>Ga0316205_10003830_pt1 | contig 13788 bp, 10 predicted proteins | sample 3monthpyrite_MG_FD_204941 | JGI IMG/M metagenome (GOLD analysis project Ga0316205, IMG submission 204941) | Microbial mat bacterial communities from mineral coupon in-situ incubated in ocean water Damariscotta River, Maine, United States -... | ecosystem: Environmental > Aquatic > Marine >... | reverse complement strand
AATGTTGTTGAGATTTTTAGAAATGATGGTGCTGGAGTTTTTACTAAGGATGCATCATCGGTAGCTACTGGTTTAAATTATCTCACAGAAGCCGTATTAGTTGATTATGATGGTGACGCCAATTTAGATATTTTAGTTACTGTTCTTGGTGCAACTCCAGGAACTGGCTCTCTTATTTGGTATGAGGACAGTGGTGCAGGTTTTACCGCTACACCAATAGCAACAAGTTTTGGAAATCCTTCTATGGCTCGTATGAAAGATTTAGATAACGATGGCATAGATGATCTAATTGTAAGTAGTGGTGCTTTAGCAGATGTTAACGACTTAATTTGGTTTAAAAACAATGGTGCTGGTAGTTTTGGACCTGAACAAGTAATAGATAATACACAAGGACAAGCTTATGTTTTTGAGTTGGCAGATTTTGATAATGACACCTACCCAGATATTGCCAGTTCTGCATATAATGATGACCAATTAAACTGGTTCGAAAATCAATATTATATATTAGGCTTAGATGATAGTGATAAAGACACGTTTGGAGTTTACCCTAATCCTTCATCAAATATATTAAACTTTAGAAGCACAACTTCTGAAGATTTTAATGTTCTGGTATATGATATTTTAGGAAAGAAAGTGATAGAAACCACTAAAAATATTAATACTTCTTTAGATATTTCTTCTCTTGAGAGTGGGATTTATATTTTAAAACTTAAGGATTTCAACAAAGCTTATAAGTTCATAAAACAATAAATATGTATTGCTCATTAATGCAAAAAGCAGGCAACAATTAAGTTTCCTGCTTTTTTTCAATTGGTTAGTTAGCTATTAATCTTTTCTTAGGATGATCATGTAAATGACGTTATAAAAGTATTACTCTCAAACTAATTCTTCATTAACATATGTTTATAGTTTAGTTTTTTTCTAACCCTGCTTAATTGCACAGGTGTGATATTTAAAAAAGAAGCTATTTGAAATTGCGGAATAAGATCATCAATATTTGGAATGCGCCTCCTTAAGTTAAGATACCTTTGGGTAGCATTTAGAGACATGAGCTCAATGTTTCTAGTTTCGTACTCTATAAATAGAAGTTCGAGAATCCTGTTATAAAAATTAGAGAGCTTGATATCTGTTTTGCACATTTCTAAAAAAGCGTCAAAATTAGCTTCAAGCACTTTGCATTCGGTAAGTGTTTCATAAGTTAACTTAGATGGTTTTTTGGTAATAATTGCCGTTAATGGCCCTACAAACGATTTTGGTGCGAATAGTTTCTTGTTGTATTGCTTACCAGATTCAGCATTGATATAAGCTCTCATGATACCAGAAACAAGCATATACACTTTCGGGGAAGGTATTTCATTTTCTTTGGCGATTATTTCGTTCTTTTTTAGGATTTTATATGAGGTAATCTTCTGAAGCTTTTTAAAAGTTGTTTCATCTATTTGGGCAAATGAGTTAAGGAAAACAAAGTTAGCATTCATAGTATTACTTATTTTAAAGTGCTATTAAATGCTGCATTTGCATGAATTTTTGTAGTATCAAATACAGGAACCAAAACGTCTTCTTGCTTAATTAGCAAAGGTATTTCGGTACAACCCAAAATTACACCTTTTACGCCTTTGTCAATTAAATTATCTATTATTTGCAAATAAATTTGTTTAGATGCATTATTAATGATGCCTTTTGCCAATTCAGTATAAATTACATCATGTATTATTTGTCTTTGATTAGAATCTGGAATCACCACTTCAATATTACTTGAAAGTAAAATATCCTTAAAAAAATCCTTTTCCATAGTATATTTTGTTCCTAAAAGGGCCACTTTATTAATTTGTGCTTCTTTTATTTTCTCAGCCGTAGCTTCAGCAATATGGATAACAGGGATTGAAACCGCACTCCTCACAGCATCAATGCATAAATGCATGGTATTAGCACATATTATTATCAAATCTGCTCCAGCACTTTCTAAGCTTTTTCCTGCATTCTTCATTATTTCATCTAATGTATCCCAATCATCTTTGGATTGGAGCTTGGAAATTTCACCAAAATCCAAAGAATTAATAATCGCTTTGCATGAATGATTACCTCCAAACTTCGCATAGGCTAGGTCGTTTAAAATTTGATAATATAATATGGTAGATTGCGGTGAGATTCCTCCAATAAGTCCTATAGTATTCATAAAACCCTTTTGTTTTTAGTGTAAATTATTAACAAATAAAACAATTAATTTAGAACATAACTTATCAAGCATCATATTTTATTCTAAATTTATAGCTTATAAAAGCAGCATTACAATTTTAAATGACAACACTAATAACAAATATTAAAGAATTACTTCAAGTTAGAGACATAAGTACCACTAGGGTTTCAGGCAAAGACATGAAACATTTACCAACCATTAAAAATGCTTTTATTATTATTGAAAATGGTGTTATTGCAAATTTTGGAGAAATGAAAGACCTGCCTAACATAAAAGCAGATAATGTAATTGATGCCAAAGGCAAAATGGTATTGCCTAGTTGGTGCGATTCTCATACACATATTGTCTATGCTGGAAATAGAGAACAGGAATTTGTAGATAGAATTAATGGACTTAGTTACGAAGAAATTGCTAATCGTGGTGGTGGTATTTTAAATTCGGCTAAAGCGCTTCAAGCAACTTCTATAGACGATTTATATAATCAAACTGTACCACGTGTTAAAGAGGTAATGAAACTTGGCACGGGAGCCATTGAAATAAAATCTGGTTATGGTTTAACAACCGATGCTGAACTTAAAATGCTTCGCGTTGCAAAAAGAATTGAAAAAGAATTTCCAATATTGGTTAAAACCACGTTTTTAGGTGCTCATGCATTGCCTACTAAATACAAAAATCGTAAAGAGGATTATTTAGATTTGGTAATAAACAATATGCTGCCAAAAGTGGCAGAAGAGAATTTAGCAGATTATATTGATGTTTTTTGCGAAAAAGGCTATTTCTCTTTAAAGGACACCGAACGTATTTTAATAGCTGGAAAAGCACATAACCTAATCCCAAAAATTCATGTTAACCAATTTAATGCGTTTGGCGGAGTTGCTCTTGGTGTAAAATACAATGCCTTATCTGTAGATCATTTAGAGGAATTAAATCAAGAAGATATTATCGCTTTACAAGATAGAAACACAATTCCTGTAGCTTTGCCCTCATGTTCTTACTTTTTAAGCATTCCATATACACCTGCCAGACAGCTTATTGATGCTGGTTTACCGCTTGCTTTGGCAACCGATTATAATCCTGGGTCCACACCAAGTGGGAATATGAATTTTGTAGTGAGTACAGCCTGTATTAAAATGAAAATGACTCCAGAGGAAGCCATTAATGCTGCAACAATAAATGGTGCTTATGCAATGGGATTATCACAAGAATGTGGCAGTATTACTAAAGGAAAAATAGCTAACCTTATTATTACTAAAGCTATTCCTAGCTATGGTTTTTTACCTTATGCCTTTGGAGATAATCATATCGATACTGTCATTATAAAAGGTGAAGTTTTAGCATAAAAAGGAGGCTGTCTAAAAATTACTTTTTAGACAGCCTCCTTTTTATAACCAATTATAAGACTGTTATTTTAATACAAATTCTGTTGAAGACACTAGATTTTTTTGATCAAATACGTTAACTACATAACGGCCTTCACCAAATTTATCTGCTCCTCTAGCTTCCACGAATTCACATACGTCAAGGTTTCTGGCTTCATAATTAAACTTGCTTATTAAGCTATAGTTTAAAGTCGTTTCATCAAATTTTATTTGTTCGTTTAATCCCAACACATTGCTTTGTGGATCCAATACTTGAACAAAGAATTCTTTATCACCCTTCTCAACTAAGTTGTTTTTAGCAACTGTGTAGCATACTCTAATTTTATCTACTCTACGTGCTCTTTCCATTGGAATTAGTTTTCCAGAAGTACGAACCAATACACCATAACCTTGCAGTTTTGCTGTGGTCAATACTGCTGCATTTTCAACAATATCAGCTAGCTCGGAATTTTGAACCAACAAAGAATCGTTAAACATGGTTGTAGATTCTAACTCTAATTTTGTGCTATCTAAAGACGAAGCCAATAACACGTTTTCAACTTTTAATGAATCGTTTTCAGCAAGAATCACATCCATTTCGGCCTGAAGATCCAAGAATTTCTTTTTGTATCTCCATAAACTTCTCACTGAGTTTTCTGAAACTTTAAGAGAATCCATTAAGCCTTTAATACGCTCTCTAGCTTCTACTAATTTTTCGTTTGCAACCTCGTTTTCACCAATGGCAACATCAAATTGTGCAGCCATATTGTTAAGGTCTTTTAATACAAGTTCCTTTTCTTGTGTTAATTGCTTTTTTGTATCTACACTATCGTTATATAACGAATACGAGTAAAATGCTGTCCCTACAAGTAATAATACTGCGATGCTTAAAATTACTTTTAAACTTCTGTTGTTGTCTGCAGTTTTGTTTTCCATAATTGATAATTGTTTTGTTAAATGCTTTTTTTAAATCTGAAATCTATTTTAATACTTTGTTGTTTGTTCTTATTAAGAGTAAATAATTCTAATTCTATAAAATTAACAAATTCTAACTAATTTCTCATTCATGCAATATATACGACTAACAAAAAAATTTAGATGTCACTAATGCTTTAATTATTGTTTAATAAAAACACAAAACCGAATAAACACTTGTAAGTTAAGTATTTAAACTTTTTTTAGTTTGCAATAAAAGTTTTGTTAAATTTAAACACTTAATAATATCTGTAACTTTTTTTAAATACTCTCGTCGTATTTTAAACCAAGGTTATGTCAACAAAATTGCAGCAGATACTAAAGTGGACTTGGATAAGCCTTATCGTTTTATGTGTTGTAATCTATCTTGTTGAACCTTCAATTTATGCAAATGAGACCATTGCAACTTTTGTAATTAAGTTTAGTAGTTATGCTTGGACTACATATTTTTTAATACACTTACTAAGAGGCTTTGTATTGTTACCTAGTACGCCTTTAATTTTTGCAGGAGTGATATTATTTCCAGACCAATTAATTTGGGTATTAATTGTATCATTAGCAGGTATTTTAGGATCTTCATTACTAATCTATTATTGCTCAAATAAACTTGGGTTTTTAAGCTTCTTTAATAGTGAAAGCAATAAAATAAAATTGATAAAGGAAAGACTTTCAGGCAAACATGGCTTCTATTATATTTTATTTTGGTCATTTTTCCCAATAGTTCCAACCGATGTTATTTGTTATGTTTCAGGAGCATTACGTATAAAACTACCTGTATTTATTAGCTCTTTATTATTAGGTGAATTGGTGTTATGCACAATTTATATTTTTGGCGCATCGTTATTTCTGAATTAAAGATTATTATTTGTATCCTTCAACGAATCTATTTTACGCTGTAAGGCGTCAATTTCTTTTTGATTTTTATTACTGTTTGGAATGGTAATAACTGTATCGGTCACTGCTTTAATTAAATCGATATCTACTGTTGGCTTTTCGTTATAATAATAGCCAATACCTTCGCTGGATCTCCAAGCTTCAGCTAATTGGTCATACACGGTTTTATCCCATTGACTTGGATGCTTTACATCAATCCAAACCACATCGCGATATTCACTATCTATCAAAGCTAAGTCTGGTGTTGCCGAACCATCGAAGTTTTTTGAATCTTCTTTAACTGCAGATACTGTTCCTAAGAAAAACATACGCTTTCTGCCTGCAATATCTTTAATATAAGGCCTAAACTCTACTGGTTTGTTAACAGACCAATCAAATTCTTTTCGCGATTCTATTACTTTTAGCGGCATCGCCGAAACACCTGCATATCCTTGTTTTTTTGCTGCATGATCATAATAATACAACTTATCTGATCCATCGGCAGGTATAAATACACTAAAGGTTAAACTGGTACGCTCCTTACCTATTGGTTCTAAGCCAAACCAGTGATATAAACCACTATACGCATCGGTTTCTGAACCTTGAAAATTAAAATCGGTGACGAATGGTTGCTGATTTTGGTCGTCTGGCAAATCTGGAATCTTAACTGCAGTTTCCATATTCCAAGGTAATGGATCGCTAAAGCCTCCGAGAAATTTTAAAGACTCTGCTTGTAATCGTGATACTTTTTCAGATAAGGTATTTTGCTTAGTTAAAAATGGATAGTCCTTCATATCATCAGGACTTACAAAAGTACCTTTGCCAATTAATACACGCTCTAAATAATCATTAAAATCATGTGCGCCATTTTCAATAATTACCACACCACCAAATGTAGGATACGGAAAGAAAAAGCCTTTCCAATTAATTAAACTCACTACTTGAACCCATTGGCCATCGTCATTCTTCATATAAAATACATCTCCAGGTTCTGTCGAAAATAATTTTGCAATCCCAAATCGCTGCACTACTGCGTTATAGGTGTTTCTACTAAACTTTAAAGACTCTCCAATTGAAAACGTTACTGGAATTCTATTCTCACTTGAAAACCGCGGAAAAGGAGTTGTGCTTGACACTGAAAATATTTCTTCGGTATTATCGCTTATACGTTGCCAAATATATTTTACTGTAGGCTGAATGGCCATGGTCCATTGGTTTTCACCATCAACCCTTACTAAATGCGGTAACGATACGTCTTTGGTTTCACCAACAGATTCGTTTGCCATTGAAAAAATATTACGCAATGGCTGTATGCGCTCGTTTTGGGTCAATGGCAACTCATGTATTTCAACTTTGTTTAGGTTGTTAAATACATTGTAGGTTTTCATATAATCGTACATTTTAAAGTGCCAACCTACAGCGTAAATTATACCAAAGATTACTACTAATAAACCTAAAATACCAAGGCGTTTCCTAGAACTAGGTGTGCGCCTAAATTTTTTTAACATTAAGAACAGAATTGCTCCAGATAATAAAATGATGAAAATAAACTTTCTAATAAACAGCAAGAATGGTTGGTATTCGTCACGTAGGATAAACAAAAACAATAGTAAAATAACGCTACCTATAATAGTGATTACTTTTTGTTTTGTTCCTTTTTGCCAGTATTTTTTTATCATAATAAACCCTTTTGTGCTTTGGACATTTTCCCAAAGGGAAAAATTCATATTGTTTATAATTTAATGCTCCCTTCCCATTGCAAAGTCCCAATGCTTCGGGAGAGGATGGGTGTTACATCAACCCTTTATCTTTTAACCGCTCTCGAGCACTTTTCTTTTCTTCTTTTGGAGTCTCATCAATTTTTGGAGCTTCATCGTTCTCGACTGCTATCGAATTGACATTATCATCTTTAGTAGTTATATCGTCCAGAAGTTCTTTTCCTTTTTCAATCGTTTCACTTACCATTTCTGTTAAGGTTTCGCTTTTTTCGTCTACTATTTTCCCGGATTTCAAAACAAAATTCGCAAGGTAAGTCCCTAAAACGGTTCCAACAATACTAGATGCAAATGTTGACACTCCATTGTAACTACCAAATGGTTTAAATGGTGTAAAAAACTGTAATATCAATGAAATAATTATAAACAGAAAAGTAACAAACACTATTCGCAATACAAATTTTTGCTGAAACACAAATCCTGTTCTGTCTCCTTTTTTCATTTGTAATTCCTTAGAATTTACAATCTTGTTTACAAAACGATATAAGCCATTACCATTGGATTCTCTCCAATACAGTAAAACACCAAACAGAATGGCAACGACAAATACAATGAGTTCTATGGTCATAATCTTTTAAGTTGGAGCTAGTAGTACGAAGTTGGAAGTTCGAACTAGAATAGCTTAATTAGTTATTTTATTTCTAAAAGCGATAGTCATATTCATTAAGTCAAAACAATCTTGATTAATCAAATTTTAAATTTAGAATTCTACAAACATCTTTCATCTGCTTCATGCTATATAAAGTTAGTCTATAAATTTTAAATATTGTTACTAATGGTCTCAATTACCCAATCTTGGAATGATTCGTCCCAAGCTTCGTAAGACTTGTAAAATTGCTCCTTATCGTACCAATACAAGAATAACACGTCTTTTGGAGATACATTAACCAAGAGCCTCCAGATTAAATCGTGTTGCTTTACATCTAACGATGAATGTGGTTGGTGCAGCGCAAAATAAAAACGTTCATCTACCAAATCCTGTATCTTAAAGGCATTACTGCGTTCTAGCCTTTCTAAATATATTTCTACGCCTGTAACACGTTTTAAAGCATTTGCATCAATCGAATTTAAATACCTACGGAATAGCACTTTATCATTTAAAATATCTTTAATTGAATGCTCAGCTTTTTTCAGTTCGCTAAACAGCATTACTTTTTTAATACGTTCATAGCGTGTTGCTTTTACAACCTCATCCAAACTACATTCAATAATTAAATGATCCTTTAGCTTATCCATCAATTCAGGTTGTGATATATGGTAGATTAGCACATCGTGTATTGTGTCTTTTATAGCTTCTTTGTGAGTCTTTTTGTCTTCAAAAATAACGATTGGTGAAATAAAATCGCGCAATATATAAACACCTCCAAATGCTTTTGTGAAGAACGAATTGGTTTGGTACACAATAGGCTTAAGATAGAGCTTTCGGTGGCGCAAGTCGCCATGTTTTTTTGTTGATTCTAATAATTCCTGATGAATGGCTTCATCTACAAAATTGTTGCCATGGTTAAATTTTTTAACTAATTGCAATTGCTCTTCTTGAATATGAAACAAATTATTAATTAAGTGAAAATTAATATTAAACGTGTCATATTTCAACACATCCAAAGGTCCAAAAAACGCGTCAATATCTTGGTCAAAATCTATGCAAATGGCACAATCTCTTGTAATATCATTTATAGCTTCTCCATGTTCTTTAAAAATATGTTGCATCATCTCTCTATCAAACGTGTGTGTTGGCACATACACAGGTTTTCCTTTTTGCAATGGTGAAATTATGATGCCATGGGGATTTGCATCACCATGATTTAAGTAATGCAAGTTTTTCTTTTCTTCAGCAATTTCTGGACTCCAGCCCAAACCATCAATAGAAAACGACTTGAGTTTTGTTTTTTTAAACCCTAGTTTTTCGAGGCATAGATTATAACGCTCTACCAATTTTCCACTTACAGGAATGAGCTCGCTTCTATATAAATTTGCCGTTTTTAGTTTTTGCATATTTAGTTATCGTCATTACAAAGCAAACTATATTTGCTGTGACAATCTGCTGGATTTTTAAAGATTACAACGTCACTTTGTTTCTTGTAATAACTTGTATTAATTATCTTCGTCAAACTTCTTTTTTGCTTCCAAGTCTATATTTAATTGATTGGTACGTGCATCTACTTTACGTTTAAAATCGGTATCAGCAATGGTTGCTACATTATCTAAGTAACGTACGACTTCTTGTCGTCTAATTTCAGAGAAATCCAAACCTTTCATATTGGCTCGCATCAATTCTTGTAGCATATTGAACTTGGTATCGTAATCTTTTTTAAAATAGATTTCCGGATTTTCAAACCAATCTTCTTCTAGATCAAAATCGGTTAAACGCAATGATACTGCACTTTGAATATTCCTCACATCACGAGATGAAAAGAACGGAAATATCTTTTGAATCTCCTTATATAAGTTAGCATAAAATAAATGTTGATTCGTTTTAAAATTCTTCTCAATCTTATCATAAGCTTCCAAAACACGTTCTTCTGATGGTTTATCTGAAACCTTTAATATTTCTCCCATATTTTTAGCCAACCCTTGATCTTGCAAATAGCTATAATTTTCTGGTCCTTGCATGTTTACAAAATCTGGCATCGTATCATCTAATTTACGCCACCATAAATGATCTTGGTCTAAAAAGTCATGCTCTGTACGTGCGCCATCAATTTTAAAGCGTCCTTGTACACGAGAAATCACCGCTTTATCCAACATTTCAGGTAAGTTTGTAAACAACCCAATAGAGCTATTGCCATAATTTACAGCGTAAGCGCCTTCGGTATATCTTAAAAACACACCTATTACTTCTTTAACACCTGCGGAAACTCCTTGAGCTGTACGCTCTTGGAGATTGTTTTCGGCATCATCAATTGGCGCAAATATTAATCGTTTTGGATCTTGCAAGGGTTTCATCCATTCTACCATTTTTTCGGCAGAACCACCTTGAAATGTACTGATTAATGTATCAGGCATTGGATGAAACAAAAACGGAATGTCCAGATTATCGCAATGTTCTTTCAGCTTTGTTGCAATCGCAGCAATGAGCATGCTTTTTCCTGTTCCTGGAATTCCGTAACCCATAAACACTGGCATAAAACCACCTAGCTCTTGAAACGGATTTTTTTGAGTAGTGAAATCATAGCTTAGCATACGTTCGGTTAAACGACGTGCAAAGTGCTTTGCATCCCTGTTTCCAACTATTTGCTCAAACTGGATTTTATTAAACTCGACACTTTTTGCTGCACCTTGAAACACATTTTCCCAACCAGATACCGCAAAATCAGTCCCGACGCCTCGGGATTCAAGCTTATACGTTCTATCGAGAATGGTCTCGGTATATTCCAAAGAATTTTTACGTAATTGAATTTCGTCAATAAGTGCTTCAAAGTACACGACTGTAAAGTCTATAACGTCCTTATCAGTCTTTACAATATCTGGATGACTTAAATATTTATCGTAATAGTATAAAGCACAAGCAGTTCCTTTAAGTGGCGACATAAAGGATACTTCGGGAATACCTGCAAATTTGTTTTTCATCACACTTAAATCATCCGACGCATGTGGTTTTAAATTATGAAGAATATTATATGCAGTAGCAAACAACATAAACGCTGTCGCGGTGTGCATCTTGCTTTCATACTCACGCTTTCCAGCGTTATCTAGTACTGATTTTCGTTCGCTTAAACTAGATAGACCAGATGCATCATAATAACTGTCTTTTATCCAAATTCCTAAAGCCAATCCTTCCTGTACAGCAAACAACGTTTCGTTTAAATGAATTGGAATTGCTACCGAACCTGGAAGTAATCGCTTTTTTAAGGCCAAAATAGTTTTGGAAACAGATGTTACCTCAATACCTCCATTTCCTCCTTGTGCTCTGGACAAATACAGCAAAATGGATTCGTCTTTACCATTGTTTTCTTTGTTTTTGGCGCGTTGCCCTTGTTCCCATTGCACACTTTTTATATACGATGTCGCTTCATCGCGAAGTGTATTGAGTTCGTTTTGTTTTATTGGAAAAGTTGAGTTGTGTTCCATGTTTCAGTCTACAGTTGGCAGTCTACAGTCTTTGGCCACTACTTGCGTACCTTGAGACTTTGACTATTATTTTTTATACTTAAATTTATCTGGATTATTCATCATATAATTGATAAGTATCCCTATTTCTTCTTTTTTTTGTTGTAGTTCATTTCTTTTATCTTCGGAAATATGCTCACAAGCAACCCAAAAATCTAATCATATTTGTGTTTCAAAATTTTCTTCATCGGCATCAGATAATTTACTTTTAAAATGTTTTTCATATTGTTTTTGACTGAATACTGCTTACTGCATACTACTAACTTGAATAGGAGATTTTGCCAATGTATTCATGATGTCTGGTGTTTTATTATAGAGCATCTGTATAATTCGGTGTGGTGCAAATACATACTGCTGATTAGCTACTCCATTCCAGTTTTGGAGTGTTTGTTTGCTAAAAAATCCGCCTTCTTTAAATTCGCTACCAGAAAAAACTTCATCAACCTTGAGTGATATAGCATAAGATTCTAAGGGTAACTCTTTTTTGCTAATACTATCTAAAATAGCATGAGTAATAGCATTCTCATCTTTCGCAAAAACGTTATGCAAGGGTCCTAAATCTATACGTTTAATGTGCTTTGGAAATACTTCTGGTAGTTTCCTGTCTATAGCATAAGCCATGGTGTCTAATGACATTTTTCTATCGGCTGAGCTTTTTAAAACTCCATAAATTTTATTCTTGTAATCGTTTATTTTATTTCCGCTATAATCAAAATACATAAAACATACAAAAGGTCTGTTAAGGGAAACATCAAAGAAACTCCAGCTTGTCATAAATTTTCCTTGACTCTGTTTTGGTGCATCAATGATTTTACTTTGTACAAAACGATTGAAAATAAATTTTTGCTGTACAGATGTATAATAAACGATAGATGCTGCTTGGAACAACTTGTTTTTTTTAACAGGTGTTTTTTTTCGCATTAAAGTATCCAAAAACTCTTTTTTTAATGTTTCGGCAGGAATTAGCTTGTTTAAATACTCAGCTCTTAAAGACAAATCGTTAAATAAATAGCGAAACTCTAAATAGTTGGGAAAGCCCGAATCTGTTAAATCAATTTTCATGTTATCCTCTTCATCGTACATGTACTTAATGCGCATGGCTTCAATAGAATATAATAACAAATCGCAATATTGTTTAAAAAACACGACCTCTTGTTTGTCGCAAATTTGTTGACGCTGTACATTAACAATAAGCTCCTTTAAAGTAAAATCTATCATTTTATGATAAAACACATACTGCTCCTTAGAATCGAGTTGAGCAGAATCCAATGGTGTTACTATGTGGTTAATGGACATGTTTAAAGTGTACAGTTAATGGTATGCGGTTGGCAGTTTATTAAAAAATAAACTTAGCTCAATAAATCGTCGCTTCCTTCTGGTTTAGAATTATCTCCTTTACCTCCATCATCATCTGTTGGAGGATTATTATCTGCTTTATAGTATTCTTCAAAAATCTCTTTCATATCGATGCCATAACGATCTGCAAAGTTCTTTTGAATTTCGGCATCCTTCACACGAATTTCCTGTAAGGCTTCGGCATAGCTACCATAAACGCCTTGCATTACTTTTTCGTGAACTGGAATATTATCCATCATTTCTTGTCTTGCTTTGGCAGAAGCCGAATGCATTGCTGCTAAGGTTTCTCCTATATGTTCATCGGTTTTAACACCTAAATGTTCCAAAATAGCTGCAAATTCTTGGTCTGTACGCGCTTTTAAAGCTACCACATAACCATCGTAGTATTTTAGGCGTTCTTCTGTATCAGATTTTAATTTGGCTCTATGGGTTTGTAAATTACTTCGCAACGATGTGAGTACCTTAATGGTTAAATTATGCTTATGCACAAAGCTATCTTTAGATGCTGCCAATGTTGTATAGGCATTTTTTAAGCCTTCTAATTCTTCAACTTTTTGCTCTAATTGAGTGACTTTACCTATTGCTTGTGCGTAGTCTGCAGATTGTTTGTCAACGATTTCCTCAAGTTCTTGGCGAGCTTGTTTTAACAGTGCATATTTTTCTTCCAAAAGTGCTTCTACTTCTTTTTTCTTTTCTAATGCTTTTGTATGATTTTTTGTTGCTTCTACTATAGCATCTTGAAGTTTATCCTCGACTTCTTTTATTTCAACTTCACGATCTTTTAAACGTTTAACTGCTGCTTGACTTTTAAATGATAATTCATTAAGTAAGGTTTGTACATCAGCATTTTCAATACGTTGTTGGAATAATGCCTTAGCTTTATTATCTGCTTCATCACGAGATTTTTGAGCTGCTTTTAATTCATCTTGAGCTTTTTTTATCTTACTTTTTCTTCCCCAAAGGTTATTCCACCAAGTGTCTGGTTTGTTCTCGGCATCTTCAAGTTCTACTCTTGCACGTTCTAAACGCTTTATGGCACTATCAATGATTTTTTGTTCGTCACCATTTAAAGAAGAAAAGTTTTCGAAAATAATACCTACTTCATCTTGATAATCGGTAAGGTCTTTTATAGCATCCAACAAAG
>Ga0316205_10003829_pt1 | contig 13790 bp, 10 predicted proteins | sample 3monthpyrite_MG_FD_204941 | JGI IMG/M metagenome (GOLD analysis project Ga0316205, IMG submission 204941) | Microbial mat bacterial communities from mineral coupon in-situ incubated in ocean water Damariscotta River, Maine, United States -... | ecosystem: Environmental > Aquatic > Marine >... | reverse complement strand
CGGCGATACCGAAGAATTTGTCATTGTCGCCCGGGCAGCGCGCCAGCATGTCGGCCCAAAGGCCTGGACCGTCAAAATACACGGGACGGAATATAAACCGGATTTTTCCGGTGTCGATAAAGTTCGCCTTTAGTCGCGGATACACATCTTTGTGGAACGATGCGCAATGCGGGCATGTGAAAGACGCGTATTCGATCACTTCGATCGGCGCGTTTTCATCCCCCAGCGCAAATTCCTGAATAATTGGCGCGGCCTCTTCGCTGCTATCTTGCGCGAATGAGGCAGAGCCGGCGGCGGCCGCGATAAGGGCCAAAGTGGCGCGGCGGGTAAAGGTATTGCTCATTATTGGGTTCCTTTGGGTGTTGACATAATGTGGGTGCCGAGGCTTTCCAACAGCGCCCGCAATTTCGGATCTTCGACACCAGCCACCTCGGTGCGAAGCTTCTCGGCTTTGGCCGGAGGCAGGGAAGGGGGGGGCTGGTCGTGAAAAAAGGCATCTTGGGGTTCGGCAAAACCAGCTGCCGCTCCGCTCTGGGTGATCTGGATATCAGCAATAGCGTTATAACCATAGCTGGCATTAACCCGCTCTTTTATGCGCGGTAGTTGCATCTGCAATTCGGGGCCATGCGCGGGGCGGGCAAGCAAAGTGAGCTTGGCACCAAGGCCCTGCCGGGCAAAGCTGACCTTAAGCGGGCGGGCAATGCGGGCGATCTCCGCTCCGACGATTTCATCCCAATGGGTAAGCAGCCGCATCTTGGCAAAGCCCCGCGCGGCACCGGTTTTTTGCACGCTTTTTTCGACCAAAGCCGCAGTATGCGTAAAGCCTCGGCTAAAGCGCCGTTTTGCTGGCTTTGATTTGCGCGTGTTGCCTTGCATGGAATCCCCGATTAGTCTGCGCCGAGTTTAACCGCTTTCGGAATGATTGCCATCCCCAAGCTCGGATAAATCGGGAAAACAAATGTCTGAAATGGCCAATTTGGGTGAAAAGCTGCTCATCTGGTATGATGCCAACGCGCGCGATCTTCCGTGGCGCGTGCCGCCGCTTGCCAGCCAGCGGGCCGACCCCTACGCCGTGTGGCTTTCCGAGATCATGCTACAGCAAACGACAGTAACAACTGTAAAACCCTATTTTGCGGATTTTCTTGCGCGTTGGCCAAATGTGCAGGCATTGGCGGCGGCTAAAGACGAGGATGTGCTCGCGGCATGGGCCGGGCTTGGCTATTATGCGCGGGCGCGCAACCTGTTGAAATGTGCGCGCCAAGTGGCGGCGATGTCCGGCTTGTTTCCACAATCCGAGGCCGAGCTGCTAAGGCTCCCCGGTGTTGGCCCCTACACCGCTGCTGCCATCGCATCTATCGCTTTTGGGGCATCAGCCACCGTGGTTGATGGCAATGTCGAGCGGGTAATGGCGCGGCTTTTTGCTGAAGTCACCCCGCTGCCTGCGGTCAAGCCAGCGCTGCGTGCGCATGCGGCACGGCTCACGCCGCAAAAGCGCGCTGGAGATCATGCGCAAGCGTTGATGGACCTTGGTGCAACGATTTGCACCCCCAAAAACCCGCGCTGTGAGGCGTGCCCGTTGAAGGCCGTGTGCTGTGCCCACAAGCGAGGAGATGCCGCAAGCCTCCCCAACCGCAGCCCCAAAAAGCCCAAGCCGGTCCGGCACGGAATCGTCTATTTTGCCCGGCGGGATGACGGCCATGTGCTGCTCGAAACCCGCCCACCGAACGGGCTGCTTGGCGGTATGCGAGGGCTGGTTGGCAGCGTGTGGGCAGAGAGCGTGGCCCCTTTCGCGCCGCCCTTTGCGGCTGATTGGCAGCGCTACCCTGCGATTATCCCACATGTATTTACCCATTTTAAGCTCGAATTAACCTTGTTTTGCGCACATAGTCCGCATGTTAATCCGCAATCGGGCAGCTTTGTGCCGCCTCCTGCGCCAGAGGATCTTCCCAGCATCATGCGCAAGGCTTTTCGTGCTGGCCAAAAGCAGCTTTCTTGATCAGTAACATTGAATGCTGCGCCAAGCTGGGCCAATATGCGCCGCAATCTGCCAGATAGGAATTCGAGGATGACGGCCAAAAAGTCCCCCAGCCTGAAAAACGCACTTCCCTTCTGGGTGTCGCTTGCCTTTCTTCCGCTCTGGCTGCTATCGGTCACCAGGGGCGGCTGGTGGATCGCGCTGATCCCGCTATACACCACGGTCATTACCTCAATTCTCGACAATTTCTTTGGCTTAAGCCGTGAGAATATCGCCCCTGATTCAAACGATTCCGAGCTACTTTGGCATCGAATGATCACATGGATTTGGGTTCCGATTCAAATAATTGTTGTGTTTGGTGCGCTGATTGCAATTTTTTGGTTTGATCACCTTTCAGCCATCGAGAGCATCTTCCTGATGCTGGCGACGGGTATGATTTCGGGCGGGGTGGGCATTACCTATGCACATGAGCTTATCCATCAGCACAACAGATTTGAGCGCACGATGGGCGATATTTTGCTTGCGACCGTGCTCTACGGCCATTTTCGCACCGAGCATGTGTTGGTGCATCACCGCTATGTTGGCACACCACGCGATGTGGTCACCGCGAAATATAACGAGAATATCTATCATTTCTTGCCCCGCGCTATGATCGGCACCCTGAAATCGGCGTGGGAAGTAGAGGCAGACCGGCAACGAAAACGTGGCAACAAAGTGAGAGACTGGTCTAATCCGTTTTGGATTTACGGCGCCGGGGCGCTGGCAATGCTCACCTTTGCGGCGATTATTGGCGGCGTTGCCGGAATTCTGCTCTTTGCTGTGCAGGCGATGCTGGGCATCCTCTATCTTGAAATTATTGATTATGTCGAGCATTACGGGCTGGTGCGCAAGCACTTGGGGGGCGGCAAATACGAACCGGTCGCGCCGCGCCATTCCTGGAATTCAAACCACAAATTCACCAACTGGATGTTGATCAATCTTCAGCGCCATTCTGACCACCATTATAAACCCGCGCGTCGCTTTCCGTTGCTCCAGACCTTTGACGAGGCCGATGCGCCACAGCTGCCTTATGGTTACCCGATTATGGCCGCTATCGCCTGCAATCCCCGTGCTTTTCGCCGGATGATGAACCCCAAAGTGCGGGCTTGGCGCAAAATGTATTACCCTGAAATCACCGACTGGCTGCCCTATAAAGAAGGCACAACACCAATGCCGCGCTAGCCCCGGTGGCATTTGTTCTATTGTAACTTCCGGTCAGGAAAACTATTATAGGACTTAATCAACTGGATTTGCGGAGATCAGGCATGGCTTGGACGGACGAGCGCGTCGATATATTGAAAAAAATGTGGGGGGATGGCAAAAGTGCTTCTCAGATTGCAACCGAACTCGGTGGCGTAACCCGCAATGCCGTGATCGGTAAAGTGCACCGGCTCGGTTTGTCCAACCGCCCGACCGCAGCAAAACCGGCACCAAAAGCTGAAGCAGCACCCAAAACAGCCGCCAAGCCGCAAAAGCCCAAGGTCGAAGCCAAAAAAGAGGCAGCCAAGGTCGAGCCGCCTGTGGTGCAAAAACCAATTCCGCGCCCGCGCCCGATCATCACCGCCGGCAAGCCGCTGCCGCCACAACGCTCTGCAAGCGAAGTCTCGGAAGAGGCACTGGCCAATGTGAAAAAGATCGAGGAAAAGGCGCGAAAGCTCACGCTGATGCAGCTGACCGAGCGGACCTGCAAATGGCCGATTGGTGATCCGGCAACCGAAGAATTCTGGTTTTGTGGCCATCCGGTCGAGCCGGGCAAGCCCTATTGCGAAACCCATGTTTCGGTGGCTTTCCAGCCAATGAGCAGCAGACGCGACCGCCGCGCGAGCCGCTAACGCGCTTTCAGGTAGGTATCTTCGGCAAAGTATTGGAAGCTGTCAGCGTTATGCGCAGCGCGGTTCGGGTCTGTGCGCGCAAAATCGCTGCACACGTCGCGGTTATAGCAATTGTCATTTGTGCCCCCTACATCATTGTAGTGGGACATTTCGTGGATAATCGTGCCGCCGCGGGTGCCTGAATTGAAAACCTCGAGAAATGTTGCGTCCGAAAGCTGTGGAAGATCAAAATAAGGCGGGCACAAATAGATTGTGCCGGAATCATCCGGATAGACATAGGCATACGTGCCCGGATCGCAGGAACTGGACCCGACGCGCCCGCATACATAGGTTATTTTGCTTGTGCGGATATGGTGTTTTAACGAGGAGACCGTGTTGCGCACAAATTTGGCACGGACCGAATCCCAGGGGCCAAACCAGGTGCGATAAGCGCCGTTTTGTGCCGATATCTGCACCGTGGCGGCCGAAAGCGCGTCAAACGCATTGATCCGCGCTTTTTCAATGTCAGATTGCTGCCCGGGTGAGCAATTGCGATAATCTGCTATTGCAGGGCTGGCCAACAGCGAAAGGGCAAGCAAAGATGCGGTAAAATACTTTTTAAACATATTTTTCTTTCAAAATAGCGGAGCGTGCATTGCACCGCGTCAATTAAACTGTTGTATTGGTGTAAAACGTAGCATTGGTGATGCAATGATCAAGTTCAATCTCAAATGTGAGCAAGGGCACGGCTTTGATTCGTGGTTTGGCTCAAATGACGATTTTGAAAAGCTGCGCGGGCGTGGCCTGATTTCTTGTGTGATTTGTGGGTCTTGCGAGGTTTCAAAAGCAATTATGGCGCCGCGTGTCGTGCCGGATTCTGCCACACCTGAATTGCGCAAAAAACCGCTGGTTGACGATGTAGGCAGCAATTTCCCGGAAGAGGCGCGCCGGATTTTCTATGGCGAAGCGCCCAAGCGTTCCATTATCGGGCAAGCCAAAATCGAAGAAGCCAAAGAGCTAATAGATGAAGGTGTGCCGGTTTTGCCCATTGATTGGAAACCAAAACAAGTAAACTAAGCGACGTGCCGCCGAATGTGCAGCGGTTAGGTTGACAGCCGGGAAGGCCTGTGGTCTCTCGGCGCCATTAAACCATTTGACGGATTTTTGAATGAAACTTGGTGCGGGTATTCTGGGGGCAGCTCTGTTCTTGTCAGCCTGTGCGCAGGTTGGGCAAGAGGCCCCCGAAATGGCTCTGCCGGTGTGGGACGGCAACCAGATTGTCTGCAATGAAGAGGTGAGCTTTGCCGCTGATGCAACCACAGCTCTGCCCGAGTTTGCGCCCGACGAGCGGCTCGGTTTCTGTGCCCGCAGCATGCGCTACATTGCGCTGCATCGGCAATTCGGAGATAAAACCAGCTATTTCGGCATCGCCGCTGCCACAACAGCAAGCCTTGCGGCAACCTACGCGCCGCTGGTGCGCCGCGCCTATACCGCTTCGACTTGGGAATTTATGAGCGCACTCGGGGCCGATATCGAAGTCTCGGCGGGCGCCGCTGCGCAATCGATTGCCGGCACGGGTTTGCTCAGCCGGTTTTCTGGTGGCAGGCCAGATACAGCTGAATTAGCGCGCCGTGAGCAGCAGGAAGTTCAGATGGCCCTCGACGCCTTTGCAACCGAAGACCCCGAAGGCTATGCCCAGTTGATTGACGATATAAACGGAACGTTTAATCCGACCAACCGCTTGCTGATCGCCGCAATCAACAGGAACCCGTTTTTCCGCGCCTACGAGGCTGGCCTTGCTCAGGTGCGTGCGCAAAACGGCGGTTCCATCGATTTTTCCGATATCGAACAGAGGGTCGAGATTAGCGCTGTCTTGCAAGCGCTGATTGAAACAATCCCGCCCGCTGGTTGAGGCAGACTTGGCCCATTAATGGCGGGCCACTTTTTATGCGGCCAGGCGGCAGCAAAAAAAAGACGCGCCCACTTGGGCTTGTCGCCGCAACCAAACGCCTGTATGACACGCCCGAACACATGTATTTTGGAGCCTTAAGCATGGCTTTGCTGGTTATGAAATTCGGCGGCACCTCGGTGGCCGATCTTGCGCGCATCAGGCATGCGGCAGTAAAAGTGAAGCGCGAGGTGGCAAATGGCCACCAAGTGATTGTGATCGTCTCGGCGATGTCAGGCGAAACCAACAAGCTCGTCAGCCTTGTCAGCGATGCCGCCAGCGGCGCAGAAGCAGAAACGCCGGGCTTTTATGACGCACGCGAATATGACGCCGTGGTTGCATCGGGTGAGTTGGTCACCTCTGGCTTGATGGCGATTGTGTTGCAGGAAATGGGGATACAGGCCCGTAGCTGGCAAGGCTGGCAGGTTCCGGTCAATACCACTTCAGCCCACGGCGCGGCGCGGATCGAGGGCATACCGCGCGAAAACCTGGACACCAAATTTGCTGAAGGCATGGAAGTTGCGGTGATCGCCGGCTTTCAGGGCCTTGGGCCGGATGGCCGTGTAACCACGCTGGGCCGGGGCGGCTCAGACACAACCGCCGTTGCCTTTGCCGCCGCGCTTGAAGCGGAGCGCTGCGATATTTATACTGATGTGGATGGCATTTACACAACCGATCCGCGCATTACCGGCAAAGCCCGCAAGCTCGAAAAAATCGCGTTTGAAGAAATGCTGGAGCTGGCTTCGCTTGGGGCCAAGGTTTTGCAAACCCGCTCGGTAGAGCTGGCAATGCGTTATAAAGTGCGCCTTCAGGTGCTAAGTAGCTTTAACGACGAACCGGGAACACTGGTTTGCCATGAGGACGAGATTATGGAATCAAATGTGGTAACCGGCATTGCCTGCTCGCGCGACGAAGCCAAGCTGACCCTTATTTCTGTTGCTGACCGCCCCGGCATCGCGGCAGCGATTTTCACGCCGTTGGCCGAGGCTGGCATTATCGTGGATATGATCGTGCAGAATATGTCAGAAGAAGGCCGGACGGATATGACCTTTTCATGCCCGGTGGGCGATGTTGCCAAAGCTGAAAAAGCGCTGGAAGACGCCAAGGCGCGCGGCGATTTTAACTACCGTGAGCTCGACAAAGATGTCGATGTCGCGAAGGTTTCTATTGTCGGAGTTGGTATGCGCTCTCATGCCGGTGTTGCCCAGAAGATGTTTAAAAATCTTGCTGATGACGGGGTGAATATCAAGGTGATTACAACCTCCGAGATAAAAGTTTCTGTGTTGGTGGACAGGAAATATATGGAACTTACCGTTCAATCATTGCATGATGCGTTTGAATTGGAGCGCGCCCCTTAGGCGCAAATGCGCGGGGCGTGATGGTTGAACGCAAAGGGTTAAACTCCCAAACATTGCTAAAAAGACTGCGCGATGCACTGGCAGAAGCCGGTGAGGGGCAGGAACGGCTAGACCGGATCACCTATTTGATCGCCTGTTCGCTAGAGGCCGAAGTTTGCTCAATTTACTTGAAGCGTGACCAAACCACGCTCGAGCTATGCGCAACATACGGGCTGAAAGCCGAGGCTGTGCACCAGACAAGGCTGCGTGTGGGGCAAGGGCTTGTGGGGCGTGTGGCTGATAAGGCCAATCCGGTGAGCCGGGCTGACGCGCCCGGTGCCCGCGGGTTTCGCTATATGCCGGAAACCGGCGAAGAAGTGTATTCCTCCTTTGTTGGTGTGCCGATCCAGCGCTTGGGCGAAGTGTTAGGTGTGCTTGTTGTGCAAAGCAAAGACGCCCGCGATTATTCTGAAGACGAGATTTACGGACTAGAGGTCGTCGCTATGGTCATCGCCGAGATGACCGAACTTGGCGCGTTTACCGGACCCGATAAAATGGCGATCGCTGCCCAGCATCAGCTTCCGTTTTATGCAAAGGGCCTTCGCGGCCAAGAGGGTGTGGCTGAAGGTGTTGTGCTGTTGCATGAGCCCCATATTGTTATCGCCAATCCCGTGGCCGACGACCCTTTGGTTGAAGCCGCGCGAATGACCGAAGCGCTGGACCGGCTGGTTGCAGAGATTGATGTTATGCTCGACAAAGGCGCGGCAAGTGGGGCGCACCGAGATGTGATGGTGGCGTATCGTCTGTTTGCGCAAGACAAGGGCTGGCGCAACCGGATGTTTGATTCGATCGAATCGGGGCTGGCTGCTGAAATGGCTGTGGAAAAAGAGCAAACCTCGACCCGCACCCGCATGGCCCGCGTGCAGGATGCCTACCTGCGCGAACGCCTGCATGATCTGGACGACCTCGCCAACCGGCTGCTGCGGATACTGACAGGAGGGGAGGCCGCAGAACAGCGCGGGATACCAGAAAATGCCATTCTGGTGGCCCGTAATATCGGCCCGGGGGAGCTCTTGGATTACGGCAGCAAGCTCAAAGGCGTTGTGCTGGAAGAAGGCTCGGTTGGCTCGCACGCGGCAATCGTCGCCCGCTCGCTGGCGATTCCGCTGGTGATCCATGCGAGCCGTATTACCCGTGAAGCCTTGAGTGGCGACCCGATTTTGATAGACGGTGAAACCGGCATTGTGCACCTGCGCCCGGACGACACTGTGGCGACGGCGTTTCGCGAGAAAATCGCGATGCAAGCCGAGGCGCAGGAAGCCTACCATGGCCTGCGCGACAAGCCCGCCATTACCCGTGACGGTGTAACAATTGCGCTGCATATGAATGGCGGGTTGATGGTTGATCTTCCGAGCCTCACGCCGTCAGGGGCGGAAGGGGTCGGCCTTTACCGAACGGAGCTGCAATTCCTGATCCGGACACGCGTGCCGCGCCGGGCCGAATTGCGCGACCTTTATGCCAGCGTGATGAATGCGGCCGGGGATAAGCCCGTGGTGTTTCGCACACTTGATATCGGCTCCGATAAAGCCCTGCCCTATATGAAACGCCCCGAAGAGCCAAATCCGGCGCTGGGCTGGCGTGCCATTCGTATCGGGCTGGACCGCCCGGGCGTGATGCGGATGCAGTTGCAAGCGTTAATCCGCGCCGCCAATGGTCGTCCGCTTAATGTTATGTTTCCGTTTATTGCCCAGTTTGAGGAGTTCCGCGAGGCACGCCAAAAGTTGCTGGACGAACTGGCGAGCGAGGCGCAACAGGGACATGTTTTGCCAGCCAATGTTCGTATCGGGGCTATGCTTGAAACGCCGAGCCTTGCCTTTGCGCCCGACCAGTTCTTTGAAATGGCGGATTTTATCTCTATCGGCGGGAACGATCTGAAGCAATTTTTCTTTGCGGCAGACCGTGAAAACGAGCTGGTGCGGCAGCGCTATGATACCCTTAATGTAAGCTTTATGACCTTTATTTCACAGATATCGGATCGGTGTGACCGCCTCAATACGCCACTTTCGTTTTGCGGTGAAGATGCTGGCCGCCCGGTTGAAGCGCTGGCTTTTGCGGCAATGGGGCTGCGGATGCTTTCTATGCGCCCGGCTTCGGTTGGTCCGGTTAAGCGGTTGTTGCGCGCGGTTAACCTCGCCGATGTTCGTGTTGTTATCAACGAGGCTTGCGGCTCTGGTGCGCAATCGGTGCGCCCGGCGCTCGAAGGCTGGCTCAAGGAGCGCAATCTGCCGATTTAGCTGCAGCAGGCGTGCTTTTCTTTGGCATTTAATGAAAATCACGGCTGGGAAACAGAACTTTGGCTTGCTCGCGCGGGTGGCGGGCCCGTGCGGGCCTTGGCGCGGTATCTGTTACCGCGGTTGTCTCGCCGACAATATCAAATTCCGGATGCCCCAACGCGGCGAGCCGTCCCGACATGTCTTCGACGTTCTGGGCAATCAGATGGGTCACGATTCCCTCGCGCTGGAGCACCCCGCTCACCTTTAATAAGCGCCCCGAGATCACCGCTTTGCGGAATTTTTTGTAAATTGCCCGCCATACAATCACGTTGCACACGCCGGTTTCGTCTTCCAGCGTCACAAAGACCACCCCCGAGGCGGTCCCCGGCCGTTGCCGCGTAATCACCAGGCCGCATACCGTATGCCGCCGCGGTGGTGCGTGCAGCAAATCTTGGTTGGCCGTCAGCCCGTCCATGCCGGGGCGGAGCAGCTCCATCGGGTGGGCGCGGAGCGACAGCCGCATGGAGACATAATCCTCCACCACTTCCTCGCCGAGCTTCATTGCGTTGAGCGTCACCTCCGGCTCTATAATCCCTTCGCCCTCTAGGCTGCCGGCAAACAAGGGCAGCGGGCGCGGCGCCTGAATTGCTTTCACCTGCCATAGGGCATCTCGCCGGCGCAGGCCCATGGAACTAAAGGCATCCGCTTCCCCCAGCCGCTCCAGCGCGGCAGGGGAGACCCCGGCGCGCTGCCACAGGCTTTCAGGGTCGGGGTAGCCATTGCCGCGCGCGGCGATCAGCCATGTGGCATCCTCCTGCCTAAAGCCCTTTATCTGGCGAAACCCGAGCCTGAGGGCAAAGCTGCCATCGATCCGGCGCTCAAGCCGGTTATCCCATTCACTATTGTTCACACATATCGGCCTGATCTCGGCCCCGTGCTCGCGCAGGTCCCGCACGATTTGGGCGGGGGCGTAAAAGCCCATCGGCTGAGAATTGAGTAGCGCGCAGGCAAACACCGCCGGATGGTGGCACTTGAGCCAGGCGCTGGCATAAACCAGAAGCGCAAAGCTGGCCGCATGGCTTTCGGGGAAGCCATATTCGCCAAAGCCCTCGATCTGGCCAAAGCAGCGTTCGCAAAAATCGGGCGGGTAGCCCTTGGCCAGCATGCCGTTGATGAACTTTTCCCGAAAGGTATTGATGGTGCCCATGCGCTTGAAGGTGGCCAGCGAGCGGCGCAGCCGGTCTGCATCTTCGGGCGAGAAATCGGCCGCGACAATGGCGATCTGCATCGCCTGTTCCTGAAACAGCGGCACGCCGTTGGTTTTACCCAGCACCGCGCGCAGCTCTTCCGAGGGGTATTCCACCGGCTCGCGGCCCTGTCGGCGGCGAATATAGGGGTGGACCATATCGCCCTGAATCGGCCCGGGGCGGATGATGGCGACCTCGATCACGAGGTCATAAAATACGCGCGGCTGCATGCGGGGCAAAAAATTTAGCTGGGCGCGGCTTTCAACCTGAAACACCCCGATAGCATCGGCTTTGCACAGCATATCATAGGTTTTCGGGTCTTCCTTAGGCAGGTTTTCCAGCGTGTAGCGCGGGCCGCTATGCTGCGCGATCAGGTCAAATGCTTTGCGGATGCAGGTGAGCATCCCGAGGCTGAGGATGTCTATTTTCAGGATGCCGAGCGCGTCGATATCGTCCTTGTCCCACTCGATAACGGTGCGGTCTTCCATTGCGGCATTTTCAATCGGGCAAAGTTCATCCAGCCTTCCGCGGGTAATGATAAACCCGCCGACATGCTGAGACAGGTGGCGCGGGAAGCCGTTGATCTCGTGGATCAGGCGGATGGTTTGCAGCAGGCGCTGGTCGTCAGGGTTCAACCCCGCCGCGCGGATCTTTTCCGGTTCGATCGGCTTGTTGGACCAGCCCCATATTTCGCCGGAAAGCGCGGCGGTGGTATCAAGGCTAAGGCCCATTACCTTGCCCACCTCGCGAATGGCGGCGCGGTTGCGAAAGTGGATCACGGTGGCGCAAAGCCCCGCGCGGTGGCGACCGTATTTTTCATAGATATGCTGGATAACCTCCTCGCGACGCTCGTGCTCGAAATCAACATCGATATCGGGCGGCTCGCCACGGGCTTCTGAAATGAAGCGCTCAAACACCATGGCAATGGTTTCGGGGCCGACCTCGGTAATGCCAAGCGCATAGCAGATCACCGAATTGGCCGCCGAGCCACGCCCCTGACACAGGATGCCCTCGCCACGGGCGAAGGCAACAATATCGTGCACGGTGAGGAAATAAGCAGCAAAGCCGAGATGGCTAATCAGGGTGAGTTCCTTATCAACCTTGGCTTGGGTTTTTGCGCTCACCCCTTTGGGGTGGCGCCGCTTTAGCCCCTCGGTGGTGAGCCGCGCCAGCCGCGCTTGCGGTGGCTCGTTGCCGCTGGCCTCGTCGGGGTATTCGTAGGAAAGTTCGGAAAGATCAAAGCTGCAACGGTTGGCGATTTCTACCGATCTGGCCAGCGCGGCGGGGTGGTGGCGAAACATCCGCGCCATATCGGCGGGAGATTTGAGACGGCGCTCGGCGTTGGGCAAGGCGTGGCGGCCGATATTGTCAATCGTCAGGCCGAGGCGCATGCAGGTGAGCACGTCAGCCAGTTGGCGGCGATTGGCGCGGTGCATCAGGGGGTCTCCAACAGCGACCATCGGCAGGCCGGCGCGCTGGGAAAGGCGGGCCAGATTGGTGAAGCGGGCTTGGTCCTGCCCGTCATACCGTGGCGCGGCCCCGAGAAAGGTAAAGCCGGGGAAGCGGCGCGTCAGCCGCTCCACATGCTGCAGCGTTTGGTCCGCGCCGCCCTGCCGGTGTTGCGCTTGCGGCAAAGCGATCAGGATCAGGCCATCGGCATGGGCTGTGAGATCATCCATCGTCAGGTGACACTGGCCTTTTTCAGCCCGTCGCTTGCCAAGGGTGAGCAGGCGGGAAAGCCGTGCATAGGCAGGGCGATCAGTGGGCAGTGCAATCCAGTGGGTGCGACTGTCTTGCAAGATAAGCCGGCAGCCGGTGATCAGCTGCGGCAGGTTAGCTGTGCCAATGCGTTTCAGCTCTTGCAGCGCCGACCAGCCCCGGACCACGCCGGCAAGGCTGTTGTGATCGGTGAGCGCAATCGAGGATAAGCCCAGGTCGGCGGCACGGGTTACCAGCTCCTCGGGGTGGGATGCGCCGGTGAGAAAAGTGAAATTGCTGGTGGTGGCGAGCTCGGCATAAGACATGGTTTTACCCGAGCGTGCTTGTTTGCGGGTGATTGATACGCATAAATACCCCTATGCGATATCTTCCATGGGTTGCTCTGGGGGGAGCCGCACAGCCAAGAGGCACCTTGATAAGCTGTGCCCGGCTTTTCGCAGGCGACAACATCCAGATCGAGCGGGCAGGCGGTTTTTTTCGACACAAGCGCCGCCGCTTTGGCGCGGCGCGGGCGCAGCATGGCCACAGGCGCGGGGGTGTCGCGCCGCTATGGCCGCAATGCCAAAAATAAAATCCGCCTCGCGCGTTCATGCAAACTCTCCCTGCACAAACCAGCCCGGATTTTGTGGGGTGAAATAGAGCCAGAGCCGCCGCCCCTCCTGCGTGAGCACCCGCCAATAATCGCGCACACCGCTGCGCCATTCAGGGTGGTCAAACCACCATTCCGGTGCAATCCGCTCGGGGCCGATTGCCTTGGCGACGCGAAACCACAGCCGCCGCCAGCGAAAGCGCTCCGGTGGCTGTGGCCCGTGCCCTGCAATCGGCTCGGGCGCAAAAATCAGCATCGGGCGCGGTGCGGGGCCTGCCCAGCCGCCCGCGGCTTTGCTATAGGCGGCGGGCAGCACAGAAAAGCTTTTTTCCGGCAGATGGCTGTCGGCGGGCAAAACCCGGGTGATGTTCTCAAGCCCGATCCGGTTGCCCAGCCGGGTGATGATATCCGCCAAGCCGCCATCGTCGTCCGGGGCTTTATAGCGGCTGGTCTGGCGCAGGGGCAGGGCCTCCAGCTCCACCGCTTCCAGCCGGATCCGGTCAATCCCGTAGCCTGAATCCAGCCCTTCCAGCCCACGCTCAAACAGCCGCGCCATGCGGGTTGCATCCCGCATCGGGCGCGCAAGGCGCACTTCGGCCTGCACATGGCCCTGATCCACCCGTCGCGCTGTAAAAACCAGCCGCCGCGCCCCTTTTTCTGCCGTTTCCAAACGGGCGCAAAGCCGCGTCAGCAGGCGCGCGAGCCCGGCTTCTATGTCGCTGAGTAGCCCAATCGGCTCGGGCAGGGTCATGCTGAAGGCAAAGGGCGCGGGTGGCGGCAGGGGCGTAACCGGCTCGGCCACCGCGCCAAGGGCTTGGTCAAGGCGCAGCAACACCTCGGCCCCGAAGCGGC
>Ga0316205_10003828_pt1 | contig 13791 bp, 11 predicted proteins | sample 3monthpyrite_MG_FD_204941 | JGI IMG/M metagenome (GOLD analysis project Ga0316205, IMG submission 204941) | Microbial mat bacterial communities from mineral coupon in-situ incubated in ocean water Damariscotta River, Maine, United States -... | ecosystem: Environmental > Aquatic > Marine >... | reverse complement strand
TTCTTGAAAAACCCGTCAGAGAACCCATGTTAATAGCCAGGCTAAACAACTTATTAATGCTGCGTAAGCAGTTTTTAGAAATCCATCACCCTAACAACTCTCTAGCAATGAGCCATTAAACACTAGTCTATCAACCTTTCAGACTATTTTTTCTCTCCAGAACCTCTCAATTAAACTACATTAGAGGGAACTTATGCAGGTATTAGCACTCCAACTAAAAGAGTGCTAATATGAGCACAGAATTTTGGAGTTGATATGTCTAACGAACTGGTACTTGCAAATAACCAGCTACCTATTTCGAGCGGTAGTCTGGATCAATTTATTCAGAATGCTCAGGCTTTTCCCATGCTTAGCGCAGAGGAAGAACGTGAGTATGGCTATCGCCTGTCCGAACATGGCGATTTAGAAGCGGCACAAAAACTGATTATGTCGCACCTTCGTTTTGTTATACGTATTGCCCGAGGTTATCAGGGTTATGGTTTACCCATGGCCGATCTGGTTCAGGAAGGCAATGTGGGCCTGATGAAGGCTGTTAAACGCTTTAGTCCCGACCACAATGTACGACTGGTTTCTTTTGCTGTTCACTGGATTCGCGCAGAAATTCATGAATATGTGCTGAAAAACTGGCGCATCGTGAAAGTCGCTACGACGAAGGCTCAACGCAAACTGTTTTTTAATCTACGTAGCTCTAAAAAGCGTCTAGGCTGGTTTACACCCGAAGAAGTTGAAGGTGTTGCTAAAGACCTGGGAGTCAAACCTGAAACGGTACTCGAAATGGAGTCACGCCTGAGCAACTACGATATGGCTTTCGACGCCACATCGGACGATGACGATGACGCAATGATTGCTCCGTCTACTTATCTGGCTAATCCGGTTCGTGATCCTGCTCAACAACTTGAATCATCAGACTGGCAACAAACGCGAAGTGATGCGCTGGCTGAGTCACTGCAGACACTCGATGAAAGAAGTCGTGATATTCTGATGTCTCGCTGGATGGACGACGACAAAAAAGCGACGCTTCATGAACTAGCCGCGAAATACGATGTTTCTGCTGAGCGCATTCGCCAGCTAGAAAAAAATGCAATGAAAAAAATTCGCAACTGTCTTGAAGCCTGAAGCAAAACCAAACAAGTATTAACTTCTAAAAAGGCGCTTACTCAGCGCCTTTTTTTATTATTAATCATTTTTTATAATTAAAGCATTATTATAATAAACAGGGAGATAAACTTTTTGGAAACTGACGCTTACCAAACACCGCAAGCCGATTTATCAACTCAAAAAAATACCCTTGCCACTTATTACGTTGTCTCTGTAAAGAAGTTTATGACGCTTTTTATATCGACACTTGGAATATATGGTATTTATTGGTTTTATAAAAACTGGGCTTTGCATAAAGCAACAACCAATTCAAATATCTGGCCTGTAATGCGTGGGATATTTTCAATATTTTTCACTCACTCTCTTTTTAGACATGTAAACGAAACCATCGAATCTAAAAACATTTCATACAAATGGGATCACAGTCTTATCGCAACCCTATATGTAGTAAGCGCAATTTTTTCAAATATCAGTGACCGCCTATCCGCCAAAAACATTGGCTCCCCCATGACAGATTTCGCCGGCTTTATATTAATGGGACTAATGGCATGGTCGTTATACAAGGCTCAAATTGCAATTAATACAGCCTGTGACGATCCACAAGGCTTAACAAACAGTCATTTCAGTCCTGCAAATATTGCGTGGATTGTATTGGGGCTGGCTTTATGGATTTTAATTTTTATTGGCATAACTTCGTATCTTTAAATTAAGATAGTCTACAAGACTGTAAACCCGAGCCAATTAATAGATCAATATTAAATACCACTTCAGGGTGTCACATTCCGGGATACTGTTTTTTTAAGCCTCTAACTCAGCAGTAGCGATTCTCTGAACATCAGAAATTTCAGATCAGGCTTCAGCTTGTTTTACTTTTTATCTGCTCAACAGAAACAGAAAATTCTTTAGCCACACTATCTTCCTTAGAAATTTTAGTTTCTCTTGGTTTTGTTTTCCATGCGTGCCCGTAAACCACCTCATAACTTGCAGGAATAAGTCCTTGTTTTCTGTATTGCTCGTAATGGCTTATTACTTTTTTCAACTTTCCGGGGGTAACCAAACCGTGCTCAGCTACTTTTTTCTGATTCTTTAAAATAGTATTCGCACCAATAGATTTCAGGTCAACCATAACTGACATCACATCCTGATAAGTTAATGTAAGCAAATCCATGTCCATAACCGGCTCAGCTAATCCGGCCTGGATTAACTCATCACCTAAATCATGCATATCTGTAAAATCATTAACATGTGCATGTGAGTCTACCTGCTCCCAGCTTTTTTTTAGTTCTTTTAATGTGTCCGGACCAAAGGTTGAAAACATCAACAAACCATCCGGTTTTAAGAGCCGCTTAAATTCTGCAAATACTTTTTTATAATCACACCATTGCAACATCAGGCTCGAAAAAATCAAATCTACAGATTCATCTTCTAACGGTATTTCTTCAGCATCCGCACACAGTAAAGTTGGTTTTCTCAGCCAGCCACCTTTACTTTTAGTTTGCTTCAACATCTCAGGCGACAGATCTAATGAAATTACTTTTGCTTTTTTATATTTTTTTAATAGATCTTGTGTTCCCCAACCTGTACCGCAGCCAACATCCAGAATCACTGACGGTTTTATGCTCGTTAAATCTAAACGCTGCAATAATTCTTTGCAAACATTACGCTGTAATACGGCTGATGACTCATAACATAACGCTTTAGCATCAAAATGTTTCTGAATACGATTTTTTTCTGTTTGACTCATATATACCAATTATTTATCTGTGGACGCGTGACAATATTTTTATAAGATGCTGTGCAAATTCTTCGGTATGCGATAAAAATGCAGCATGTCCTGCATTATTAAAAACGGTTGTATTATCCAGCTCATTTGCTAACTGTTTTTTCACCAGGCCATCCTGTGCACCGAGCACCCAGTCAATCGGCAGCTTTATCTTTTTTATCTGACCACGTAAATCCACCTGTTTTAAAATTTCCAGGCCTGCATCAAGGTTAGTTTCATCAGGTCTGGGTTGTTGTAAAATTTTCTCCCTTAAATCTCGTAACACAAGCCTCCCTGACTCCGACCCCTTTACCTGCAATGAAAGAAATCGACGAATTGTACCTGAAAAATCTTTTTTTAGAGACTGAGAAAACTGCTCAAAAACTTCAGCATCAATTCCGTAACCCCAATTCTCTTTACTAACAAAACAGGGATTACTGCTAACCAGTGTTAAACCGCTAATTTCCTCCGCATGATCCGTAGCCAGTTGTATACACGGCAAACCACCTAAAGACCAACCTACTAAGTATAATGGTTGACCTATGCCATGCTGTCGCTTTATGTCTTTGCATTTTTTTAACAAATCATCAGTAATGTTTTGCAGATTTGTAAAAGACTCTCCCACTCTGCCACCATGCCCGGGCAGGTCCATTACTTCTGCGTCTACCCAGTCTGGCAATTTATCCAGTAGTGGTTTCCACACAGTGCTATTCATTGCCCAACCATGCACAAATAAACAGGTCAGCCGTGAATCACCCTCTTGCATAGCATTTCACCGATGTTACATTTCGTGCTAAATTGCGCGCTTTATTCATCATTACCTACTGGATATCTTCGTGGATCTATTACAGCACCCCATTATACTGATAATCGGCTTCGCCCTGTTCGGCTATTTACTCGGCTCAGTTTCTACCGCGATTATAACGTGCAAGGTAATGGGCTTATCTGACCCAAGAACAGTTGGTTCAAACAACCCCGGGGCGACAAATGTTCTGCGTGCAGGGGGCAAAAAAGCCGCGATCATTACGCTTTTAGGTGACATGCTTAAGGGACTGATACCCGTTTTAATTGCTGTTTTACTGGATATGCCACATGAAGTGGTTGCGGTTACGGCTGTAGCGGCATTTCTAGGCCACTTATTTCCTCTTTATTATGGTTTTAAAGGTGGTAAAGGTGTGGCGACAATACTCGGCACCCTGCTAGGTATTCACTGGATGTTAGGCTTAGGCACTATTGGCATCTGGTTGTTTATGGCAATAACTCTCCGTTACTCATCATTATCAGCTCTTGTTGCTGCAGCAGGTTCACCGGTGTTGACATGGTTTATAACACAGTCGGCAGTGTTAACGGTTAGTGTAATGTTTATGGCGTTACTATTAATCTGGCGCCATAAAAAGAACATACAAAACTTACTCGCAGGTCAGGAAGATAAGATCGGCGCTAAGAAAAAATAACACTTACACTGCTCAGGCACATCTCCCTCGGGGAAAGGTCTCGCTTTTTGAGCCCTGTCCCCTAAACCCATACCACCAAGAGCTGACAGTGCAACTAACCAATCGCCGCCAACTCACTCATCGGCCATCTCGCCCTGACATTAATCGCTAAAGGCTCTGTTTCTCCCGCTACCAATCTCAATGCACCAGCATAGGCAATCATTGCGCCATTATCCGTACAAAACTCTATACGTGGATAAAACAGCTCGCCGCCTTCTTTTTCCATCATCACCTTTAACGATGCTCGCAGCCGTGCGTTTGCGCCAACACCGCCTGCAATCACCAGGGTTTTGGCTCCTACTTGTTGAACTGCTCTTCGGCATTTAATCATCAAAGTATCAACCACCGCCTCTTCAAAAGCGCGACAAATATTGGCCTGTGTCTGCTCATTACTATTACCCAGCTCTACTTCTTTTTGCCAGGTATTTAGACTAAATGTTTTTAAACCACTAAAACTAAAATCCAGTCCAGGTCGATCACACATTGGGCGCGGAAACTTATATACACCACTTTCACCCTGCTCAGCTAGCTTCGCTAAAATTGGCCCCCCGGGGTAACCCAGACCCAGCATTTTAGCTGTTTTATCAAATGCCTCTCCCGCAGCATCATCAAGGCTTTCACCTAATAGCTCATATTGACCTACCCCCTTTACTTCTGCCAATAAGGTATGACCTCCAGAAACCAGTAAAGCTACAAACGGAAATTCGGGCACCGTGTCCTCTAACATAGGTGCTAATAAATGACCTTCCATATGATGCACCGCAACAGAAGGCACTCCCAGTGCCATTGCCATTGCTCTGCCTGTGCAGGCGCCCACCATTAAAGCCCCCATCAGGCCCGGACCAGCTGTATAAGCAACACCGTCTAATTCTGTTTTTGCAATATTGGCTTTCTGCAAAACCTGTTCTGCTAAAGGCAGTAAATACCTCACATGGTCACGTGATGCCAACTCAGGAACAACGCCGCCATATTCACCATGCAGGGCTATTTGCGAATGTAATACGTGAGCGAGCAGCCCTTTCTCCGTGTCATACACGGCTAACCCTGTTTCATCACAAGAAGATTCAATACCTAAAACGATCATTCTTTTCGTTATCCTGAAGTTTTCTTCATATTTAATTTGGAAATTATCGCTCAAGGCGCTATAATCCCGCGGTTCCACGATACCGGATTGGCCAGCCAATCGATATCCGTTAATAAATTAAGTTCTATTTTAGAGTGAGAGTTCTGAATGCCACAAGTAAAAGTTAAAGACAACGAGCCGTTTGACGTTGCTCTTCGTCGTTTTAAACGTTCATGCGAAAAAGCCGGTATATTAACCGAGATCCGTCGTCGTGAGTGCTATGAAAAGCCCACAACAGAACGTAAACGTAAAGCAGCAGCAGCTGTAAAACGTAATCTGAAGAAGTTATCGAAAGAGCGCGAGCGTTTAACTCGTAACCCTCATCGTCGTCGCTAATAGCGCTTCATAATGAGTGACAGTCTCAAGCAAAACCTGACAGCCGACATGAAAGCCTCCATGAAAGGTGGCGATAAAAAACGTCTGGGTGTTATTCGTTTAGTGCTCGCCGCTATCAAACAGATAGAAGTCGATGAGCGCATTGAGCTTGATGACAATCGAGTGCTAGCGGTACTCGATAAAATGGTTAAGCAACGCCGTGAATCCATCAGCCAGTACAAAGACGCTGGCCGAGATGATCTGCGTGAGCAGGAAGAGTATGAAGTTTCGATATTGCAAGACTTCTTACCCGAAGCGCTAAGTGAAGAAGAGATAAGCCAGATGATCACTAAAGCCATTGGTGATACCGGTGCCGAGTCGATAAAAGACATGGGCAAGGTAATGGGAATTCTTAAACCCCAAATGCAAGGCCGTGCTGATATGGGCGCGGTGAGCGGAAAAATTAAAGCTCAACTAAACGCCTAACTTATTCTAAAGTTACAACGCATTTATCCTGTCATCCCCGAACTTTGCCGGGGATCCAGTGTCTTTAAAGTCGCTAGATTTCCGACACACGCCATTCGGAAATGACAAAAACAAAAGACTTTAAACATGACTGAACTAAAAAACGATCGCTTTCTTCGTGCACTACTAAAACAACCAGTAGATAAAACACCTGTCTGGATTATGCGTCAGGCCGGACGATATTTACCTGAATATCGCGCAACCCGCGAACAGGCTGGTGACTTTATGAGCCTGTGCATGAACCCTGAGCTAGCTTGTGAAGTGACAATGCAGCCATTAAGGCGCTTTGATCTTGATGCAGCCATCTTATTTTCAGATATTCTGACCATACCCGACGCAATGGGCCTGGGTTTATATTTTGAAACCGGTGAAGGCCCAAAGTTTTCAAACCCAATTCGCTCCGCAGCTGATGTTAAAAACCTGCCCATCCCCGACCCGGAAGGCGAACTCAAATATGTTATGGACGCTGTGCGCACCATACGTCGAGAGCTGAATGGCGATGTGCCTTTAATTGGTTTTTCTGGCAGCCCCTGGACGTTAGCTACATACATGATAGAAGGCGGTAGCAGTAAAACCTTTAGCAAATCGAAAACCATGTTATTTGATGACCCTGCTTTAGCTCACCAACTATTAAGCAAAATCGCAGAATCCGTAACCAGTTACCTCAATGCACAAATTGCAGCTGGCGCACAAGCAGTCATGATTTTTGATACATGGGGCGGTAATTTGAACCCGGAAATGTATCGCTTATTTTCATTAGATTACATGCAAAAAATTGTTTCAAACCTGACTCGTGAAGCAGACGGCCGAGAAGTTCCAATTATTTTATACACCAAAGGTGGCGGCCAATGGCTAAATGCGATGGCCGATACAGGCTGTAATGCGCTGGGCATAGACTGGAGTACAAGCATTTCAGATGCAAAAGCCGCTGTCGGTGACCGCGTAGCCCTGCAAGGTAATATGGATCCAAACACACTCTATGCATCACCTGAAGTTATTCGTAGAGAAGCAGGAAAGATCCTTAAAGACTTTGGCACAGGCGAAGGCCATGTATTCAATTTAGGACATGGTATAACACCGGATATTAATCCCGAGCACGTAAAAGTACTGGTTGATTCTGTTCATGAACTAAGTGAGCAATACCATAATACATAATCGTATGTCAGAGGCTTAGGCTGTAAAGGAACCTCTCTCGGGGGAACCAGGCCATTTCTTGCACTGCCAAGGCTCGTCTCCCTCGGGGAAAGGTCTCGCTTTTTGAGCCCTGTCCCCTTAATCCATACCACCAAGAGCAAACAGGGCGACAAACTGACGCCACAAAACTCTTGATGGCATCAGTAGGGGATGGAGCGCAAACAACGCTATCCATCCCCGAGGGAGATATACCTGAACTGCGTAAAAAAACGACTTACGACTTCTTTTTTAGTATGATGCAGTAAATTAATACATTATAGTCAAGGACTTTTCAGCATGATTAACAAATGCCTCTATCCCGTTGCCGGTTATGGCACCCGTTTTTTACCCGCAACAAAATCTATTCCAAAAGAGATGCTGCCCGTAGTAGACAAACCTTTAATTCATTACGCTGTTGAAGAAGCACTGGATGCGGGCATGGCCAACAATGCCTTTGTTACCGGTCGAGGCAAACATGCGATTGCTGATCACTTTGATATCAGTTATGAAGTGGAAAATGAAATATCCGGCACAGGCAAAGAAGCAAAATTAGCTGACATACGTAATCTACTAGACAACTGTACATTTACCTATACGCCACAAAAAGAAATGAAAGGCTTGGGACATGCTGTTCTGGCAGGCAAAAATATGATTGGTGACCAGGCATTTGGTGTCATTCTTGCCGATGACTTATGTATAACTGAGCCCGGCGAAGATAGCGTCATGAAACAAATGGTCGCACTATACAACCAGTTTCGCTGCACAATTATTGCCATTCAGGAAGTCCCAAAAGAAAACATCAGTAGTTACGGCGTTATCGATGGCGAAATGATTAGTGACAATATCTTCCGCGTAAATGACATGGTTGAAAAACCACCTGCAGATAAAGCACCCAGCAATCTCGCCGTCATTGGACGTTATATCTTAACACCCGATATATTTGATATTTTAGGTAACACAAAACCGGGCGCCGGTGACGAAATACAATTAACCGACGCCATCAAGGAACAGGCTAAAAACGGTTGTGTTATGGCCTATAAATTCAAAGGCCGTCGCTTCGACTGCGGTAGCGTAGAAGGCTTTGTTGAAGCCACTAATTACTGCTTTGAAAACATATTCAAGAAAAAATAAGGCATAAAGGCTTGCAAGTTGCTGATAAGTTTAAACTTATCAGCACTTACTACCCCCTGTTAATCCTTACTTTAGCTTCATCCACTATTTCTTTGTTTTAGCCCTATTTTACTGTAAAATACCCGACCCCTTGTCCGCGACCCATGCTATTCTGGGCTCAATTCGGACGGAGAAATTTATCAAATACCTTATAAAAATCAGGTATTTAAGAGGCAGGCAATGAGCAATAACGAAATCTTCAATCAATATACACGACCCAACAAACATGGTTTATATGACCCTGCCAATGAAACGGAAAACTGTGGTGTAGGTTTTGTAGCCCATATTAAGGGCCAGGCCAGCCATCAAATCGTTGAAGATGCTGACCATATTTTACGTCGCATGGTACACCGTGGCGCTTGCGGCTGCGAGGCCAACACAGGTGATGGCGCTGGTATCATGACCAGTCTTCCGTATGAGTTCTTAACTCGTGTAGCTAAAGAAGATTTAGCTGCTGACCTACCTGAAAAAGGCCAGTACGCTGCCGGTAACGTATTTTTACCTGTTAATGAAACTGAACGTGCAACATGCAAAAAACTCATTAATGGGCTAATTGAAAAATCAGGCCAGAAACTCATAGGTTGGCGCGAACTTCCAGTTGACCCAATAAAGGCAGACGTCGGCCCGACCGCACGCGCAGCACAACCTCATATGGAGCAGTTATTTATAGCTGCAGCCGATGGTGTTTCCAGTGAAGAATTCGAACGCAAGTTATATATTTTACGTAAAGATGCAGGGCACACGATTCGTAATGATGAAAGCATCACTCAACGTGAGTTATATTACGTTTGCTCATTATCAACAAAAGTCATAGTTTATAAAGGTATGTTAAACCCTGACCAGATGATGCCTTTCTACACGGATTTAAGCGCAGAAGATTTCACTGCGCATTTAGCGATGGTTCACTCACGTTTTTCAACCAATACGTTCCCATCATGGGATCGCGCACAACCTAAACGCTTTATGAGCCACAATGGTGAAATAAACACTCGCCTAGGTAACGCAAACTGGATGACAGCCCGTGAAGGCACTGCTGAAAGCAAATTATTTGGTGAGGATATAAAACGTATATTACCTGTAGTCGAGCCAGATGTTTCTGATTCAGGTAGTTTTGATAACGTTTTGGAATTTTTATTAATGGGTGGCCGCTCACTGCAGGAAGCGGTAATGATGATGGTGCCAGAGGCATGGCAAAATGATGCCAGCATGTCTGAAGAAAAACGCGCATTTTACGAATACCAGTCTGCATTAATGGAGCCATGGGACGGCCCTGCTTCTATCGTATTTACAGATGGTCGCTACATTGGTGCAACTCTGGACAGAAATGGTTTACGCCCAAGCAGATATTACTTAACACATGATGACCGTGTTGTTATGGCATCTGAAGTCGGTGTATTACCCATAGATGCAGACAACGTAAAACTAAAAGGCCGTTTACAACCTGGCAAAATGTTCCTGATCGATTTCGATCAGGGCCGCATGATTCCTGATGAAGAATTAAAACATGAGTTTGCTTCAAAGCAGCCTTATCATCAGTGGTTATCTGATCAGCGTATCTCATTGTCACAACTAGAACCTAAACACGAAGCACACGGTTTTAATCAGGATACATTATTAGAGCGCATGCGTGCATTTGGTTACACATCTGAAACCATGCAGTTCATGTTATTGCCTTTAGTTAAAGAAGGTCGCGACCCGGTTGGATCAATGGGTAACGATGCAGCATTAGCCTGCATGTCTGATAAATCACGCATGATTTACGACTATTTCAAGCAGTTATTTGCTCAAGTAACAAACCCGGCGATCGATTCAATTCGTGAAGAAGTCGTTATGTCTTTGCAGTGTTATATCGGGCCTGAAAAAAATATTTTAGAAGCGTCTGAAGAACATGCACATCGCTTATTAGTGCCGCACCCCATTCTTACGAATGAAGAGTTAGCTGCAATTAAACATATGGACTTCCGCGGCTGGACGACTGCAACTTTAGATATGACTTATGACAAGTCAGAGGGAACAGCCGGTTTAGCTAAAGCGATTGATCGTTTGTGCGAAGAGGCCGCTCAGGCAATTAAAGCCGGACACAGTTTAATTGTTTTATCTGATCGAAACATTTCTGACAACCGCATTCCGGTCAGCGCATTACTGGCAACAGGCGCTGTTCATCAGCACCTGGTACAGGAACATTTACGTACCCGCATCGGTTTAGTCCTAGAGTCTGGTGAAGCACGCGAAGTTCATCATCACTGCTTATTAACCGGCTACGGTATAGATGCAATTAACCCATACCTGGCTTTCGAGGCACTATGGGATGCTCGCCGTAAAGGTTTATTAGATTCTGACACTTATGACACCGACGACAAAATTGTTGAAGGTTATAGAAAATCTGTTGGCAAAGGCATGTTTAAAGTGTTTGCTAAAATGGGCATTTCTACGCTTCAGTCATACAAAGCCGCGCAAATTTTTGAAGCCGTTGGTTTAGCCGATGAAATTATCGATCGATGTTTTGAAGGTACAGCGAGCAGAATTCAGGGTGTTAATTTCAATGTACTTGCAGAAGAGTCTATTCGCCGACATGGTTTAGGTTATAACGAAACGAATGTTTCTGTTTTACCTAACCAGGGAGACATGCACTGGCGCGCAAAAGGCGACAGCCATATGTGGAACCCGCAAAGTATCTCATCATTGCAACAGGCTGCTCGCAGTGGCGATAAAAGTGCGTTTGATCGTTTTGCAAAACTGGCTAACGAAGACACTAAGAAATGCACGCTTCGCGGTATGTTAGATTTTAAAACCGGTGTAAACCCTGCAATTGATATTAGTGAAGTTGAAGATACAAAAGAAATCGTCAAACGATTTGCAACAGGCGCCATGAGCTTCGGTTCTATTTCACCTGAATCACATGAATCTTTAGCCATTGCAATGAATCGCATGGGTGGAAAGTCAAATACCGGTGAAGGTGGAGAAGACGATGCTCGCTGGACTCCGGAAGCTAATGGTGATTCACGTCGCTCTGCCATTAAGCAGATTGCATCAGGTCGTTTTGGTGTAACAATTAATTACCTGACGAATGCTGACGAATTACAGATTAAAGTTTCACAGGGCGCCAAGCCCGGTGAAGGCGGCGAACTGCCTGGCACTAAAGTTGATGACCTGATTGCACGTTTACGCCATTCAACACCGGGTGTAGGTTTAATCAGCCCACCACCACATCACGATATATATTCTATCGAGGATTTAGCTCAGTTAATTCACGATTTGAAAAATGCAAATCGCGCAGCACGTATCTCAGTTAAACTAGTTGCTGAAAGAGGTGTGGGCACAATCGCATCAGGTGTAACAAAAGCGCATGCAGATCACATTGTTATTGCCGGTCACGATGGCGGAACCGGCGCTTCGCCCATTACGTCAATCAAACATGCTGGTTTACCCTGGGAATTAGGTGTTGCCGAAACTCACCAGACCTTAGTCATGAATGACTTACGCTCACGTGTAGTTATTCAAACTGACGGACAGATGAAAACCGGACGTGACGTTGCTATTGCCGCACTACTTGGCGCTGAAGAATATGGATTTGCAACAGCACCATTAATTACGATGGGCTGCATTATGATGCGTAAGTGTCATTTAAATACATGCCCGGTTGGTATTGCAACACAGGATAAAGAACTGCGTAAGAAATTTAAGGGCAAACCAGAACATGTAGTTAATTACCTGTTTATGGTGGCTGAAGATTTACGAAAAATTATGGCGCAATTAGGCTTCCGTACCATCAACGAAATGATTGGTCGTGTTGATTGCTTAGAACAGGCAACCGATTCTGAGCACTGGAAGCAAAGCGGCATTGATTTGCAAATGTTATTAACGCCCGCTGAAAAGCCACACGCTAATGTTGAAGTTCATCAAACCATAAAACAGGATCACGGCCTGGATGAAGCATTAGATAATCAGTTAATTGAATTATCAAAAGCAGCTTTAGAAAATGGCGAGAAAGTTAATATTGATTTACCGGTAATTAACATTAACCGCGTAGTTGGCACAATGTTATCTAATGAGGTTGCCAAAAAGTACGGCTCCGAATTATTACCTGACGGCACAATCAACATTAAACTAACCGGCTCTGCTGGCCAGTCACTAGGTGCATTCTTAGCTACTGGTATCACCATCGAAGTTGAAGGTGATGCTAACGACTACGTAGGCAAAGGCTTAAGTGGTGGACGAGTCATTGTAGCACCGGCAAAAAATGCGACCTTTGTTGCCGAAGAAAACATTATTGTCGGCAATGTATGTTTATACGGTGCAACATCAGGTGAAGCCTACTTCCGCGGCATAGCCGCTGAACGCTTCTGCGTAAGAAACTCTGGTGCAACAGCTGTTGTCGAGGGCATTGGTGACCATGGTTGCGAATATATGACCGGCGGCCGCATTGCTGTGCTTGGCTCAATAGGCAGAAATTTTGCAGCAGGAATGAGTGGCGGCATTGCTTATATCTGGGATCACGCAGGCGACCTTTCAACAAAATGTAATATGGGCATGGTTGAATTAGAAACAGTTTCTGCAGATGACGATATAGCAGAACTTAAAGCCATGATTGAAAATCATCTTAAGTATACCGGCTCTACTGTTGCGGAACGTTTATTAAAGGACTGGGATGGTGCTTTAAGTCAGTTTGTAAAAGTTATGCCAACAGATTACAAACGTGTACTTGAAGAACAAAAGAAAAAAGCCGACGCCGCTTAAAAAGCTAAGATTTAAAGCTGTTTGTCCGCAATTAACGCGAATAAACGTAAATATAATCAAAAGCATTTAATCAGGTTTGTGAGCGCCTTCGGCGCACAAAAAAAACATTAGCGTTGTTTGTATTCATATGCGGACAACAATGCTTTTAAAAAAGGTTAGAAAGATAGTATGGGCAAGATTACAGGCTTTAAAGAATTTGATCGCAAGACAGCACCTTATCGTGATGTAACTGTGCGTCTTAAAGATTTTGATGAAATTTATACCGAGCATGATGAACAGCACCTTATAACACAGGGTGCACGCTGCATGGATTGCGGTATTCCTTTCTGCCAGTCAGATGACGGCTGCCCGGTTGATAACCTGATTCCCGAATGGAATGACCTGGTTTACAACAA
>Ga0316205_10003827_pt1 | contig 13794 bp, 18 predicted proteins | sample 3monthpyrite_MG_FD_204941 | JGI IMG/M metagenome (GOLD analysis project Ga0316205, IMG submission 204941) | Microbial mat bacterial communities from mineral coupon in-situ incubated in ocean water Damariscotta River, Maine, United States -... | ecosystem: Environmental > Aquatic > Marine >... | reverse complement strand
GTGTGTCGAGTTTTTCACCAATATCGGCCGTTTTGGCCGCCCTGCCCTGCCCCACGCAGGATCAACCGCTTAGACGTGACAAAATCCCCCGGCAAAACCTTTGCAGTTTTGGCAGGTTTTTGTCACGCTAGGGCATGATCATTGGATATGCCCGCGTCTCGACAGACAGTCAGAACCTCACCGCTCAAACCGACGCTCTGAAAGCGGCCGGTGCGGAGCGCATCTTTTCCGACAAGATCAGCGGCACGAAGCGGGATCGCCCCCAGCTCGGCGTGATGCTCGAACAGCTTCGCCCTGGCGATGTCGTGGTCGTTGCCAAGTATGACCGGCTCGCCAGAAGCTTGCGCGATCTGCTCGACCTGGTGGAAGCGATCAAGGATCGCGGTGCGGGTTTCCGCTCTCTGGCCGAGGATATCGACACGACGACGCCCTCCGGCCGGCTCGTCTTCCACGTCTTTGCCTCCATCGCCCAATTCGAGCGCGAGCGCATCGCCGAACGCACGAAAGAAGGGCTAGAGGCTGCCAAGGCACGCGGGCGCATTGGTGGCCGCCCCCCTGCCCTCACAACCGACCAGAAGGCCGAGGTGCGCCGTATGCGCGATGATGAACAACGGGCGATCTCCGAAATCGCGCGGTTGTTCAAGGTGAGTGAACGGACGGTGAGAAGAGCTTGATTGCTCTCCCGTCAAGCCGCCATTCGTGCTCGCAGCTGTTGGCGCACATACTGCCGCGCATCAGACAACCCTGCACGATAGTCGTCCGCAGCAATCGACAAACAGACTTTGGATAAGGCTTGCTCAAGTTCTTCGTCAGTCCAGGCCGAAACACTTCTCTTTGACAGTGCAAAGACAACGGCCTTACCTACTTCTAACATGACAGCTCGCCGGGCTGCCTCAGCTGCTAATTCACGAACCGCCTCAGAGTCATCCTCATCGGGGAAACGAACTGAAATTTCGGAAGCCATCGCATCTACGGCCTCGTAGAGACAGTTCACGAACAACTGCCCAGTCTCCGGCACATAAAGCGCCGCTTTTCCTAACAGGTCTTTGTCTGCAATCTCCTCGTCGGTGGACAATGGGATAATTTCTGGCGCTCGGTCGAAAATTTCAGCGGATTTTGACCTCCTCGCACCCTCAGGGACATCAAACACGTTGCGCCGCGTTGGTCTATCTCCACCAGAACGCGCGGCCCCTGCGCCGCCAGAGAAACCCTGCCCTTCGGGCTTTCCAGAATCTCGGTTCTCAGACGCAGTCCCGTCCTTTGACTTCTTTCTTCCCTCAGATTTCAATTTGAACTCGTCCAAAAGTGATTGCAGTTCCTTTTGAAGGTCGTCGTAATCCGCCGCTCGTTCGGGGCTTGCAGCGGACACCACGTCCTTCACCCAATCCGGCATTAGCTCTCGAACCAAGTGGGCATAGTCTGATGGCGAAACATCGGTGCCAGTGTCACGAGTGATTAGACGTTCACGATACTGGCTTGGCCTCGCCAGTTCGTCATCAATCTCTATATGAACGCATAGCTCCTTCGAGCCAAACGGTATCCCGAAAGCAGGAGCAACAGCGCTCCATCCAACACCTGTTTCAACTGAAAACATCTCATCCTTGTGCACGATTGCCAGTGTAGTGGTGGTGCTTCCAAGTGCCCCACCAGCTGACTGACGCATGCCAGGAGAGCTTTTATGATCTGGGTCGTGGAAAAAATGGATAGTGACCTTTCCATCCTCACTCTTGATCGATTCAAAACGCGCAAAGGCCTTATGGCGGCGATCCCAGACCGTTTCGAACCTGCGAACGTCCCGCTTAAATCGGGTGAAGTCACCGTCCATCTTGATGCTGACGTCCTCCGGCACTCTGTAGAACCGTCGATACAACGCAGTCGCCAGATAATGTTGCGGCGTTCGCCCTTTGGTAATCAGAGGCATCTCGACGGTGCTCTGCTCTAGCGAGTTGCCTAGAAGCATAACTTCCGTCCAGTCTTTTGACGTATCAAGCCCCTCAGAGACAGCCACGTCCGTAACATCCAATACATTTACGAACTCGCCGTCCACATCACGCTTCACGCGCACATAGTTTTGCTCTTCATCGTCATAAGCCAAGATCACCTCGCTGACAGCACCGCCCTTGCAAGAACGATAAATCATTCCTGCCTTGTTGTTGGCGAGTGAAGAAACTTTAGCTCCGACACCAAAGTTCGCATCTAGGTCTAGCGTCTTATTTATCGAGGATGCGAGATGAGTGATCTTTACTAACTCTGTATCGCTCAACCCCGGCCCAGTGTTCCAAAGGACGAGTTTCGGAACACCACGGTATAACCGCGAAGTAATCTTCACCTCTTTCTCACCACCGGCCAACTGTGCTGCCTCAATTGCATTTTTTACGAGCTCTCTAGGCATCGTCCAAGACGGTGCCCGCTCGATTGTCATTCGCACGAATGCACCAATATCACTGATGCCCAAACTATCCTGAGACATTGAAATTCCTTACAGTTTAAATTGTTGCTCGGATGAGCCTTGTGGATCGAAGCGACGCTCCATCTCACTTATTCCATCCCGCAGAGCTTTGACTATCTTGCGCACATCTGCCTGATCCCACTCGTAAGATCGCTGGTTCGACAGGTTGCCAATCTTTCGAATATCCGAGAGCGCAGCCTGGGTTCTGCTCTCAGCCAAGCGCACAAATTTCTCCCGTTTCTCAGAATTATCCGACATAAATCTGACCTTTCACGCTGATTTGTCGGAAATATTGGCGGCATTTCGGAAGAAATCAACCCCAAAGAGCCAACTTTCTTGCCGTATTTCTGCGAATTATTACACCAAACCCGAAGATATGCCCCTCCTTTCCACCTAGGAAGATGCTCTACAGGCTTGTTTTCGATTATCGAATCGAACAAGCCAAAGCCCGTCAGGCTGCAACTTGATCTCTATTGAACGCTAGAGCGCCCACCCTCTTAGGGCGTTCACCTGCTCAATGAATGCCGGAGACGGTCGATCTGCGCGCCCTGGTGGCACTTCGATCATTGGAAACAGCCGCGCCTGAAAATCAGCGAGCCCACCATCGAACCCCTCTGCTACAAGGTTTCCCTCCATCGCTCCATTGCGGTGAATCCTGTAGCCGGTGTCAAACGTAACCAATCCTCGATCATACGCGCGATGATGAAGAGCGCAGAGCGCTATCCCGTTGCTCGTCTCGTCCGTGCTGTCTGGGTGCGCGGCGGGCAAGATATGCGCTGCATCTAGAAGGCGCAGCTGAACGCCACACATAGCGCAAGCGCTTGAGTAAGCAGTAAGTACTCGATCTTTGAAATTCGCATCGCGTAGCGCCTTTTTAGTCGAAACAACCGCATAACGGCGCGGCTCTGGCACATGATCCTCAATGTCCTGATCATCGACGCTCTGAGGGTCTTCACAGATCTCATCGAGGATCTGCAACGCTTCCTCGGAAGATCCGCAGGCATGCAGATCTTCCATGTTCTCAAGATATGCGCCCACGTAGGCGGGCTTCACCGCAAAGGCAACTTCTTCATCGCCTTTGAAGTGAGCGGCAAGCCCGTTAACCCGCGCAGCCTCTAGGGCAGGTTGGCGAATCTGGATGGATGGAGAACCGCCGAGAATTCCGAGATGCTTGTTCACGTCATAAGCGGCAAAAACCCCTAGTTCTTCGCTCCAGCCAAGAATGACGGTTTTGCCGCCGACCTCGGGGACAAATCTCTGCCCTCCACCGATCTCGGGAAGGCCAGTAACCTGGATGCGCCATTCATCGGGCAGCGTCACGCGCCCGCCAAATGTGAGATTCCAGACATAAACGCGCACGCGATACGACCCCACGCCAGTGATTATCTGGTAGGCGGCTGGATGATCGCCCCCCCCTGATAGCCGCAGGAAGCTCAGGCTGCTCTTTCTCAAGGCGTCCTCGAAGAGCTTAAACAGTGCAGGCTTTCTCAGCAGGGGCATACGTTACTCTGCAGCCTCGATGATCGTCACATCTTCGGACTCTTCCTTGGGCTTCCGCATGTGCTCAGGACGCAGCCTGCCACCGTCCTCTGGCAAGGGTGCAGACTGGCGCTCGTCACCGCCGTTCCAGAGCAAGCCTGGGTGCGGGATACGGTAATACCCATCATCGTCCTTCTTCTGGCCCTTGGTCTTCGGTGGCTCACTTGGTCGCTCAAAACGACCCTTGGCACCGAGAAGGTAGTCTTCGACCAGCTCGGCGCATGCCCATTTCCGGCCAAGACGCTCGGCAACCTCTCCAGTGATACAGCTGCCACCAAACGGGTCGAAAACGCTGTCACCTGGATCGGTAAGCATGCGGATGAAATACTCCGGCAACGCACCAGGGAAGCGGGCGGGATGGGCTTTGATGCCCTTCTCCTTGCAATAGCGCATGTAGCTGCTGTTGCTCTCGGTGTTTGGAATGGCGATCAGGTTCGGCGGGATTGAGGCCCCGTTATCGATAGAAAACTTGGCGCTGATATCATGGCCGGATGGCCGGAGCTTGGCCTTGTAGCCGGTGCTCAAAAGGCTCTTCATGCTGTCGCTGTAGGGCTGTAACACGCGCCGATTGCTGGCACGAGGCCAGGGCGTCTTTGACAACCACCAAACCGTGTTGATCGAATCCTTCACACGGATACGCCGCACATTCACCCATTCGGCGGGGCTGGGCAGCTTCGATGGGTTCCACCAATAGAACTCTTGTGCCAGATGAAAACCGAACTCTTCGCACAGCATGATGAGCAGCTTGAAGTGATACAGGCTGCGCACCGGCAGACCTGGCTTCCAGGCTCCGCCAAGATCAATCACAAGGCTGCCATCGTCCTTCAGGATGCGGTGAAATTGCTTGGCGAACGCTTTGAACCATTCCAGGTAAGCGTCCTCCTGCTCGTTGCCGTAGTCCTTCTTGCGGGTCAGCGCGAAAGGCGGGCTGGTCACGATAAGATTGACAGACGCCTTCTTCTTTTTCGCCATCACGTTGAGGCTGTCAGCGTGAAAGATCGTGCCAAGCTTCGTGCTGTGAAATACCTTGGGTGCTTCTCTTTTTGTCATTTTCGCCATCTCCCTACAGCTCGAGCTTTTTTAGATTCATTGCATGGCGCGCTTCGCGCTCGAACGCGCGAATGATAGTCGCGGCGCTATCACTAATTTTTTCTAAATCCCCGCCATCGAGCATCACTATAGCAAGGTTAGAGTCCGACATGATTTTGTTGGCATATCGCCGCGCTTCAGGGCCAATATCACCGGTCGTCACCATTACGATCACGTTGCTTTTCAGGAAATGCGTGAGACCCACTTCCTTCGCCACGTCATCGAGCGCTACGCGCGCGGTGTTCTTGCACTGCACTTGCCATCGTGAAAACACAAGGCGAGCGCTTTCAAAAACAAGATCGACCTCAGCGCCGCCAGTTTGGTTTGCCCGCAAGCGAGTGGCCACGTAGGTCATATCGAGAAGGCGCATGATCTTGAAAGCGAGCGCCTCAAGGGCGAGCCCTGCCTTGTAGCGGTCTTTGTCTTTGATCTCGTCTAGGATTGCCGAAAGAGGAGTGCGTAGAAGAACAAGAAGCTTGGGATCAGTCTGCCCCTTTAACTGTTCTAGGAGTGGCTCTACCACGTCAGCAATAAGTTTGCTGGTGGGAGCTACTTGGAAAGGCTTTGCACCTCGACCGGTCGTTGTCTTTTCGGCCGTGATGTATCCTGCATCAACTAGGGCATGCAGTACGAGCTTCGGCAAGCTCTTCTCGGGGAATTTCACGCCAAATGTAGCTGTTGCCAACTTCACAATCTCATTGGCGGGCTGCGGATCGGTTACACCGGTATTGGCAAGTGCGCGCAGGAATGCGCGTTGCTCGGCTGTGAAATCTGCTAGCACCTCAAACTCATCCGGGTTCAGACCTAGAACGTCCTCAACTCGGTGCGGATCAACTTGCCATCGACTGCCAACAAAAACACCGGCTTTCGCAAGCCATAGGCGCATCATGCTGGGATGTTTGCCTCCCGACGGGTAATGCACCCCGCGCGCTGCCAAGCCGTCTCTGAGCGTCGTCAATGACACAACCTCGCCAGATGCCACCATGTCTTGAATGCAGCGCACGAGGGTCATGCCGTGCAGGTTCAAAAGGATATGCTTGGCAAGGCGCTCATAGAGCGAGGGCTCGTCGTCCTTCAGCGCGAGCAATTCTTGGCCAAATTCCGTTAGGTTCGCCTCTCGGTCGATAATGCCGTAGGCGATCATGCCAAGCTTGGTGTTATTGGCTAGCTTCCCGCGATTGTAGTCTGTCGTCTTGTGCGCAAAGAAATAGGCAGCGCGCACGGCGTCTTCGAATGCGTGCCAGTCCCCGCCGTGCTCGTCAGCCATCTCCAACACACGCGGGAGCTCAATCTGGGAAGGCGAAAACTCGCTGCCGAAAGGAAGGTCACTCTTTTTCATCGACTAGCTACTTTTGCAGGCGAAGCCGCCTGCCCTACTGTGTTGGCTCTCAGAAAATCTGCTACGGCTCTACGTACAAGCCATGCGGCAGAAACATCATTGGTCTCTGCGATCTTACGCAAAGCCTGGTAGTCGCGATCATCGAGGCTGACACTGATGCGTGTGATTTTCCGGTCTGTTTTGGGACGCCCCACCTCTCACCTCCTATGGTGTTTTTTGCACCAATAAACACCATATCTTGTGTTAGGCAAGTGGTTTTGCAGGAAGGTTTTCCTTTATCCACAAGAACAGGAATCCTTGAGATTTTTCCCCTGTATTCGTCTTACACCCCTTAAGGGGTCGAAGCGCCGTCCGTTGAAAGCATGATTGCATGCAATGCGCTTTGCATCGGAGCTTCGGCGGAAGTGAATGCTGATCTGCTTTCGGAGCCGTCCCTTGCTTGAGCCCGAAAAAAGAACAGCAAGGTTCCTGGTTCAAGGGCGCGAAGCGGGAGCGGAGCCACGCGCAGGATGCGTAAGCATCTGAGCATGGCGAGCACCCACCCCTTGAAGCAGGGTTCTTGATGGTCTTAGGGCTTTATGAAAGCAAGGACGTTCTCTTCGACAAGCGCATCTGCTTTTGGTGAGTCTTGAAGCCCCTTTCTTGGTGGGGGGCGCGGGTTCGCCCCCTTGGGGCGAAGGGGCGCATATTGGTTATCGGCCGATTAGGCCGATTCCGCTTAGCAGCCTTCCAAGCTGCGAGAGAGTTAAATAGAGTTATATGGGAGTTACATGATTCCGGATGGTTTGTAAGTGATTGTAAAACTACAATGAATCCTGCTGAATTTCCCTAATCGGTGGGTGAAGTGACGATGGAAGGTGTGTGAAATGACGAATTCTGGTGTGTGAAATGACGAAAGGCTGTAAAAGTTATCCACAGATTCTGCCGGTGGGTGAAGTGACGAATCTTGACCGCCGGTGTGTGAAATGACGATAGTAGAGCATGGTGTGTGATGTGACGAAAACCTATCTGGCTGCGGGGTGTGTGAAATGACGAATGCCACCCTGCCCTCTTCCCGCTCTCCGCTGCTGCCTGATCGGCATCCGCAGCGCGACCTTTTCGTTTGTGACATCGTTGATGCCGTCCCCAAGGGCGATATGGCCTCAATGGAAAATCCTGTCTTTACGCTCTCGACCAAGCCTGACATGCGCGTGCGCCGCTTTGAGCGCGGGGAGAACTGGATCGAGATCAATCCTTCCCGCCATGGCCTAGCCACTGTCCATGATCGAGATGTGCTGATCTACTGCATCAGCCAGTGTATGGCTGCGCTCAATGATGGGCGGCAAGTCCATCGCAAGTTACGCTTCAAAGCGCATGATTTGCTCGTTGCGACCAATCGGCAGACCTCGGGGCGCGGCTATGAGCTCCTGAGAGACGCCCTGCGCCGCCTCCAAGGAACACAGATCGAAACGAACCTTCGCCAAGGCGGCAAAGAATATTTCAAGGTGTTCAGCCTGATCGACTCGGCCGAGATCGTTCGGGAAACCCGAGACGGGCGCATGCTCGATGTTGAGATCGAACTGTCCGAATGGGTGTTTGATGCCATCGAAAACCAGAACGTGCTGACGCTCAACCGGCAATACTTCTTCTTGCGCAAACCCCTAGAGCGACGGCTCTACGAGATCGCGCGCAAGCACTGTGGAGACAGTCCACAATGGAAGTGTGGGCTCGACCTGCTACGCCAGAAATGCGGTTCAAGCTCTACCCTGAAAGAGTTTCGCCGCCTGGTCGGTAAAATCATCGAGGATGATCTGGAACACGATCACATGCCAGACTATGCCTTCACACTCGAAGGCGACATGATGATCGTGCGGCCGAAGAAAGAAACGCGCCAAAGCGCCCTGCCCCTGCCGCTTTCATCCTTAAATCTCGATTCCGATACCCACGAACGCGCGCGCCAGATCGCGCCAGGCTGGGACATGCACCACCTTGAAAATGAATGGCGCTCCTGGGTGATCGAAAAAGGGATCACGGTAAAAGACCCCGACAAGCACTTCCTCGCTTTCTGCAAGAAGCGCGGTGCATACCGGCGTTGACCGCCATTGCATGAAAGCATGCAAAGCGCCTTTGTGGAAAAGATGCCTTCATGCTTGGCGCGATTCACGAAAGCGTGCTAGCATGATGCAAAACAACGATTTGGCAGATCGGAGCAGTATCAATGACCTACAAGATTGGGATGGTGTCCCAAAAAGGCGGCGTCGGGAAATCCACCCTCGCCCGCATGATGGCACGAGAGTTCGTCGCCGGTGGCCTCGCCACCAAGATCGCAGACCTCGACACACAACAGCAGACTTGCACCTATTGGGCAGGACGGCGCGCCGAGAATGGCGTCACGCCTGAACTTCAAGTGCAAAGCTTCGCCTCGGTGAAAAGCGCGCTCGATGATGCGCCGCGTTTTGATGCGATGATCCTGGATGGCAAGCCAAACGCTTCCGATCAGACCATCGAAATCGCCAAGTCGGCCGATCTCGTCGTGATCCCCACGGGGCAAACGGTCGATGATCTGCATCCTGGTGTCGTCCTGGCGCATGCGCTGCGCAAGAAAGGCATCGCAACGGACAAGATCGCCTTTGCCATGTTCAAGACAACGGGAAGCGAGCGCGAGAACGCTGCCGCGCGCCAGTATCTCGAACAAGCCGGATACAGGGTGCTCGATGGCGAGGTCTCTGTTTCTACGGCCTACGGTTCGGCCTCGGACATGGGCAAAGCCATCACCGAAACCTCGTTCCGCACCTTAAATGATCGCGCCTCAAAGCTTGCGCAAAGCGTGATCGACCTCATGGCCGAGTTGTCTGAAAGGCAGGTGGCGTGATGACTACCAATATCGCAAAGCTCAAAAGCACGAAGGGTGCGCCGCCACCGGCCGATGATACGCCCGATGTGACCGCCGCCGACACGCGCGATGCGAAAGAGCCTCTGCGGCCGCTGCAAGTGCGCATCCCGCAAAGCACCTTTGAAGAGTTTTCGGAAAGGGCAGGGCGCGAGTTCGGCTTCAGCCATGGGGCGAAGAAGCAGCTTTTCCTCAGGATGTGGGAAGCCTACAAAGCGCAAAACATGTAAGCATGCTTGCATGCAAATAAGATGATAGTTCGATACAGTCGCCCCAAGCTCACAAAGCTACTAATCATCCTAACCATGAGTAGCCTCGGCGGAGCATGGGCTACCTATCAGATGTTCTATTTGGGAAATTATGTTGAACCGAACAACGGGAGGCTGGTTGAGTTAGGAAAAATTATTGCTCGGCTGACAGATCATGAATGGCCGTTCGCAGCATGGCTGTTCCTGTCCTGTACTGTTTTGCTCACCACATTGACGCTTGTCTTCTTTTGGGTATTCGTCAAACGGCCGCCGATCATAAGGATCGAAGGCCAGTCGGTTAACATATGGCAAGGCTGGCGAAGGACTACGATTGAAGCCTCTAGAATCAAAGCTCTCAATCTCATTGAAAAGAAGTCCCAACCACATCTGAACATCGAAGTTGAAGGACAAAAGCCAATCAGCGTGCATTTGGGCCTAGCAGATCATGATCCGCCAGAAATCCAAGCTGCACTGTTAGCCCAAACAAATTAGCATGAAAGCATGCAAAGCGCTTTAAATGCGAGCGCCTTTTCCTGTTCCTTCGCCTTTTACTTGCATGAGCTCTTGGTCGATGGACTTGTTGAGGTCGCCGCGAAGTTCCTGGAGCTTTTCATCGTCCTTTAGCTTCTGGTGTTCGTCATACTGCTGTTCAAGCCGCTCTGCGCGCTGTTGCGGTGTTTCCTGAACCGCACCAGGCGGTGGGGTAGGGCCGTCTTGACGCGCTCCGGGCTGATTTGCCTTGCGGACTTGTTCAGCCACAATTTCCTTCCGCTCTTCCGCTAGCCGCGCTTCCTCTCTGGAAACCTGGTCATCACGGTAGCGCACCATCGTTTCGAGCTGGGCTCGTTTATCCGGGTCTTTTGTGAGCCGAATATCGAGCCGCCTTTTTTGCTCTTCGCTTAGCTTTGATGATACAATGAAATCATCAGAAAGATTTTTTTCATCAGACATTTAGGAGACTCCATGGATTCAAAAACAGACCAAACATTTTCTGACTTTATCACCGATAAGGACGGTGACTACTCGAAGGCGCAGTTCATGGCGCTTGCAGAGAAACTTCTTAGGGAAGGGCGACGTCCAGACCGCGTGTTTCTCGCAATGCTGCGTGCAGCCTATGCATCCAGCATCGCTCACTCGACCGAAGAACATTATGACTTCGTCCGATTTGCGTCTCAGGATGTGCTCGCGTGGAAAGACGAGCTCGAACCGATCCTCGATCAAATGATCGCAGAAGAAAAAGCAACAAATAATTCACTCGATTCCTAGCTCCGTTTTCGACTGCGTGAACGCTTCCGATCAGCTTTGCGAGGCTTGCGTCCTTTCGCAGCCGATATGAAATCGCCCTGCTCTTTGGCGCTTTCCGTTCCAAGTTTCGTTGACCTTTCCGCCTTGGCTTCCTGCTTCGATTTGGCAAATCCACGGGACGCCTCAAAGGCACGCTTGCGCTCTTCTCCATGTCTACGCCATGCCGTCTTGAGCTGCTGTTTGTCGGTCGCCTGGCGCTGAATGAGCGCCGCGCGCTCAGACAAGAAGCTTCCGCGCGCCGAAGAGAGTAGGGCGGTTCTTTCGCCCTTAATCGAATTGATCGCCGCGCCGATCTCGGCGCGCTGCGCGGCGCTGAGCTCGCGCAGCTGCGCCTTGTGCAGCCGATCCAATGCCTCGCCGCGCTTCTTCGAGCTGGTCAGGTAGTTGAACGCCCCGCCCAAGAAACCACGTGAACTCTCAGGATCGAGCCGCCGCGCATGGGTCACGGCATCAATGGCATTCCTGATCTTGCCCGACACGCGCTTTTCGCGCTCGTTGAAAGCGCGACGCTCGCGTGAATGCTTGCGGCCGATTTCCTGCCATTGTGGCCGATAGGCGTGCTTGATATTGGCGATTGCGTCCTGAATGCCGTTTTCGGCTTGGCTGTAGAGCTGCGCTTTGCGCTCCTTGTAGCCTTTGCCCAGGTCTTTCCACTCGGCGCTGTGGCGTTCTTTCATCGCCTTGCCATCGGCCGAGAGCTTTCCGAGCTTCTTCTTGAACTCAGAAACCAGCTTCTCGGCCTTGGGATCATTCGCCGCCTTCGCCTGCTTAATGTCCTCGGCCATCGAGCGCGGCTGATCCGCCTCGGCACGCCAGAGCTTCAGCTTGTCCTGGTCGTCATGGCGCGAAAGCCGCATATCCCAATTCTCGGCGCGCTTGGGGCAATAGTGCTCTTCGCCACGCGCCTGGCGATAGCCAAGCGCCCATTGCGAAAGCTTCAACCGGTCGTTGCCAGTCTTCAGCATACGGCCATCCTCGGGCGAAACTCGATTCAAGATCACGTGCACATGCGGGTGAGGGCGGTCGGTATGGCAAACGATCAGCGCTTGCCGGTCTTCCGCGCCAAGCACGCGGATCGTCTCGTCGGCCGCGCGCAACATCTCCGAGCGCGAAAGGGCAGGGGCTTCGTCGGGATGCCACGAAAGCGTGTAGGCATAGACGCTTTGATCGGACTTGCGGCCGGTGTTGCGCACGCCCGCCTCGCGCTTCAACCGGTCGGCGTCCATCGCTGTTGCCGCCATGACCTTGCCCGCCATTTCAGGATTGTTGGTGGCAAGGTTGCGGGTTTCCGTCCAGGCCACGCGCTCGGACGTAAACCGCTCGCGCTCGCCCTCTAGCTTCTTGTCGTGAAGGTAGTAGGCAAGCGCGCCTTTGAAGCTCGCGCCACGCTTGGCAATGTCGGGGATCATGTGTTCCTCCCGACTTGCTCAAGGACGGCGACGAGCTGACCGAGGACATGATCGAGATGGTGCGGATCGCGGTCGCCGCCGCGATTAAGCGCGCGGGCAATCTGGTTGAGATTGACCCCGACGCGGTTGAGCTCGGACAAGAGCTGCGCATCGGCAAGGCCGCGTTTGGGCGTGACTTTGCCCGATGTTGCGCGCTGTCGCACCAGCTCCGTGACCGAAAGCCCCGCCCGCTCTGCCTGCAAGTGCAGATCGGCAAGCTCCGCCTCCGTCAAACGGATCGGCGGGAGCTTCGCGCTGCGGCGCTCGTGGGGCTGTTTCTTCGGTCGCGCCATGGCCTCTCCTTTCCGTATCCAAGGCCGGATTGCCTTGGTCGAGATCGAACGGCGACCCGTTCTGCACCGTCTCATGGACGGTTCATGCTGGGGTATCGGGGGGCGGCGCAAGGCCCCCTGATCAAGCGTTTTTGCATTGCAAAAACATAGCTTGCTACTCGCTCTTTTCACATAATAACCACAAATCAACACGTTATGCAAATTAGGATCATGGGTCGCCACAAGAACGGTTTGCCTCAAGGGCAAACCCAGCCTCAAAAGAGGCTGAGCTGCTGTGACGTTAGAAGGTAGTCCTGCCATGCCGGTTTGGTCGCTTCGCTATCCAGCCACGCAATCACCATGCGCTCGATCTCGTCCATCGACATGATCGGATCGACTGGCCCGAAGAAGTGCGACTTGTAGCCCGTCTCTGTGATCGGCAAAGGCGTGCGGTCGATGGATTCCACCTCGACATGATCGATCTGCGTGCACCATCGCGGCGTGTAGGAAAGCCGAATGTCTCGGCCTTCCCACGTGATGTTGCTGATCTCTGTCATCACCATTCCTCCGCAAGAAGGATGGTCAGGACACGGCACGTCTTGGTCGGATCAAGCGGGTCTTCGCTGCCGCGTTCTTTGTCGGGATCGTAGTAGTCGATCTTCCAGAAGACCTTTCCCGCTGCGCTGTGATCGAGCGCGCCGAAGTCGTGTTCGCCGTAGGGATCATTCTCCTCGGTGAAGCTGTCGAAGCTTTGCACCTGGGCGATTATGTCAGCCTGCGCCACGAGGGGCAGGTCGGCAATGCCGCGTGTCAGGTAGACCTCGCCGCCGGTGAAACTGCACCGGAAGCGGTCGTTGATCTCCGCAAGGGTAGGGCGGGGGCTCATCGTGAGCCTCCCTGATTTTCGCCGTCCACGGGGACAATGAAAATCACGCCCTGGCGCTGTGTGAGCTCGATCGGGATAATGTCGAGCTGAAGGATGCCGCCTTGCTTGCCGTTCTTGCGCGGCCAGACCGCGCCGATCTCCTTCGGCCTTGCGAGCTCGTCGCGCCCCTGGCGATCTTGCCCCGTGATCCGCGCAAAGGACACGCGGTAGAGCGGTAGGTTGTCTTGGTTTTTGTTTCTCATTGGATTTCTCCTTTTCGTTCTGGGCTGGTTCATTCCAGCCGATGCGGACGAAAGGATCGGATCGCCAAAGCGGAGCGGTCATGGCCAACACGGCGGCGCAGCCGGTGG
>Ga0316205_10003826_pt1 | contig 13797 bp, 10 predicted proteins | sample 3monthpyrite_MG_FD_204941 | JGI IMG/M metagenome (GOLD analysis project Ga0316205, IMG submission 204941) | Microbial mat bacterial communities from mineral coupon in-situ incubated in ocean water Damariscotta River, Maine, United States -... | ecosystem: Environmental > Aquatic > Marine >... | reverse complement strand
GGAATATTTGGAACAAACTTCTGCAACACAATTTTTAGCATAAATTCGTAGTAATAATGCTTGTCGCAAAACTTGTGAGTTTTGCGAATAATTCAATGAGTTATTTTCTTAGCGTATATTTCTGCACAGCGAACTAATAAAAATCACAAATAATTTGTTACTACATACTTTTATTTATGAATAAATACTAACTAAGTCGATAACTGAAAAATACAAGACAGGTTTTTTATGTAAAGAAATTTGTTTTACTTAAACGTCCGAGTTGGATTTAGATTAATTATATTATGTAACACAGAAATTATTAACTAGGGCATATCATTTAAAAAATAATGAAGGGTTGATATTAAACCGTTGTGATAAATTTATAATATGCTCTTTAGTTAAATTTCTTTCACCAGAAAGGATCATTGAAACTAAAGATTTTGAGCCAATCTCAACCTGAAAATCACTTCCTGTTAAATTGTATTGATCCATTAACAAACGCAACGTAGCAACAGATGAATCGACTTTGATTAGTTTTCTATTGAACTCATCTAGCGATTTGTCTTTAGATTCATATTCAGTAATCGCATTGCTAACAATCGTGATCAAGTCATTGAGTGGATCATCTTGGCTATCAGCTGCCGTATCAAAAAGAAATTCTACTAACGTTAGTGCATTCTCATAGTCTTGTTTGGAGTGAAGGTGCAAGATGTGTTTTGCATGCGAAGCAAACTGCAAAAATGAATTTGTTACTACTTGGTAATTTGTGATTGTCATTAATCTTGCTCCTTTTTATATTTTCGACAAAGTTTATCGTATTCTGTATGTGTCACAATGTGTTTAATGTACATGCGCTGATGCATAAATTGAATCGCCGCCATTAATCGCAAATTATTACCCCCGATATCAATGATCCACCATTTATCTTTGTATTTGAAATTATCTAGTGAAGGAAACATACATTTTAACGCATTAGGTGTTATAAATTCATTCCCATTCAAAACATGATAGGTATGTAAGATGGCGTCTCTATCTGCTGGGTATTTTTGTGCTGCTTCATTAAATGGTCGTTTTGATATGATATGCATTGTTTTGACTCAGTCATCAATGTTCACATTATGTAAACCATAGCATGGCTATCACAAATCTTCAATATCGACAGACAATTTCAGTGCGCCAGATTTTCATTTATTTTAGGATGCACTGAAATTATATAACCCATAACTGAATAATATAATATTCAGTTATTATCTAAATGTGATTCGTATTTTCGTACTATTCTTTTATCTGCAATTTCCATTATTATTTTATGTTGTATGAATTGAGAGAGCCGTTGTCGGTACGGGTCATTATCTTCGTATAACAAGTTTTGTATCCAATCATTGACAACCGATTTAGACTCATTCATTCCCGTTTCACGACAAAGTTTGATAGAAAGCAAATCCACTAACACATCAACAACAGAGACGGTTGTTCGATACTCACCGAGATAAACATTAAATCGTTTCATTTTTACTAACCATAGTCCATGGGTCGTTAACATAACCGAATAATATAATATTCATTAGTTTCATTCATATCTTTGTTGTTATTAATTTCCATTGATATGTTCATAGAATTAAAAACTAGGCGGATAAATACCAACCCCATCGATATTTGAAAAATACAAGACAGGTTAACTATGACAGCGAAAGGAATGTTCTCCGACCTCAAAAGTTGAATTCAACTCTAACGCCATCGAAAGACGGTCTTAGGCTTTAGCTCCCCCCTCTTTGGCGATAACGGATAGCTCAGCGATCAGTTCAGGAAGATCCTCGTTCAGAGCGCTTGTATCAAGCCTAGTAGGGGGAGGGGTGGTGATTTTTCGCACAATTTAGCTAAGTACTCGAAAAACTCACCTAATGCCACAATCGCCAGCGCAATGGTTTTCAACTACACCAATGCGATCGAAAAGGCGGTCTAACCAAGTGACGATTCGTACGAGCCACGTAAACGATTGCCTGAGAGCGCGTAAGAGCGGCAGTATGGCCGCTAAAAATCTCAAGATTCTCCATCAGCATAGTAAGCGCATCAATCGTCGTCTTGATGGCTCCTATGGTCTGACACGAGATGGTTTTATTTTCGCCATTACACACACTTTCCGTGATCAACCGTTTCATCAACTGCCGACGGGCGGAGGTCTCCATGTGTTGGCAAATGATTTTTTCGACTTGATCGGTCGTGAATTCGATCGGAAAACAACCACTATCGATCAAGTCGTAAACAATTTTGGTTTGTTCTTCAGGCCCGAGGTTGCGATAAGCGAATCGGGTTAAGTCGCTGTGGGTAAAAGTGCGGTATTTTCGGGGCATAAATCACCTGAATCAATAGGCTGTGAAGTCAAAAAACTGGGTATGCATACCTAACTTAGGAAGATTTACGCAGAGAATGAACCGCTTTCAGCAGATCCTCATATTTAGGAGTCTGAAGCCCAATGGAACGAAAAGTATCGCTAAGAGATTAGATCGCTTACTAGTCCTAATAAAATTATGGTCTGTCAGGTTGAAGTACACCCTAACTTGATGTCAGGGTACATGCCTAAAATCCGTCAGATTAGGGTGGGTTAAATCCCCCCAAGGTACCTAAACCGCCACTTGTTATATCATCATGCGACCGGCGGGTATATATCGGTTTTGTTGGGGGGAAAGCCTTATTACCTTTTGCAAACGAACGTTTGTAAAATGGCTGAAGCCACTATCTCACGAATCGTCGCTTAACATAGACAACCCATCAAGTAAGGATAGATTATCCAACAAGTGGAACTTTTCTTTCCGTTGGGCTTCAGACCCCGAGATAAATATGCGTGAATGAAAACTCAGTGCTATGAAACCTGGTGATGATATTTACAGTTAGCACATTTTTTACGGTACTTATAAAAAGTAAGTACCCTACGAAATACTCACGCATAAATGTTCAATTTAAAATCATATTTATGTTTACAATAGAGTATTTAACTAACGTGGAAAATATTTTGTTTTATTTGCCTATTAAATTTGAAAAAATTGTAAATATTCTTAAATCTAAAGACTGGATTATTCATAACTTTAACTTAGATCATGATAATATTTATATTCCAGACGGTTTTTTATATAATACCAATATTGAAAATATTCAATATACTTTATACCTCGATACAAATATTTATCAGTTCTTACTTAATAGTTACAAAAAAATACCAAATGAGAATAATCGATGTGCGATATCGCTACTAGTTTTTTGTCAAGTTTGCTCTATTCAAATAGAACCAATGTATGCAGTGTATGAGAAAATTGATTATAGGAAAGAGAGGGCTTTAGATGTTATTCATGATCTCAATTTATTTCATAAAATAAATAATTCTCCAACTGATTCTTTGATTGATTATGCTCTATCTGAAAGAGATACTTATGATTTAGGGTTTCACGATGATATTGACAGTCCAACATTGGAAAAAGAATTAACAAAATATTCTAGGCTTACTGAGTGGGACTCAATATATTTATTAATTCTAGTATGCGTATCTATTTCTTTAGAATCTACAAGTCGAAAAGAAAAATTACATAAGTTCGTGCATTGGATGGTAAAATATTTTAGAAAATCATTTGTTATTTTTATTTACGCAACTATTTATTTTAGTGAGCGTCGATTAAAAAAAATGATGAAGTACAAAAATACTGATAGCTGTGAGAAGCAGAAGAAACAACTTTTTAATATGACATGGGATCTTTATATTGCGAACCAGTTTTTTCACTTGTGGGTATCTGAAAACAAAAATTCAGAATTCATGTACGCAAGTGATGATAAATCGTTCTCATTTATTATGAGAATGGCAATAAAATCTCAAATCAATGAAAATATTGATCCCCTGAAAAATATGCTATCGAAAAAAGATTATCAGATTGTAATTGATGCGTGGGATCATGATATACCTGATGAAGAGAGAATTTATCAATCAGAAATATGGACACCTGATTATAGAAGTAGTCAAATAAAAATATTTGAAGATAAACTTCTCAAGACATAAACATAACAATGAATGTTCTAGAAAAAGCAAAAGAGCTGTAATAGAAGGCACTAGGAGTTAAATCCCATGAAGGGTCAAATTACATAAAGGTACCTGATGTTCCGTGTGATAATTGATAAATTACTGTTGAATAAGCTTTATTCATGATTTTCAGCCTTCCATTTTTATCTATCTATACAGGAGACTAATTTCAGGGGACGGATATTTAAGGAATCTTTGAGCTTTTCGTCTGAGAAATCATATTCACCAAGTAGGTTGATATGTGCCCATGACATGACTGAATGGCTAGCGATGCAAGATAGGAATATTTCCTTCTGCTCAGGGTATAAGTTTGCTGACAAATAGGGTGCTTGATATTTTTGCAAAGAAAACCCCTGTATTTCCAGCAAAAAAATAATACGGATAGACTGAAATTTAGGGTACACCCTAACCGTCATGTCAATCGGTGTGTATTATTTCAAGCTTCCACAGAACATTAGGTACCTTTGTAGGAAAGTACCCTAAGCTAGTGGATGTGGAAAATGTGAAATGTTGTGTTATCCACAGACCACTAACTTATTGACAACGTTTTGATTGAATGTTGAACAATTAACTTGCACTCTATTTTTTCATGATTATTTCCTTGATTATATGGCTCCATCCTTCGATGGAAGAGTTTTTTTCTTGAATTTTTGATAAAGCCTTTTTTTTCCCCAAAGCAGTAATTTTATAATATTTTTTCAGGGGCCTACCTAACTGTTTAGGATCACCTTTCTCCCACTCTCCTTTTAACCATTTAGCTTTTTCAAAGCGAATTAGAATAGGATAAACGGTTCCTGAAAAAGTATGTGATTCTCTCATTACATCTGAACCAGTAAGCTTATTGTCTATGTTATCCATAAAAACTCCAAGAATTTTTAGTCCTTTCTTAGTTAATCTAGGATCTTCAATAATTTTATCTTTTACGTAATCATTATTTTTCATAATTGATTCACCAAATTAGAATGTAAATACAAGTCGTTTTATTCTTGATGAATTAAAAATAATAACTATTAAAAACATTAGAATGATTGGTTTTGGATTCATTATCTCTTTTCCCATCGACCAAGAGTCAATTTTATATAACTCTTGGGTTGTTACATCATCAAGATGATTGGTTACTTGAACTGTTTCTGCCATAGCGCTAACGTGATATGACTTTTCGAATTCCCAAGGAGTTGTTACATCATCAAGATGATTGGTTACTTGAACTGTTTCTGCCATAGCGCTAACGTGATATGACTTTTCGAATTCCCAAGGAGTTGTTACATCATCAAGATGATTGGTTGCTTGAACCGTTTCTGCCATAGCGCTAACGTGATATGACTTTTCGAATTCCCAAGGAGTTGTTACATCATCAAGATGATTGGTTGCTTGAACCGTTTCTGCCATAGCGCTAACGTGATATGACTTTTCGAACCCCCAAGGAGTTGTTACATCATCAAGATGATTGGTTGCTTGAACCGTTTCTGCCATAGCGCTAACGTGATATGACTTTTCGAACCCCCAAGGAGTTGTTACATCATCAAGATGATTGGTTGCTTGAACTGTTTCTGCCATAGCGCTAACGTGATATGACTTTTCGAACCCCCAAGGAGTTGTTACATCATCAAGATGATTGGTTGCTTGAACTGTTTCTGCCATAGCGTTAACTGCATCAATCGCTGACGAGGAAATTTGATCATTATCTGCCAGCCATGGAGAGCGAATGCTAGGGCTGGTAGTCAACCCTAGGCGCAGGTCATTTTGGATACTCGTCGCCGTCGTGCGTGAGCGAGAAAGGGGATCTAAAATGACATCCGAAACGCCGTTAAGCGATTTGAGGGGGTGAGCCAGCACCGAGCTGGCTGTGGTGTGGCTATATTGCAACTTCAACCCATAGTCGGTGGAGTCAATCAGATCTCGCGAAAGCGAGTCGAATCGGGAACAGGGATGTTCCAAATCTTTCACGAGGTAGCGACATTCTTGCAAAGTCTTGTCCTTAGAATTATTTAGAAATATAGGTATATAATCTTGTGGGATAAGGAAATAGCTATTAACAAATGTAGAGGAATAATTTATGCTCAATAAAATTATTATTACAGCCCAGATAAATTTTTTTGATACCGATAAGTAAGTAATTTTTTTGATAATATTTTTAATTGGAAAATGGAAATTAATTTTTATATAATCAATTTGTAAAACTATAGCTGAAATAATGCATCCCAATAATGTGGATGTCATTCTAATTTCATTTCCGTTCGCCTGGTTGATAATAGATATCCATTCTTGATAATAATCTTCTTTTGACTCATTAGGGGGAAGCAAGAAACTTCCTATGTAAGCTATTGATTTTGACAGCCAAGGTAAACACGCGTAGAAACAATTACATATTAGTTTTGTTATGACTGCAATAAGTATTGCACCGAGTATAGTATTCATTTCATACCACCTTTGTAGTTATATGTGAAATACTACATAGGGTTGAAAATTATGTCAAGTGCTCTGATTGCCATGGAAAACAGGGTTAAATTGCACAAAGGTACCTAAACCGTCACTTGTTTTTCTATAACTTATTGTAAAATAAGTCTTACATAATATGTTTCCCTTCCCATTTTTATAACTGTATCAAGCCGCTAATTTTGGGAAGATGGATTAAGAAGAAAATTTCGAATGATATTTCTTGAAAAAACATATTACCTTTCAATCTAGATATGAAATAGAGTAACTCTATAAAGCTTTTTCAAACGACCGTTTGCAAAAGGTAATAAGGCTTTCTCCCCTGACAAAACCTATATACACCCGCCGGTTGCATGATGATATAACAAGTGGCGGTTTAGGTACCTTTATGCAATTTGACCCTTATTTAGGGGGGTTGAAATCCATCTCAACAGTCATTTTTTATCATTGAAATAACTTCGGCACGTGTTTTTCCGTGTGTTTTTCGAGGGTGAAGGTCAGAGTATTCCTCCGGGGTTATCGATTTTTTTTGAGAGATTTTTTTATTGGTATTTTGTGGTTTCTTGTACTCCCAAGTAAAAATAAAATTGGTAATTGTGCGTCCACGTTTTTTTTGCGTGAACTCTACAATTATGTCTGATGTTTCATTAATGCCTTTTAGCGCCGGTTTTAACGTGTATAGCTTAAGGTCTTTTATGCTTGGATACTTATCTACAATGCGCAGGCGATGCCTGTAATCATCTAATGAGACATCTAAGCATTGTGATGTGCGCCACTGCATAAGCCACTCGTATAGGCGGATTGCGTAGATAGATCGCATTTTTGATACATTTTGCAATTCATACTTTGTAAAATTACTCTGTAGCTGGGATAAGTAAGGCAAAATATCAGGGGAAAATGTGAGAGTAATTTTACCTTTTTCCTGCACGTATCGGATACCCGATATCCATCGTGTAACTAGATAATCATTTTGCCGTATAGAGTTTGCATTACGGATATAAACTTTGCGATCAAAGAGTTTGGCTGCCGCCTCTTGTAGCCGCGTATATGCTTTGTTGGTGGATGTGCCAGTAAGCTTTGCATAGTCTTGTACGTGCAAGTCAAACTTGGTTTTTGTATCTAAATCGGTGGTAGAGTCTATCTGGGCAATACACGCATGTAATACATGGTATTCCACGCTGTCAAGGCTATAAGATGCCTCGATGACGTCGTTAGATTTTACAACGATTTGATTATCAGTGATCATTTCTTATTCACCATAAATGGGAGTAACACTAAAAAGCTCCTATAATACATCCTTTTCCTCCCTTTATCACATCCTTTTCCTCCCTTTATCACATCCTTTTCCTCCCTTTATCACATCCTTTTCCTCCCTTTATCAGCTTGTAACATATTGAAAATGTTAAAAAATTTTAAGCCTAAAAAAGAAAAATATATAAAAAAGAAAAGGGAAAAGCATAAAAAAAAGAAAAGGAAAAAGCATAAAGTCGATGGTTCATTAAGCAAAAAAATGGACTTATCCACAGAGAAAGAATGAGGAATCCTCTCATCACTCTTTCTTCCGCTTCTAGAAATTAATATCCAGTTGAGTATAGGATGGGTAAAGCGAAGCCCATCAATACCAAGCCAATGTCTGGATAATAGGGGATATAAAATTGCCTGAAAGTATTTATAAACATAGAGTTTGTGAAATTCCTATGTCGTATTGGGTACCTTTGTTGGATTTAGGGTAGTGTGCACATTCGTGCAGAAATATACGCTAAGCGATTTGGAAGATCTAAATCTGTTGCAAAAGATATCTCAAAATACTGGAATATTTGGAACAAACTTCTGCAACACAATTTTTAGCATAAATTCGTAGTAATAATGCTTGTCGCAAAACTTGTGAGTTTTGCGAATAATTCAATGAGTTATTTTCTTAGCGTATATTTCTGCACAGCGAACTAATAAAAATCACAAATAATTTGTTACTACATACTTTTATTTATGAATAAATACTAACTAAGTCGATAACTGAAAAATACAAGACAGGTTTTTTATGTAAAGAAATTTGTTTTACTTAAACGTCCGAGTTGGATTTAGATTAATTATATTATGTAACACAGAAATTATTAACTAGGGCATATCATTTAAAAAATAATGAAGGGTTGATATTAAACCGTTGTGATAAATTTATAATATGCTCTTTAGTTAAATTTCTTTCACCAGAAAGGATCATTGAAACTAAAGATTTTGAGCCAATCTCAACCTGAAAATCACTTCCTGTTAAATTGTATTGATCCATTAACAAACGCAACGTAGCAACAGATGAATCGACTTTGATTAGTTTTCTATTGAACTCATCTAGCGATTTGTCTTTAGATTCATATTCAGTAATCGCATTGCTAACAATCGTGATCAAGTCATTGAGTGGATCATCTTGGCTATCAGCTGCCGTATCAAAAAGAAATTCTACTAACGTTAGTGCATTCTCATAGTCTTGTTTGGAGTGAAGGTGCAAGATGTGTTTTGCATGCGAAGCAAACTGCAAAAATGAATTTGTTACTACTTGGTAATTTGTGATTGTCATTAATCTTGCTCCTTTTTATATTTTCGACAAAGTTTATCGTATTCTGTATGTGTCACAATGTGTTTAATGTACATGCGCTGATGCATAAATTGAATCGCCGCCATTAATCGCAAATTATTACCCCCGATATCAATGATCCACCATTTATCTTTGTATTTGAAATTATCTAGTGAAGGAAACATACATTTTAACGCATTAGGTGTTATAAATTCATTCCCATTCAAAACATGATAGGTATGTAAGATGGCGTCTCTATCTGCTGGGTATTTTTGTGCTGCTTCATTAAATGGTCGTTTTGATATGATATGCATTGTTTTGACTCAGTCATCAATGTTCACATTATGTAAACCATAGCATGGCTATCACAAATCTTCAATATCGACAGACAATTTCAGTGCGCCAGATTTTCATTTATTTTAGGATGCACTGAAATTATATAACCCATAACTGAATAATATAATATTCAGTTATTATCTAAATGTGATTCGTATTTTCGTACTATTCTTTTATCTGCAATTTCCATTATTATTTTATGTTGTATGAATTGAGAGAGCCGTTGTCGGTACGGGTCATTATCTTCGTATAACAAGTTTTGTATCCAATCATTGACAACCGATTTAGACTCATTCATTCCCGTTTCACGACAAAGTTTGATAGAAAGCAAATCCACTAACACATCAACAACAGAGACGGTTGTTCGATACTCACCGAGATAAACATTAAATCGTTTCATTTTTACTAACCATAGTCCATGGGTCGTTAACATAACCGAATAATATAATATTCATTAGTTTCATTCATATCTTTGTTGTTATTAATTTCCATTGATATGTTCATAGAATTAAAAACTAGGCGGATAAATACCAACCCCATCGATATTTGAAAAATACAAGACAGGTTAACTATGACAGCGAAAGGAATGTTCTCCGACCTCAAAAGTTGAATTCAACTCTAACGCCATCGAAAGACGGTCTTAGGCTTTAGCTCCCCCCTCTTTGGCGATAACGGATAGCTCAGCGATCAGTTCAGGAAGATCCTCGTTCAGAGCGCTTGTATCAAGCCTAGTAGGGGGAGGGGTGGTGATTTTTCGCACAATTTAGCTAAGTACTCGAAAAACTCACCTAATGCCACAATCGCCAGCGCAATGGTTTTCAACTACACCAATGCGATCGAAAAGGCGGTCTAACCAAGTGACGATTCGTACGAGCCACGTAAACGATTGCCTGAGAGCGCGTAAGAGCGGCAGTATGGCCGCTAAAAATCTCAAGATTCTCCATCAGCATAGTAAGCGCATCAATCGTCGTCTTGATGGCTCCTATGGTCTGACACGAGATGGTTTTATTTTCGCCATTACACACACTTTCCGTGATCAACCGTTTCATCAACTGCCGACGGGCGGAGGTCTCCATGTGTTGGCAAATGATTTTTTCGACTTGATCGGTCGTGAATTCGATCGGAAAACAACCACTATCGATCAAGTCGTAAACAATTTTGGTTTGTTCTTCAGGCCCGAGGTTGCGATAAGCGAATCGGGTTAAGTCGCTGTGGGTAAAAGTGCGGTATTTTCGGGGCATAAATCACCTGAATCAATAGGCTGTGAAGTCAAAAAACTGGGTATGCATACCTAACTTAGGAAGATTTACGCAGAGAATGAACCGCTTTCAGCAGATCCTCATATTTAGGAGTCTGAAGCCCAATGGAACGAAAAGTATCGCTAAGAGATTAGATCGCTTACTAGTCCTAATAAAATTATGGTCTGTCAGGTTGAAGTACACCCTAACTTGATGTCAGGGTACATGCCTAAAATCCGTCAGATTAGGGTGGGTTAAATCCCCCCAAGGTACCTAAACCGCCACTTGTTATATCATCATGCGACCGGCGGGTATATATCGGTTTTGTTGGGGGGAAAGCCTTATTACCTTTTGCAAACGAACGTTTGTAAAATGGCTGAAGCCACTATCTCACGAATCGTCGCTTAACATAGACAACCCATCAAGTAAGGATAGATTATCCAACAAGTGGAACTTTTCTTTCCGTTGGGCTTCAGACCCCGAGATAAATATGCGTGAATGAAAACTCAGTGCTATGAAACCTGGTGATGATATTTACAGTTAGCACATTTTTTACGGTACTTATAAAAAGTAAGTACCCTACGAAATACTCACGCATAAATGTTCAATTTAAAATCATATTTATGTTTACAATAGAGTATTTAACTAACGTGGAAAATATTTTGTTTTATTTGCCTATTAAATTTGAAAAAATTGTAAATATTCTTAAATCTAAAGACTGGATTATTCATAACTTTAACTTAGATCATGATAATATTTATATTCCAGACGGTTTTTTATATAATACCAATATTGAAAATATTCAATATACTTTATACCTCGATACAAATATTTATCAGTTCTTACTTAATAGTTACAAAAAAATACCAAATGAGAATAATCGATGTGCGATATCGCTACTAGTTTTTTGTCAAGTTTGCTCTATTCAAATAGAACCAATGTATGCAGTGTATGAGAAAATTGATTATAGGAAAGAGAGGGCTTTAGATGTTATTCATGATCTCAATTTATTTCATAAAATAAATAATTCTCCAACTGATTCTTTGATTGATTATGCTCTATCTGAAAGAGATACTTATGATTTAGGGTTTCACGATGATATTGACAGTCCAACATTGGAAAAAGAATTAACAAAATATTCTAGGCTTACTGAGTGGGACTCAATATATTTATTAATTCTAGTATGCGTATCTATTTCTTTAGAATCTACAAGTCGAAAAGAAAAATTACATAAGTTCGTGCATTGGATGGTAAAATATTTTAGAAAATCATTTGTTATTTTTATTTACGCAACTATTTATTTTAGTGAGCGTCGATTAAAAAAAATGATGAAGTACAAAAATACTGATAGCTGTGAGAAGCAGAAGAAACAACTTTTTAATATGACATGGGATCTTTATATTGCGAACCAGTTTTTTCACTTGTGGGTATCTGAAAACAAAAATTCAGAATTCATGTACGCAAGTGATGATAAATCGTTCTCATTTATTATGAGAATGGCAATAAAATCTCAAATCAATGAAAATATTGATCCCCTGAAAAATATGCTATCGAAAAAAGATTATCAGATTGTAATTGATGCGTGGGATCATGATATACCTGATGAAGAGAGAATTTATCAATCAGAAATATGGACACCTGATTATAGAAGTAGTCAAATAAAAATATTTGAAGATAAACTTCTCAAGACATAAACATAACAATGAATGTTCTAGAAAAAGCAAAAGAGCTGTAATAGAAGGCACTAGGAGTTAAATCCCATGAAGGGTCAAATTACATAAAGGTACCTGATGTTCCGTGTGATAATTGATAAATTACTGTTGAATAAGCTTTATTCATGATTTTCAGCCTTCCATTTTTATCTATCTATACAGGAGACTAATTTCAGGGGACGGATATTTAAGGAATCTTTGAGCTTTTCGTCTGAGAAATCATATTCACCAAGTAGGTTGATATGTGCCCATGACATGACTGAATGGCTAGCGATGCAAGATAGGAATATTTCCTTCTGCTCAGGGTATAAGTTTGCTGACAAATAGGGTGCTTGATATTTTTGCAAAGAAAACCCCTGTATTTCCAGCAAAAAAATAATACGGATAGACTGAAATTTAGGGTACACCCTAACCGTCATGTCAATCGGTGTGTATTATTTCAAGCTTCCACAGAACATTAGGTACCTTTGTAGGAAAGTACCCTAAGCTAGTGGATGTGGAAAATGTGAAATGTTGTGTTATCCACAGACCACTAACTTATTGACAACGTTTTGATTGAATGTTGAACAATTAACTTGCACTCTATTTTTTCATGATTATTTCCTTGATTATATGGCTCCATCCTTCGATGGAAGAGTTTTTTTCTTGAATTTTTGATAAAGCCTTTTTTTTCCCCAAAGCAGTAATTTTATAATATTTTTTCAGGGGCCTACCTAACTGTTTAGGATCACCTTTCTCCCACTCTCCTTTTAACCATTTAGCTTTTTCAAAGCGAATTAGAATAGGATAAACGGTTCCTGAAAAAGTATGTGATTCTCTCATTACATCTGAACCAGTAAGCTTATTGTCTATGTTATCCATAAAAACTCCAAGAATTTTTAGTCCTTTCTTAGTTAATCTAGGATCTTCAATAATTTTATCTTTTACGTAATCATTATTTTTCATAATTGATTCACCAAATTAGAATGTAAATACAAGTCGTTTTATTCTTGATGAATTAAAAATAATAACTATTAAAAACATTAGAATGATTGGTTTTGGATTCATTATCTCTTTTCCCATCGACCAAGAGTCAATTTTATATAACTCTTGGGTTGTTACATCATCAAGATGATTGGTTACTTGAACTGTTTCTGCCATAGCGCTAACGTGATATGACTTTTCGAATTCCCAAGGAGTTGTTACATCATCAAGATGATTGGTTACTTGAACTGTTTCTGCCATAGCGCTAACGTGATATGACTTTTCGAATTCCCAAGGAGTTGTTACATCATCAAGATGATTGGTTGCTTGAACCGTTTCTGCCATAGCGCTAACGTGATATGACTTTTCGAATTCCCAAGGAGTTGTTACATCATCAAGATGATTGGTTGCTTGAACCGTTTCTGCCATAGCGCTAACGTGATATGACTTTTCGAACCCCCAAGGAGTTGTTACATCATCAAGATGATTGGTTGCTTGAAC
>Ga0316205_10003825_pt1 | contig 13800 bp, 17 predicted proteins | sample 3monthpyrite_MG_FD_204941 | JGI IMG/M metagenome (GOLD analysis project Ga0316205, IMG submission 204941) | Microbial mat bacterial communities from mineral coupon in-situ incubated in ocean water Damariscotta River, Maine, United States -... | ecosystem: Environmental > Aquatic > Marine >... | reverse complement strand
ATAACTTACTGTGAATATGATCACAAGCATATATATAGATTTTATTTTTCAGAACACAGATAGAATTAGATATACGGTTAAGCAATGGAACGATATATTTTTTTATTCGTTTATATAAACAGATATGGCAACAATTCTAGATCTTTTTTCAAAAAAGCAGAGCCCAGATGAGTTTGAAGCATTATTAAAACCTCATGTTGGCCACTTGTATCGTGTCGCCTATCGTTTAACCAGACAGCCCGATGCTGCTGAAGATCTGGTGCAGGATCTGATGTTGCATTTCTATCCAAAGCTGCAGGAATTAAAGAAAATAGAGAACCTGAAGCCCTGGTTGGCACGTTCTTTATATAATCGCTTTATAGATAACCTTAGAAAAAACAAACGTAACCCGATTTCAGATGCATTGGAAGATAGTGTGCTGGAAACGGTGACGGATACTAATTTACAACCAGAACATGAAGTTGAGCAGGATCTGATGCAAATCCGTCTGTCGCAAGCACTGGATCAGCTAAATGACGATCAGCGTCATGTCATTATGCTACATGACATGGAAGGCTATACCTTAACCGAGCTGGCAGATGTGATGGGAACGCCGGTAGGTACGCTTAAATCCAGGCTGCACAGAGCTCGAAACAGCGTAAAAGAGACATTATCATTGGAACTCTCTGACACATTGATGCGTGTAAAGGGTTAAGAAGGCAATATTTAAACAGGCAAAATTGATGAATTGTAAGATTGTACTGACACAACTGGATGATTTGCTCGATGATGAGCTGCAACCGCTGGAAAAACAGCAGGTTCAGGCACATCTGGGCGAATGTGATAGCTGTCATCAGGCGTGGCAACAAGAGCTGCAATTCAGACAGATGATGAAGGATCAGCCAGTACCTGCACCGGATGCAGGTTTTGAAGACCGTATTTTTGATAAGTTACCCCGAACCGGGGCCTCAGTTCGAAAAACAGCCTTTGTTGCCGGGTTTGGAGGAGCAATTGCTGCCGGTGTTATGTTAATGATTGCTGCGGCAATCTTTTTCCAGCCAGTGAGTCAGCAACAGACGCTGCCAAATATCACCCTGACGCTGCATCAGACTAAGAAAGTGAAAATGGTTTTTGATGTACCCGAAATGGTGGCTGATGCAACGGTCTCCATGCAGGTGCCTGATCACATCAATATTGCAGGACGTGAAGGCTTGCATCAGCTGGAATGGAAAACGGCACTGAAAAAAGGCAAAAATTTACTGAGTTTACCAATTGTGGCTAAAATGGCTGAATCGGGTGAGCTGGTGGCTAAAATTAAATATGGCAATCAGGAAAAAGTATTTCGATTGAAACTGGATATTCATTCCATCGAACAGGGCCTGTTGAATAGTGTTACTGTTGAGGCGGTTTAGTTAGATATGAAGATTATAGGAATGCATAACAACTTAAAGCTGCTGATCGTGATCTCAGTAATGGCCGGTTTTCAGCTGGACCTTCAGGCCGCTGAAATTGAGCTTGATGAGATCACCATGCAAGTGCTGGAAAATGATGATACTGGTCAGCACATTAATGAATTAAGTTTGCCTGCTGAATTACAAATGTTGATTGAATCAGCTGAGGTGTCGTCAGAGAATGAGAAAGAAGATCATAAAGCTGAAGATGTAAAAGAGGATGAATCTAAAGACGATTCATCAGAAAGCTCAGTTGAATCATCAACCGAAACTGAAGGCTCGCATGAAGGCGATGATCATCTGGAAAAACCTGAAGACCCTCAGTCTCCAGAGGAGACTGATTCGCCCGATGAGCCGCAGCCCCCGGAATCTGTAGAGCCACCAGAGGAACCAGAGCCACCTGAAGAGCCTGATGACCATGATCATGAACCGGAGCCACCTGAAGGCCCGGAACCTCCAGAAGAACCGGAGCCACCGGAACCAGAAGAGCCACCAGAAGAGCCGGAAACCTAAGACATCATCCAGATAATTCTTTTGTCATTTTTCTGGTTATGCTAGTCTAGCGGAGCAGTAAATATAGAAGGCCTGTCTCGCTGGTGTTGAATATAAAAGGATCCATCGTTGTTATTATTAGCTCTATATTTTATAGCGTTAGTTTTGTAGCTGATGCGGTTGAAAAAAATGCTTCTAATAACGCCGCGCTGCAACAGGCTCTTGAGCGCTATTCAAAACAATATTCGCAAGAAAAAAATAATTACAAACTGATTTATAACCTTGCTGTTATTCATTACAAATTAAAAAACTATCCACAGTCAAAATCTTACTTTCTTAAATTATTACCGGTTGATGCTTATCATTTGCTGGCTAAATATAATCTCGGTCTGGTTGCCAATAAACAAGGTAATAAAAAAGAAGCCATCGAATGGTTTAGAAAAATAAATGCGCATCAGCATAAGGCTGCAATAACAAATACCGGTATTGCTTCATCGTTAAAAAAACTGGCCCTGGTTCAGTTAAACAAGTTAGGCGTGAAGGTTGCGGCTAATTCGTCCGACATTAAGAAAAAAGATTCGCTTAAAACTTACCTTTACCTCAAATACGGATACGATGATTATGTCACTGATGTAAATATAGTGGATACCTTAGGTAATCCGGTTAGTGGTGATAATTTTATAAATCTATACGGCTTAATAACGCTGAATCTGGATCAGATAAGCCGGCAGATGAAATGGCAATTCAGTTATTATCTTAAAGACTTTGATGATTATAACCTCTATGACTACGATTTAATCAGCACCGATCTGTCAAAACAGTTTAGGCGCGATAACTGGCGTTTTTTATTGCGCACAGGTTTTAGTCAAAGCACCTATGGGTCAACTGATTATCAGTCGGTGACAAATCTCGAGTTGAAATCAGAATACAGTCATCCAGCCAAAGATAAGCTTTCTGTCAGGTACCGTTATGATGATATTTCTTCTGATGACCCGCTATACAATATCTATGAAGGTAATAGTCAGCGGCTGGATTTTCAATATAATAAATCATTATTAGCTCATAAATTCCGGGTGCTGCTGGGTTTTGAAGCCAATGATCGGGCCGATAAAATCGTAAATGGAGTTGTTGATCGCAGTTACTCTGCATCACGAACAAAAATACAGTTATCGTGGTTTTATCGGTTTAATCCGAGCTGGAAATCCCGTATAAAATACGAATACAGAGATTCATTGTATAACGACTTTAATACTAATCCGGCAGATCTGAAGGTCCGCGATGAGTCTCGTGAAATGACCAGCCTGCAAATAAAATACCGGATAAAGAAAGGCTGGTGGTGGTTAACGGATTACAGTTACACTGATAATCAATCAAATCTTGCAAGGTACGGCTATACTAGAAACGTATTGAGTACTGGAGTATCAGGGTATTTCTAGTTAATTGAGAAGCTAATGGCTTCTATCTGGGCTTCTACTTTTGTAAAATCTTTGCAGTTACTATCTTTTTAAGGGAAACGTTCTTAGTCGTTATGCGAGAAGTTGTCGTTTTAATACATGGATTATGGAAGACAGGTAGCGACATGTGGCGTTTGCGCCAGCGGCTGGAGAAAGCTGGCTACGAATGCCATAGATTCAGCTATCGCAGTCTGCGACGTAGCCCTGAAGAAAATGCCCGCCAACTTCACCAGTTTGTTTCAAATATAGACGCTCCTGTTATTCATTATGTCTGTCACAGTCTTGGTGGCATTGTTTTGTTACGTTATTTTGATCTGCACCCAAACCTTACCCGGGGGAGGATTGTTTTATTAGGGTCTCCGGTAAACGGCAGTCAGGTCGCCAGACGATTGTCCCTTCACTGGTATTCTCGCTGGTTGATTGGTCACAGTGGCAGTGACGAACTTGTGGGCAAAGGGGCAGAGTGGAAAAGCTGGCGAGATCTGGGTGTGATTGCTGGTACCATGCCATTGGGTGTTGGTGTGCTGTCCGGTTTGCTGCCATTGCCCCACGATGGAACCGTGACCGTATCAGAAGCAGAATTACATGGTGCTACTGATTTTATAACCTTAGCTGTCACCCATACTGGCTTGCTGTATTCGGCAAAAGTGGCGCAGCAAACCATCACCTTTCTGAGAGCGGGTAAGTTTGGCGATGAAGCCGGAAATTTATTGTTTGAATCAGAACCTGGTTAATCCAGACTAAAACCTCTTAAAGTCGATAATTATTCAGAATCTGTCGATATTGTCCTTAATCAACACTCTCAGCAATGCTAAAATCAGGCGAATTATTAGATCTAGAGGCAGATCATGGCGGGTCATAGCAAATGGGCAAATATAAAGCACCGTAAAGCCGCTCAGGATAAGAAACGAGGCAAAATCTTCACCAAGTTGATCCGTGATATTACCATTGCTGCCAGAACCGGTGGAGGTGGTGATGTTGCGGCCAATCCTTCGCTGCGGTTAGTGGTCGATAAAGCCCTCACTGCCAATATGACTAAAGACACCATCGAACGTGCCATCAAGCGTGGTACCGGCGAGGGTGACGATGTTAATTACGAGGAAATCCGTTACGAAGGATATGGTCCGGGTGGAACAGCTATGATTGTTGATTGCACAACGGATAACCGAAACCGTACCGTATCTGATGTGCGACATGCATTTAGCAAGTGTGATGGTAATCTGGGTACAGATGGTTCGGTGGCTTATATGTTTCATAAAATGGGAATTCTGAGCTTTCCAGCGGGCAATGATGAAGATACGCTTATGGATGCAGCTTCAGAATCTGGTGCTGATGATGTAGTGATGCATGATGATGGTAGTATTGATGTTATGACGGCACCGGATGACTTTAATAGTGTTCAAAAAGCAATGTCAGCGGCAAATTTAGAGCCCGAGCATGCTGAAATTACCTTTAAAGCAGACAATATGACTCAGGTTGAATTTGATGATGCTGAGAAAATCTTAAAGCTTATCGATATGCTGGAAGACCTTGATGATGTTTCCGAGGTCTACACCAATGCAGATTTTAGTGAAGATGTCATGACACAATTAAATGAGGCATAAGTTTTGATTCGTATTCTAGGCATCGATCCCGGGTCACGCTTAACCGGTTTTGGCATTATTGAAAGTGATGGCTTAAAAAGTCGTTACATTCATAGTGGTTTTCTCAAAGTACAGGGTGATGAGCTGGCTGAAAAACTGGGTTTTATCTTTTCAGGTCTCAGTGAGGTCATCAGTGAATGGCAGCCGGAAGTCATGGCTATTGAACAGGTCTTCGTCGGTAAGAATGTCGATTCTGCGTTAAAACTGGGGCAGGCCAGAGGCGCAGCGATTTGTGCCGGCGCGCATGCCGGGCTGGACGTTAGTGAATATGCGCCACGAGCCATTAAAAAAGCCGTTGTTGGCAGAGGTTCTGCTGAGAAAGGTCAGATTCAGGAAATCATGCGCATTATTTTAAATTTGTCTGAAAAATTACAGGCCGATGAAGCCGATGCACTGGCTGTGGCGCTTTGCCATGCACATAATAATACCCGTATGGGGCAACTGGTGAAGCAGTTGAAAAAAACAGGAGCAGGTTGGTGATAGGCAGACTGAGTGGGCAATTATTACAAAAACAACCACCGGAATTATTAATCGATGTAAACGGTGTTGGCTATGAAGTCTCAGCACCGATGACCACATTTTATTCTTTACCTGAACTGGGTGAAAAAGTGGTTCTGCACACGCATATGGTGGTACGGGAAGACGCGCAACTGCTTTACGGCTTTAGCAGTGAATCTGAACGTACGCTTTTTAGAGTGCTGATAAAAATTAACGGTGTCGGTCCCAAACTGGGCTTAACCATTTTGTCCGGCATTAGTGCTGAAGAATTTGCCAGATGTGTTCATGATAACGATGCAGCGGCACTGGTGCGTTTACCGGGGATCGGTAAAAAAACTGCTGAACGCCTGATTATAGAATTAAGGGATAAGCTGGGCTCTGAAGAGCAATCAGAATCCTCTAGTGCGGCAGCTGGTTTAATGTCATCTTCCGCGGCAACCAGTCCGATTAGTGACGCGGTAAGCGCACTTATATCACTAGGTTACAAAGCCAACGATGCTTCAAAAATTGTACGCAGTATCGACACCAGCGGACTCAATACAGAAGATATCATTCGACTGTCACTGCAAGGCCTGAGTAAATAATAATGCCGAATGAAACAGATCAGAACAGAATCATTTCTGCTGAAAATACATCAATGGATGAGGCCAGAATCGATCGGGCTATTCGTCCGCAATTACTGAAAGATTATGCCGGTCAGCCAGCGGTCAATGAGCAGATGGAAATTTATATTCCTGCTGCCAGAAAACGCAATGAAGCACTCGATCATTGTTTAATCTTTGGGCCGCCGGGTCTTGGTAAAACAACCCTCTCACACATCATTGCCAATGAGATGGATGTTAATCTCCGACAAACGTCTGGACCGGTGCTGGAAAAACCGGGTGATCTGGCGGCGCTGTTAACCAACCTTGAGCCGCATGATGTGTTGTTCATTGATGAAATACATCGTCTGAGTCCGGTTGTAGAAGAAGTGCTTTATCCGGCGCTGGAAGATTTTCAACTGGATATCATTATTGGTGAAGGTCCTGCTGCACGTTCTATTAAACTCGATTTACCACCTTTTACCTTAGTTGGAGCAACTACCCGAGCCGGCGCATTAACTTCTCCTTTACGTGATCGCTTCGGTATTGTTTTAAGGCTGGAGTTTTATAACGCGACAGATTTGAAATCAATCGTTAAACGTTCTGCCAGCATACTGAATGTTGAAATGCACGATGATGGTGCGGCTGAGATTGCAAAACGTGCGCGAGGAACGCCCCGAATAGCAAACCGTTTACTACGACGGGTCAGAGATTATGCTGAAGTTAAAGCCGATGGCGTGGTCACAGCGGGTGTTGCCAGTAAAGCACTGGATATGATAAAGGTTGATAAACACGGTTTCGATCATATGGACCAGAAATTGCTTCTATCTATTATTGAAAAGTTCGATGGTGGTCCGGTAGGTGTAGAAAATTTGGCAGCAGCAATAGGCGAAGAAAAAGATACGATTGAAGATGTGCTTGAACCCTATCTGATTCAGCAGGGTTTTTTAATGCGTACACCAAGAGGGCGTATCGCTACCAGCAGTGCCTATTCGCACTTTGGTTTGAAAAAGCCAAAAAACACACTGAATTATGATGAAAACCTGTCTTTACTCGATGAGTGATGCTGTTTGCCCGGTAAACACCTTTATAATTAATCGTAGTAATAAAAAGTGAAAAATAAGAAGAAAGAAAAATGAAATTTTCCTGGCCGGTTAGGGTCTATTATGAAGATACCGATTCAGGTGGTGTGGTTTACTATGCAAATTACCTGAAATTTTTTGAACGAGCCCGGACTGAGTTTTTGCGTCAGTTTGATTTGCAGCAGGATCAACTGATAGAACAACAGAATATTTTATTTGCTGTGCGCAATATCACTGTGGATTATAACAAGCCTGCTGTGTTCAATGATTTACTAACAGTAACAACAGAAATCATCGAATTAAAAAAAGCCAGTCTGGTTTTTAAACAAAGTATTCAGCGTGATGGAGATGAAAAAATTCTCTGCCAGGCAATATGCAAGGTCGCCTGTTTACTGGCAGACCAGTTAAAGCCGGCAGCAATTCCTGAAGTCATTGTCCAGCTGCTGGAAAATAATTCGTAATGTGCCGGTTATCACGGGAAAGTTTGGTGAGACCAGCAATGGAAGACATAATTCTAATTAAGGGGACGCTTAGTGTCAGCTGATCTATCATTTTTTGATCTAATATTTCGTGCCAGTTTAACGGTCCAGCTGGTGATGCTATTACTGATTGCCGCATCGATTGTTTCCTGGACGGTCATTATTCACAAATATAAACTATTGAAACTGGCAGCGGCTTCCGCTGATTCCTTTGAAGAAAAATTCTGGTCTGGTATTGATCTGAGTGAATTATATAAAGCCATAACTCAGCGCCGGCTGGAACGTCATGGCATGGAAAAAGTATTTGAATCCGGTTTTGCCGAGTATGCAAAACTGCATAAAAAAGCCGGTTCAACAGAAATGATTCTTGCTGGTGTGCAGCGTGGTATGAAAGTGGCCATGTCGAGAGAAGAAGACCGGCTTGATCAGCACCTGTCACTGCTGGCGACGATTGGTTCTATCAGTCCTTATGTTGGTTTATTCGGCACGGTATTCGGTATCATGAGTTCGTTTATGGCTTTAGGTGCTGTCAAACACGCCACACTAGCGATGGTTGCACCGGGTATTGCAGAAGCTCTGATCGCAACAGCTATGGGTTTGTTCGCAGCCATTCCAGCGGTGGTTGCCTATAACCGCTACGCAGAAAAAGTTGATCGCCTTTGTAATCGCTACGAAAATTTTCAGGAAGAGTTCGCCAGCTTATTGCATCGACAGACAATCAATAAATCACAAACTTCTGAAGACAACGGATAATTTCAGATGTCAGAACGTAAACGCAGAGCAGTCGCAGAAATCAATGTTGTGCCTTACATTGATGTCATGCTGGTTTTGTTAATTATATTTATGATCACAGCACCTTTGTTATCGCAGGGTGTCGAGATTGAGTTGCCCACTGCCGATGCCAATCCCATTTCACCTGATCAGCAGGAGCCGCTGGTTGTTGCTGTCAATAAGAACGGTGAGTATTTTCTGAATATAGGTAGCTCGCCTGATAAACCGGTTGATGCCGCCATTATGGTTAACCGGGTAGCGGCTGTTCTAAAGCTAAGGCCTGATACACCAGTGCTGGTTCGCGGTGATAAAGTTGTGAGTTATGGAAAAGTGGTCAGAGCGATGGTGTATTTGCAGCAAGCTGGTGTTGCCAAGGTTGGCTTAATGACAGAGGGTCTGAACTAAACATGAAACAGGGCAGTTTGTTCGGCATTATTCGCTATGATTCAAAAGCATTTTATTTTGCGGTTGCTATTCATCTGGCTATTTTAGCCGTATTGATTGTTAGTGTTAATTTTACAGAAATGCCGGAAGTACAACAAAAAGAAGTTGAAACTGTTCAGGCTGTGGTGGTTGATAGTCAGATTGTACAGGCAGAACTGGATAAAATTAAAAAGTTTGAAGCCACTAAAAAATACAATGAACAAAAGCGTCTGAAAAAGCTGGCTGATAAGGCCCGCAGAGAAGAACAAAAAAGAAAGCAGGCAATTAAAAACAGAAAATTGGAAGAAAAGCGGCTGGCTGATCTGAAGAAAAAACGTAAGGCTGACGAACAGAAGCGACAAATAGAAACTCAAAAACTGGCTGACTTAAAAAAGAAAAACCAGGAGCTGGAACAGGAACGACAGGCAGAGCAACAGCGACTTGCTGCATTACAACAAAAACGTGAGCAGGAAGAACTGGCTCGGGAAAATGCGAAAAAAGCAGAAGAAGACAGAAAGCGCAGGCTGGCAGAAGCAGAAGCATTAAATAAAAAACTGGCCGAAGAAGAACGACAGCGCTATCTCAACAGCGCCAAGATACAAAAGTTACGTTCTCAATATGTTAAACTTATCCGGCGACACGTTGAAAAGAAATGGATAAAACCTGCAAGCTCGGCAAAAGATATGTTCTGTTCTGTAGTGATCACGCAAAACAGAGCAGGCACAGTATTAAGTGTGAAAACAGAGCAATGTAAAAGTAATAAAGCATTTCAGGAGTCAGTTGAACGGGCTGTATTAAGGGCATCGCCTTTACCGGATCCACCATCTCCTGACGTGTTTGAACGAACTGTCCGGTTTACTTTCAAGCCGGTATAAATAATTCAAAAATATTGATGAATAAATGATGATAAAACAAAGTCTATTAATTACGCTACTGATGCTCTGGCTGAGCTCAGCTCATGCCATTCTGGATGTGGAAATTACACAGGGAACTGAAGATGCGCTACCCATCGCAATCATTCCATTTAGCTGGTCTGGTACGGATAAACAACCTGAGCTGAACTGGTCTGACGTGGTCTCCTCAGATTTATTGCGCAGTGGCCGCTTTGCACCGGTCCCAGAAAATGAGTTGCTTTCACGTCCTCAGGCAAACGAGAAGATAGATTTTAATACCTGGCGCGTTGGTTCTATTGATCATTTGGTTGTTGGATCTGTTCGCCCGGCAGGTGATAAAAAGTATACCGTACAGTTCCAGTTGTTTGATGTTTATAAAGGTGAGCAGTTGCTGGGTTATAGTCTGACTACTGATATGAATTCTTTGCGATATACCGCGCATCATATCAGTGATTTAATTTTTCAGCAGTTAACGGGGCAGAAAGGTGCATTTAACACCAAAGTGGCTTATGTCACGGTGAAAAGAGAACTTGGTTTTGCCACTTATAAGCTTGAAGTCTCGGATACAGATGGTTTTAATCCTGTCACTGTACTGACATCATCTCAGCCTATTATGTCGCCGAGCTGGTCTCCAGACGGCACCCGTTTAGCTTATGTTTCGTTTGAAAACAATCACGCGCAGATCTATACCCAGATACTGTCTTCTGGTGAGCGCTACAAAATATCTGAATTCAAAGGTCTTAATGGGGCGCCAGTCTGGTCTCCTGACGGAAAGAAGCTGGCCGTAACCTTATCAAAAGATGGCAATCCGGATATTTACATACTTAAGCTAAGTGATAAATCACTGCAGCGTTTAACTAAACACTGGGGTATTGATACCGAGCCGGCATGGATGCCTGATAACAAGACAATTGTTTTCACTTCAAACCGATCAGGAAAACCGCAGCTATATCGGGTTAATAGTGCCGGAGCAAAACCAAAACGAATCACATTTGATGGTGAGTATAATGCCAGTGCTGAAATTTCCAGTGATGGTACAAAGATTGCATTTGTTTATAAAGACAATTCTGGCTTTAAAATTGCCAGTATGGATCTTGAAACCGGAGTTATTGATGTACTGACTGATGGGCCGCTTGATGAGTCGCCCAGTTTTGCACCGAATGACAGTATGATTTTATACGCAGAAGGAGAAAGGGCTGCTCTGGCTGCTGTTTCTTCTGATGGTCGATTTAAACAGAGACTGGCTACTAAGGATGGTGAAGTTCGTGAGCCGACCTGGTCTCCATTTTTAAAATAACACTTAGGAGAGAGTTAGATGAGAAATGCTATATTTGTAATTGTTGCGGTATTATTTTTGTCTGGCTGTCCTGCACAGCCGCCTAAAGATGATGCAGCGGTTTCTCAGCAGGATACAGATGGCAATACGGCGTCAGATTCGGCTCAGACCGGAAAACTGGACGGTACTAATCAGACTGAGGGTTCGTCTTTTGTTGCAGGTGATGAACCATACAGGAAAGATGCGATCAATGATGCGACCAGTCCGTTATCACAGCAAACAATCTATTTCGATTTTAACGCGGATACGATTAAAGAAGAGTACCGTGATTTAATTACCTGGCACGGACGTTATCTTGCCTCTAACCCTGATATGAAGGTGAGACTGGAAGGGCATACTGATGAACGCGGCACAAGAGAGTATAATGTCGCGCTGGGCGACCGGCGTGCACAGGCTGTTAGCAGAATGATGATGTTTCAGGGTGCAACAAATAAACAAATTGATGTGGTCAGTTTTGGTGAAGAAAAACCGGTGGCGTTAGATCACGATGAGGCTTCATGGAGCCAGAATCGTCGGGTGCAGCTGGTTTATGAGGCAATGTAATATGCGAGTAGTTTCTACAAAAAGTTTAATTTTATTTACTTCACTGCTGTTTAGTTATCAGGTGATGGCTGCGCCACCACGGACAGCGCCTCCACCACTGGATGCGCCACCAGCACCGGCTCTGGATGATCAGGCAGAGAAGCGCTTGAATTTGCTTGAGAAGAAGATGGATAACAATGTTATCTATGAGCTTCTAGAGCAATTAACTCAGCTTAGACAGGAAGTCAGTGAACTCAGAGAGATTGCTGAACAACAAGATCATCAGATGAATTTGTTAACAAAGAGACAGCGCAGTCTTTATCAGGACGTTGACCGCCGTATGCTTGAGTTGGAAGCTGGTTCAAGTAAAAATAGTGGCATTTCTTCTGGTTATCAGCAGTCTTCATCAGGCCTGTCGGTTGGTCAGAATGTGGGATCAAATACCACCATACCGGATAATCAGTCGACTACGTCAGGTGTTGCAGATCCTTCGCTTGAGTATTCAACCTATACCAAAGCATTTAATTTATTAAAAGAAGGTAACTATACACAAGCGATTGTTGCGCTCAGGTCATTTTTGGTAAGTTATGGTACAGGTACTTATGCGGATAATGCTCAGTACTGGTTAGGAGAAGCTAACTATGCCACGCGTGATTATAAAACCGCTCTGGTTGAGTTTCAGAAAATCATTACAGATTTTCAGGATAGTCCGAAGCGAAAAGATGCTGAGCTAAAAATAGGTTTCACTTATTACGAATTAAAAGACTGGGAAGCTGCTCGCCGTGCACTGGAGTCTGTGATCGCACAATACCCGGAAACCACCAATGCCAGAACTGCAAAGCTTCGTCTGGAAAGACTGTCTCGTGAAGGCAGATAACAAAGGTGGCTGTATCTGATGTAGAAGAACCGGTAATACGAATTACTGAAATATTTTATTCGCTCCAGGGTGAAACCAGAACGATTGGTCTGCCAACCGTTTTTATTCGTTTAACAGGCTGCCCTTTGCGCTGTGGTTATTGCGACACTGAATATGCATTCACTGGCGGTGAACGCCTTTCTATAGATAATGTTCTTGAACAAGCCGGACAATACAATCCACGGTATGTAACCGTAACGGGCGGCGAGCCTCTGGCACAAAAAAATTGTCTGTCCTTATTAAAACAACTCTGTGATCAGGGCTATGATGTTTCATTAGAAACCAGTGGCGCTCTGGATATCGCCGCAGTTGATTCACGCGTTATGGTTGTTATGGATCTGAAGGCACCGGCTTCAGGTGAAGTTTCAAAAAACCGATATGAGAACCTTGATCATATTAAAGCGAAAGATCAAATAAAGTTTGTGATCTGTAATCGGGAAGATTACGAATGGAGTAAATTACAAATAGAGAAGTATTTACTGACTGACAAATGTGAAGTTCTGTTTTCACCAGTGCATGGTGAAAAAATGGCTCGTCAGTTGGCAGAGTGGATTCTGGAAGATAATTTAAATGTAAGATTTCAGTTGCAGCTTCATAAGTTTCTCTGGAATGATGAACCGGGTCATTAAAGTTGAGTTCGAAAAAAGAAAAAGCCGTTATATTATTATCAGGTGGTCTTGATTCCGTGACCGCATTGTCACTGGCACGTAAAAAGTATGAGTGTTTTGCCCTGAGCTTTAGCTATGGTCAGCGGCATGATGCTGAACTGAATGCGGCAACAAATATTGCAAAGCACTTTCAGGTGACTGAGCATAAAATATTAAATATTGATCTTGGTCAGTTAGGTGGTTCTGCTCTAACAGATACATCAATCGATGTTCCGGAAACACATACGGATGGAATTCCGGTTACATATGTTCCGGCCCGCAACACGATTTTTCTTTCTTATGCGCTGGCATACGCCGAAGTGTTAGATGCCAGACATATATTTATTGGTGTTAATGCTGTGGATTATTCTGGCTATCCTGATTGTCGGCCTGAATACATTGATGCCTTTTCTTCAATGGCGAATCTGGCTACAAAGTCAGCAGTTGAAGGTAATAAGTTAACTATTCATACACCACTTATAAACCTGACAAAAGCAGAAATAATTAAGCTTGGCATAAACAATGGTGTTGATTATTCAATGACGGTTTCCTGTTATTCAGCCAGTGCTGATGGCAAAGCTTGTGGTCGGTGTGATTCCTGCTACCTAAGAAAAAAAGGCTTTGAAGAAGCTG
>Ga0316205_10003824_pt1 | contig 13801 bp, 11 predicted proteins | sample 3monthpyrite_MG_FD_204941 | JGI IMG/M metagenome (GOLD analysis project Ga0316205, IMG submission 204941) | Microbial mat bacterial communities from mineral coupon in-situ incubated in ocean water Damariscotta River, Maine, United States -... | ecosystem: Environmental > Aquatic > Marine >... | reverse complement strand
CACTACTAATCACTGTTTTCATTATCTCACGCACTTGCGCACTGACTTTGGCAGAAATCACCTGCTGACCTACCACTGGTCGTTCCTGCTTGAGAAATGATACTGGGCGCGAAACACCATCCGCGGCTAGAATGCTGTAGGCATGAGCAAGCTGCAACGGGGTGACTGATAGCCCATAACCAAATGATAATGTTGCCTGCTCGATGCGATGCCAGCGCGCAAAATGACTCAGCAGACCGGCTGATTCTCCCGGGAATCCACTACTGGTTACAGAACCGAACCCCAGTGAATTAAACATTTTCCACATCCGCTCTGGTTCCAGAGATAAGGCAATTTTACTGGCACCCACATTGCTGGATTTGGTAATCACGTGGGTAACATCAAGCTTGCCGTAATTTTTTGTGTCACGGATGGTATTTCTGCCAACCTTTAACGAGCCAGGAGTTGTGTCAATCACTGTCTTCGAGTGATATTTTTTACTCTCCAATGCCATGGCGATTGTGAATGGCTTGATGGTTGAACCTGGCTCAAACACGTCCGTCAATGCACGATTTCTAAATTGAGAAACACGAATATTCTTTCGATTATTCGGATTGTAAGAAGGCTGATTGACTGCGGCCAGAATTTCACCGGTCTGTACATCCAGCATCACTGCCGAGCCAGAGCGGGCCTTATTGAGCTTCACCGCAGCCTTAAGCTCTCGATACGCAAGATACTGAATACGCCGATCAATGCTAAGGGTCAGACTTTTACCGGGACTGGAGGTATGAATACTTTCAACATCCTCGATGACTCTTCCGAGCCGATCTTTAATTACACGTTTCTTGCCCGGAGTACCTGTCAACCAATCCTGATAAGCCAGCTCAATGCCTTCCTGGCCCTGGTCATCAATATTGGTAAAACCGATCACATGTGAGGTCACTTCCCCTGCCGGATAGTAACGCCGATATTCACGCTGTGAAAATACCCCCTCTGCCTGCAGTGCCAGCACCTTATTTGCTATGTCCGGGGTTACATGTCTTTTTAAATAAACAAATTCCCGATTCATTCGAGTGGCGAGCATACGCTCAGTCTGCTCCAGATCCAGACCAAGCAAGCGGGTCAATCGAGGCAAAGCCTGACGTTCATTAATCAGCATGGAAGGATTAACCCAGATAGACTCGACGGGAGTGCTGATAGCGAGCGCTTCGCCATTACGATCCATAATCATGCCTCGATGGGCATTGACAGTAACGGTTCGCAGATGCCTGGCGGAACCCTGGTCCTGCAAGAAATCCTTATTGAAAACTTGCAGGTATACGACTCTCGAAAGCAATAGCCCTACAATCACCATGAACATGATTAACAGCATAATGCGACGTGCATTTAGCATTGGGATTTTCTGTCTACTTTTCATGGTCGTAATATCACAACATTTTTAGCATCGGGAATCGTCATATCCAGTTTTTTTCTGGCCAAACGCTCAATGCGAGCGTGGGTTGCCCAGGTACTTTGCTCAAGTTGCATTTTGCCCCATTCGATATCCATACGATCACGCTCTTTCTCCAGGCTTTGTAACTGCACAAATAACTTTCTGCTTTCATGCTTGCTGTAAACAACACCCAGAGCAGATGCGATAACTATTAATAACAAACTGCCTAACACCGACTTGCTTTTCATCAAGCTATTTTCTCTGCGACCCTCAAGGTGGCACTGCGCGCTCTAACATTGCGGTCAATTTCTTTCTTACCTGGCTTGATGGCCTTGCCGACTAAACGCAGACATGCGCCGGTTTGTTCGTTTTGTACAGGTAAATCCAGCGGCAAGCGCACTCCTTCGGCTTGTTCGCGCATAAAGCGTTTTACTATTCTGTCTTCCAATGAATGGAAACTGATAACAACCAATCGCCCGCCTACCTTCAACATGGCAACTGCCTGTTGCAGGCCGATCTTGAGGTCTTCCAGTTCACGATTGATATAGATTCGAATTGCCTGAAAACTGCGCGTTGCAGGATGCTTACCTTTTTCGCGGCGAGGCACAGCATGTTCAATTAGATTTGCCAGCTGCAAGGTGGTTTGAAGTTGCTCATTTTCGCGATATTCAATGATCGCTCTGGCAATGCGACGGTGAAAGCGCTCTTCACCAAGATCACGTAGCACCAATGAAATATCACTTTCTTCAGCCGTCGCTAACCAATCAGCAGCGGATAGGCCGGCAGTATTGTCCATACGCATATCCAGTGGGCCATCTTTCATGAAACTGAAACCCCGGTCAGCATTATCCAGTTGCGGTGAGGAAACACCCAGATCAAGCAATACAGCATCAATTTGGCCCTCTAAGCCCTGCGCTTTCAGTTTTTCTGCCATCATGGCGAAACTTCCAGGGATGATGTGGAAGCGACTGTCTTTGTTAGCGAGCTGCGTAGCGGTGGCAATGGCTTCGTGATCTTTGTCCATTGCGTAGAGTCGGCCTGCTGTTCCCAATTCAGCGAGAATTGCAGCTGCATGACCACCACGCCCAAAGGTGCCATCAAAATATATTCCATCCTTCTTGATATCCAGAGCTTGCAACACCTCTTCTAGCAGGACCGGGAGGTGCTCATTATTCATTTTTCATTCATGCTATAGTGACAATGATTCCATTTCCGGCGGCAGTGAATCTGAATCCATACCCCCTTCTTCAAACCATTGATCGCATTTCTTATTCCAGACTTCCTCATCCCAGAGCTCAAACTTGTTACCTTGGCCAATCAACACCGCTTTTTTATCCAGACCTGCAAAATTGCGCAATGGACTGGTCAATAACAATCTGCCGTTGTTGTCCATGTCCAATTCAGTGGCATGTCCGATCAACAGGCGCTGCAAACTTCTGGCCTGACGATTAAAACTGGGTAATTTAACGAGTTTGCGCTCAATTTCTTCCCACTCAGGGAATGGATAAATCAACAAACAGTGGTCGTGATCAACCGTGGCAACCAATTTGCTTGAGCAACAGGCAGCCAACTCCTCACGATACCGAGTAGGCATCGCGAAGCGACCCTTGGCATCCAAACTGACAATGTTGACCCCTCTGAACAAATCCGACTCCGCCTAAAATTCCACTTTATTCCACTTTTAACCATTATTTTCCATATTTATCCAATCTTGGTGTGAAACAGGGGATTTGTCAAGGTTAATTAGGGAGATAAATGTGTAAAGATTATTTTAGATACAGAGACTTAGATAATTTTAGCGGTCTCACTGCAGGGAGAAGAAGCTGCTAAAAATAATCAATTTATATTTCAGAAGCTTGAAGCAGGGTATTATAGTAATCTATTAACAATAAGTACATATCTTATTGATTAATAATATATTTTTGAAATTAGGTGTTTGGAGAGGTGGAAGTCGGCCGATAAGCCGGGTTCTGTCTTGAACAGTCATTCATCTTGGGCATCCATCACTGACTGCCTCATGCAACCTACCCGGGAACAATGCGGGCCGCATATCAGATCCAGAAGATCATTGTTCCCCTATTTGGTCTTGCTCCAGATGGGGTTTACCCTGCCACTACTGTTACCAGCAGCGCGGTGTGCTCTTACCACACCATTTCAACCTTACCTGTGCCTTTTCAGGCCATCGGCGGTATATTTTCTGTTGCACTTTCCGTAGGCTCACGCCCCCCAGGTGTTACCTGGCATCTTGCCCTATGGAGCCCGGACTTTCCTCTGCATAATATTACACAGCGACTGTCTGGCCGACTTCCAATGCCATTATAACAGATAGTCGATTTCAATAGCTTATTGTATTCGAGCGCAAAGCAATCGTGGAGGGAGATAGAAAATCTTTTCAGCTTAATGAGTCCTGTTTATTTTTGATAGCCAGAGCCGTCTGATAGACTTCATTTTTAGAAAGATTAAAATACTTCGATACAACTAACGCTGCAGTTTTAAGAGGTAGTTCCTTTAATAACAATTGCAATAGCATGCGAACTTCCTCTGTCACACCAGCACTGGCCGATTTAGAGAGACCCTTAATCATGACCACAAATTCACCGCGGGTCTGATTCGTATCCTGCTCCAGGCTATCGGCAATATCCACAAGTGTACCCGCGATGATTGTTTCGTAAATTTTTGTTAACTCACGCGCTAACACGGCTTCACGCTCAGCACCAAATATTGACACCATGTCAGCTATGCAGGCCTTGATACGATGACTCGATTCATACATCACCAGGGTACAACTCTGTTCTTTTAATTGCTCCAGGCGGCTGCGCCTGGCTGCTTGCTTGGGTGGCAGAAAACCCTCAAAACTAAAATGGTCTGTGGGTAAGCCGCTGACAGATAAGGCAGCCACCAGCGCACATGCACCGGGTATCGGGATAACAGCAATGCCCTGTTGGCGTGCATGTTTAACCAGATGGTAGCCAGGGTCACTAATCAGTGGCGTGCCAGCATCCGAAATCAGTGCCATCGACTCTCCACTCTGAATACGCTCCAGCAATGCGGGATAGCGCTGACGTTCATTATGCTCATGCAGGGGTATCATTGGCTTCTGGATTTGTAAATGATTCAACAGACTTCTGCTGTGCCTGGAGTCTTCAACAGCGATGAAATCCACCGTCGATAAAACCTGTCGCGCACGCTCAGTGATGTCTGCTAAATTACCAATTGGCGTAGCAACCACGTACAACTGGCCGGGCAATGAACTCACAAATTTACTCCAAGATCATTTATAATAAGCCAAACCTGCTTTCCAGCTATCATCATTTCAGTCGAGCCGCGTAGTGACCATGAATCTCAAGCACCTTTTGACCTCTTCGTTAGTTGTTACCATTCTGGCTGTTTTTATCAGTTTAAGTGGCTGTGAAACCGTACCTGTATCAGAACAACCCGGTGCTAAAATACAAGCTGATTATCAGCGCATCAATGAGCTTGAGCAAGCCGGGCAATATGTTGACGCCGCTGTGCTACTGATGGCAAATGCCAGCCGTGTAGCTGAACCGCAAGCGAGCATTGACAAATTAGACGCAGCCCGTTTATATATTTATGCCGGCATGATAGATCAGGCAGAGAACATAGTACAGTCGCTACAAACCGGTAAAAATACCCCCGAGATCGAGCTTCGGATTAACTTGATTAAAGCCAGAATTTATTTGTTTCAAGAACAACCAGAAGCGGCTTTAGCATTGTTGAATGCCGGCTCAGTTCTCAACATAAAAGTACTGACCACGCTCCATGAGTTACGTGCACGTGCCTATTTGGCCTTGGGTAATTATCTCGAGAGTGCACGTGAACGTGTGCAGCTTGAGCCTTATTTGAAAGATCAGGAGCGTATCACTTTTAACCGTGGCGAAATCTGGGAACGTTTACGCCTGCTCACATTCACCAATTTGTCGCAATTAGATATGCCTGGGCCGCCTGACGTGTTTAGCGGCTGGCTAGAACTGGCTTTAATCAGCAAAGCAACCATGCGTTCTTCACAACAATTCGACAGTGAAATTGCGACTTGGCGTGAAAAATATCCGCAACACCCTGCAGCTTATCAGATACTGGATAATCTGACTGCCTATCATGAAGTCACCAAAAAGCGTGATCGTCTCGCCCTGATACTCCCACTGAGCGGCAAGCTTGCTAAAGCGGCAGCAGCGGTTCGGGATGGCTTTTTAGCTGCCCATTATCAGATCGCCTATGACGAGCAGGATATACAGATCAAGATATATGATTCAACCAGAGACGATCGATCAATACAGCAGCTCTATCAGCTCGCAGTCTCTGAAGGCGCCGAGTTTGTTATCGGCCCGCTGAGTAAAGAGAAGGTGGTTGAATTAGCCAATATGTCGCAGTTAGTGATACCGGTTCTTGCGTTAAACCAGTCAGATGAGCATTTTATTAGCCATCCGAAGCTTTATCAATTCGGCTTGAACCCGGAAGACGAAGCCAGGCAAGTGGCCGAGAGAGCCAGTGCTGAAGGGATGACCCAGGCCCTGTCAATAACGCCTCGTGGTGAATGGGGAACCCGCATGGCTACCGCCTTTCGACAGCGATTTGAGGAACTCGGTGGTGTGGTGCTTGAACAGACGGAATATGAGTTCAGTGGCAACGATTTTAGCGCACCCATAAAACGAATGCTGAATATTAACGAGAGTGATGCCCGCTTCCAACGACTCCGCAACGCGTTACCAACGGAACTGCATTTTACTCCTCGCAGACGCCAGGATGTTGATTTTATTTTTATGGCGGCATTTCCAAAACAAGCACGTCTTATCACACCACAGCTGCGTTTCCATCATGCGGCTGACGTTCCGGTTTATACGACTTCCAGTGCCTATAGCAGTCTCCAAACAGAACAACAAAACCGCGATATGAATGGTGTGATGATGTGTGATAGTCACTGGATTATTGCATCCGATGAACAAGCAGAACCATTACGTAAACAATTGAAGGAATTATGGCCACAGGAAATGGCGCTTTACGGGTCATTGTTTGCATTAGGTATTGACGCCTACTCACTACCTGCCCAACTTCGCTGGCTGGAACAAAATCCGCATGAATATTATGAAGGGGTCACGGGCCGACTCCGTCTTAATAGCCAGAAACAGCTACAGCGGACCTTAAAATGGGGGAAATTCGACGATGGCAAGCTGGAATTAGTCGACGACAGAGTTAAACAGGAAAATATGACATTCTGATTACACCAACAAGGAGAACATCATCTATGGACAGGATAGCACTCGGTAAATATACAGAATCCCTTGCTTGCAAGCATTTACAGGACCACGGCCTATCACACCGCGAGAGCAATTATCGTTGTAAACTGGGTGAAATCGATCTGATTATGCAGGATGGACAAACCCTTGTGTTTGTCGAAGTTCGCTACCGTGAATCAGCAGGTTATGGCAATGCTGCTGAAAGTGTGGATCATTTTAAACGGCAAAAACTACTCCGTTGCGCCAATCATTATCTGAGCATCAACCATCAGCATCGTAGCCCATGCCGCTTCGATGTAGTGAGTTTAAATGGCCCATTGAATCAACTTGTTGTGGACTGGATACCTGCTGCCTTCATCGAACCAGGCAACTGAAGACGAAATGCAATGCTACATCGACCTGCTATACATAAGTAAAGAACATTGCTGCAGGGGGAAAAATAAGCTGTTAGAATCACTCGAAAGAACCTTTGTGCATAAGCCCACTCTAAAGGCTTTAACGGGATGCTAAACAAAGTTATGACCCTGCACATACCGAGGACTGACTCTTAGAGCAACCAACTGATACCAGGAGAAATATTCATGAAGTACAAGATTCAGATTATCAGTTTCATTTTAACGACATTCATTATAAGTGGCTGCGCTCCGGCATTGCTGGTTGGTACTGGTGCAGCAGTCAGCGCCGTCCATGACAGACGAACAATGGGCAGCTTCATCGAGGATCAAAATATTGAATTAAAGGCACAGGAAGCTATTTACCAGGATAAAGAGCTTGATAAGCAAAGCCACATTAGTGTGACTAGCTACAACGGCGTGGTATTAATGAGCGGGCAAACCCCAACTGCTGAGTTTCGTGCACGTGCTGAAGACTTAGTACGCGGCATTGAAAAAGTGAAAACAGTCCATAATGAACTGACAATTGCCGCACCCGGTTCAGCCAACATCGGAAACACTGACACCCTGGTTACCGGCAAAGTCAAAACCAACTTATTTAAAGTTAAAGGGCATGAAGACTTCGATCCATCACGGGTAAAAGTGGTCACTGAAAATGGCACTGTCTATTTAATGGGGTTATTAACACCAGCTGAAGCTGAAGATGTTGTTTCGGTAGTACGCCAGGTCAACGGTGTTCAGCGTGTGGTTAAAATGTTTGAATACATCAACTGAACAAGACTTATCTCCACAGCTTGTGGCTCATTCTTGAGCCACAAGTTCCTACATTCTGAAATAATTGCAGCTCCGTATTCCACAAGGTAACTCTTCCAACGAGATGACAGGTATTCCTGACAAATTCATCCTGGCACTGATTAATCGTCTGGGCGATGAAAATGTCCTGACGCAAAAGGCCGACTGTTGGCCTTATGGAGGAGATAATAGCCGACAGCATATCTGTCCTGCTGCTGTCGTCTTCGCCACCTCGACGGATCAGATTCAATCCATTCTCAATCTCTGTAATGAATACAGCGTCCCATTAGTGACCCGGGGACGCGGGACCGGTACCACGGGTGCGACCGTACCGAGAGCTGGCGAAATTGTACTGTCGCTGGAGCGTATGAATAAAATATTACAACTCTCCCCGGCAGATCGCTATATCGTCGTCGAACCCGGCGTCACTAATTCTGAAGTACAGCAGGCTGCCGCCGCTCATGGTTTTTTCTGGGCACCCGACCCAACCAGTGCTGACTTTTGTACGGTTGGTGGCAACCTTGCCTATAACTCCGCCGGACCACGGGCAGTGAAATATGGAACGCCACGTGAGAACACGCTCGGTTTAAAAGCGCTGACTGGCACAGGACAATTGATTACAGCAGGGGTGCGTACAACCAAGGGAGTGGTAGGCTATGACCTCACCCGTTTGTTAATTGGCTCAGAAGGCACGCTGGCAATTATCACTGAGGCGACCTTGAAACTGATTCCATTGCCTGAGACGATTCACACCCTGCAATTATTCTATGATGATATTAACAGTGCTGCCCAGGCCGTATCGAGTATTATGGCGCAACCGGTCATACCTTGCGCTCTTGAGTTCATTGATCATCAAGCTATTGACATCATCCGGGATTATTCGTCACTGGAACTACCGAAATCAATTGGAGCCATGTTGATGGTCGAGGTTGATGGTTCGCAGGCAAGTATGGGCGATGCAATTACTGCAGTACAACAGGCTGCAAGCAATCCAGGCTTGCAACAAATGCATACAGCAAGAACTGATGAGGAGCGCGAATCATTATGGAAAATTCGAAAAGCACTTTCACCGGCCTTGAGACAGATAGCACCTAAAAAAATCAATGAGGATGTGGTTGTTCCTGTGTCTGCCATTCCTGCCCTGCTCGCAGCTTTGAACAAACTAGCATCGCAATATAAAATTACGATCGTTAATTTTGGACATGCGGGGAATGGTAATATTCATGTTAATTTATTAATTGATCCTGAACAGGCAGAACAGTTAAAAAATGCACAAGCCTGTCTGAGCGATGTATTTGATTGTGTATTGTCCTTAGGGGGTTCTTTATCAGGGGAACACGGTGTGGGCCTGGCCAAGAAAGATTTTGTAAGCCGCGAAATCAATCAATCTACGCTGATGATTATGAAACAACTTAAAGCACTATTTGACCCGAATAATATTCTCAACCCCGGTAAAACCTTGCCCGATTAATGCTTCACGAGTTAGCGCTATCCGGCTCAATATGTTCTTCATCCTTAGGCCAGGCTTTAATGATTGCCTGAACAGCAGTTGCCAGCGGAATAGCAAAAAACACGCCCCAGAAGCCCCATAATCCGCCAAAAAACAGCACTGCGACTATGATAGCAATGGGATGCAGGTTAACAACTTCCGAGAATAACAGTGGCACGATGACACTGCCATCGATGGCTTGTAAAACAAAATAAGCAATCATTAAATAAGCAAAGTCGGTACCCCAACCCCACTGAAAAAAAGCCACCAGAGCCACTGGGATCGTCACAACGACGGCGCCAATATAGGGAATAATCACAGATAGCCCAACGGCCGCAGCTAACAGAATGGCATATTTCAAACCCATCAGCGCAAAAATAATATAGCAGAGCAACCAGATAATCATGATTTCGAGCATTTTTCCTCTGACGTAATTGCCAATTTGCAAATCGACATCATGCCAAACTTCATCACTGAGCTCCGTATTTCTTGGCATAAATCTACGTAACCATGACATCAAAATGTCTTTATCTTTCAAAAAGAAAAATACCAATAAAGGCACCAGCACCAAATACACGATTATGCTAATAATATCGGGTATGGATGATGAAACAGAGACCACCAAAGACTGACCATAGTTGGATATCTCGGTTTTAATACTATTCGTGATTTCGATGATCTGTGCTTCAGATATTATTTGACTCTGTGCCAGATTTGCCTGTATTTGTACTACCCCTTTTTCGATCATGTCAGGTAACTGCGGCACCAGCTGAGTGATCTGAACGGATAATTCCGGAACAATATAAAATAACAGGAACAGCACCAACGCTGAAAACAGCATAAAGGTAATAAACACAGCGATGGTGCGTGGAATTTTAAAATACTGAAATTTTCTGACAATACTTTGTAGCAGATACGCGATAACAATACTGGCCAACACCGGTGCAAGAATGTCACCGGTAAAATAAATAACAATAAAGCCGACAAAAATCAGTGTCAGCAAGATAACCAGTTGCTGATTGGATAGGTTGCGTTGAAACCAGTTTTTAATCACTTGCATATCAATCTGCCTGCTTATCTAGCAATCGTTGATACTGACGGTTGAACACTGCCTCAATGTCTTTTATCACTTCATCTGCAGCTCGGCCTTGCAACATATGCTGCGCCATTAATGCGGATAATTCATGCAGTATATGATCTTTATTAACCATACTGTAGCTTTCAGACAGACGTTGCATTGCCCCGACGACCGTTTCATCCCTGGCAGGTGTTATCGCTTTCGGCTCTGGCAACGGCGTGTTTTTTTCAGGAATTAACTGATGCAGGTAACCTGCATAATCCAGTAATGACTGGCGTTGCGAAGCATCGAAGTCGGAATAATAATCCAGTAGCTTTTTACGGAGTTTATCAGCCATAGATTAAATTATGGCATAATTCTACTACGGGTGAGGGTTATTTTACTTTTTCAGCAGGATGATCCTTGCAGTATTGACGTGCAAATTCCAGTAATTCATCCATTGCGCGGTGTCTGAACTTTTGTTTTTGATGGACAAAAGAAAATGGGCGCTCTAACGGCGGATCTAGAGGCAAGGCAACCAGTGTCCCTAGCTGTAACTCTTTACTGATAGTGGCGCGTGAAGTGACCGACATACCCATACCCGCTTCAACGGCACCTTTTACGGCTTCCGGACTACCCAGCTCCATACAAATATTAAAATCCGTATTGCTGACCTTGTTAACATGCATATGCTCAGCGATTACTTCCCGCGTACCTGAGCCTTCCTCACGGCATATAAAGGGATGTTTGATTAACTCACTTAATGGGAGTAGATCATGACTGGCAAGCTTGTGCTGGGGAGAAACAATTCCCACCAGTTCATCCATGCGACAGACTTCAACGACAAGGTTTTTATTACTGACTGGTGCTTCCACAACACCCAGATCGATATCATTGTTTTCGACCATATGAACAATACCATCGGTATTGGAAACTTTCAGATGAACAGTGACTTCCGGGTATTTAACTTTAAAATCCCCTAATAAGGCCGGTAACATATATTCAGCAATAGTTGTGCTGGCTCCAATCACCAAAGCACCACTGACTTCACCGGTGACTTCACGGACGGCATTGTTCATTTCTGCATAGAGATCGAAAATCTTGTCCGCAAAACCATATACCTGCTTACCTGCCTCCGTGAGGTTGATGCGGTTATGGGTACGGTCAAACAGGCGGGTATTGAAATGTTCTTCGAGTTGACGGACCTGGAACGTGACTGCCGGTTGAGTCATATGCAGACTTTCGGCCGCCTTGGTAAAACTCAATAATTTGGCAACGGTATGGAATACTTGTAATCTTCGGTCTGCCATTAGAAATCTCTTATGCGCCTATTAGTGGAATTTGTTAGTTTAGCAAAAATAATTATAAATTAAAATTATCACCAACTCCGTCAGCATGGCGACATTGGCCAACAGGTATTACTCAATTCTGTTGCGCATGAAGGCGTAATACATAACCGGGATGACCAGAAGGGTCATGAGTGTTGACACCAGAATACCGAAAATTAACGCGATCGCCAGACCACTGAAAATCGGGTCATCGAGTATGAATAATGCACCGAGCATGGCCGCCAGCCCGGTCAGAATAATGGGCTTGGCGCGCACGGCGCCTGAAGCGATCACTGCATCCTGAAATGCGATCCCTTGACTGACTTGCTCATTGATAAAATCAACGAGAAGTATCGAGTTTCGCACAATAATACCTGCCAACGCAATCATGCCTATCATGGAGGTTGCAGTAAACTGTGCTCCTAACAAAGCATGCCCCGGTAAAACGCCGATTATGGTTAACGGAATGGGTGACATAATGATCAGTGGCACAAGATAGGAGCCGAATTGTGCCACTACCAACAGATAAATAATCAATAATCCAACTGAATATGCAATTCCCATATCTCTAAATGTTTCATAGGTGATTTGCCACTCGCCATCCCATTTCAGCGCTTGTTGGTGAGGAGTTGCGGGTGCATCCAACAAATGTTGAGCAATTGTGCGGCCATCGTTAACAGCTGCCTCGTCAAGTTTGTTATAGATATCGAACATGCCATAGAGCGGGCTATCCAGTTCACCGGCCATATCCGCTGTCACATACACCACGGGCATCAGATCTTTATGATGTATGCTGATTTCACGATTAGACTGCTCTATTTCAATAATTTCCGACAAGGCAATCAGCTGACCGGCATCATTGACCACTTTGAGATCCAGAATGGTGTCGATATCTGCTTTGTCCTTAACCGGAAGCTCGACTCTCACGGGCACCGGGTATTTGACATTGACACCATGCAAGTAGCCAACATCCTCTCCATTCAATGCCGCATGGATCAACTCGCTGACGGTTTGCTGAGTAACACCGTATAAGGCAGCCTTATGTCGATCCACCAGAAACACAACTTTCTCTGCACTAACTTCAACGCTGTCATCGATATCCACAATATTGTCTGTGGCGTGAAAAATTTCACGAACTGCTTTTGCAGTTTTAACCTGTTGCTGATAGTCAAGACCATAGACTTCAGCCACTAATGGAGACATAACCGGCGGCCCTGGCGGGACTTCGACTATTTTTACATTGGCGCCAGTAGCGAGGCCAATTTTCTGCAGCGGCCCACGCAAGTCCTGAGCGATTTCGTGGCTCTTGCGGTCTCGATTGGACTTATCAGCCAAATTGACCTGTATATCACCGACATTGGCGCCCTCACGTAAATAATATTGCCGAATCAGACCATTAAAATTAATCGGTGATGCTGTGCCTGCATAGGCCTGATAATCAACCACTTCCGGTACTTTCGCGATATGAGCGGTGAGTTGCCTCATCACCGCTGCAGTATGTTCGACTGTTGTACCTTCGGGCATATCAACAACGACTTGAAATTCGGACTTGTTATCAAAGGGCAACATTTTCAGAATCACCGTCTGGGTCACCGTTAAACTAACTGATAATGCAATCAATATTAAAATAGTCACTGCGAGCAGGATGCGTTTGCCACGGCCCTGCGTACCATTCAGAAACGGAGTCATGCCACGCTCGAAGATGGCATTCACACGTAACTGCATTGGCGTGGTTTCGTGTTGATGCTGTTCTACTTTTGCGAAGATTTTATAACTCAACCAGGGAGTAACAATAAAGGCAACGGCCAGGGAAATTAGCATACCAATACTGGCATTGATCGGAATGGGGCTCATATAAGGCCCCATGAGGCCGGTTACGAAAGCCATCGGTAGCAGCGCCGCAATAACTGCAAACGTTGCCAATATCGTCGGACCACCTACTTCATCGACCGCTTGTGGTATTGCCGTTAGTAAATCCTTCGCCCCTTGTTGCATGTGTCGGTGAATGTTCTCCACCACCACAATGGCATCGTCTACGAGTATTCCAATTGAAAATATCAACGCAAACAGTGAAACACGG
>Ga0316205_10003823_pt1 | contig 13809 bp, 8 predicted proteins | sample 3monthpyrite_MG_FD_204941 | JGI IMG/M metagenome (GOLD analysis project Ga0316205, IMG submission 204941) | Microbial mat bacterial communities from mineral coupon in-situ incubated in ocean water Damariscotta River, Maine, United States -... | ecosystem: Environmental > Aquatic > Marine >... | reverse complement strand
ACTTGATAAAAGTAAACTTGGTTTTGATTTGTTTGCAGTAGACATTCCTAATCTTCTATTTGAAAAAAATGTATATTCTGAAGATGATACAAATCGATTTTTAGCATTTCAAATAGCAGTGCTAAATTGGATGTTAACTTGGAAAGAAAAACCTTCAATTTTGCATTGTCACGATCATCATACTGGTTTAATGCCGTTTATGATGACGCAATGTTATGAATATGAAATTTTATCGAATATCCCAACAGTGTTAACAATTCATAATGCTCAATACCAAGGTTGGTTTTCACATGATAAAGTAGGTTTAATTCCTAAATTTAATTTTGATAACGTTGGGTTATTAGATTGGGATGGTTCAATTAATCCATTGGCAACTGCTATAAAATGTGCTTGGAGAGTTACAACTGTTTCTCCAAGTTATATGGAAGAATTAAAAAAATCAGCAAATGGGTTAGAAAATTTATTAGAAAGTGAAAGCGCTAAGTGTTTTGGTATTTTAAACGGAATTGATTTTGACGTTTGGAATCCTGAAACTGATACTTATATTGAAAAGAAATATAAAGTAAGTTCAGTACAATCAGGAAGAAAAGCAAATAAGAAATGGTTGTGTAAAAAATTTAATTTAGATGCTGAAAAACCATTATTTGCTTTTATTGGTAGATTGGTAGGTGAAAAAGGTTCAGATTTATTTCCTGAAGCGTTCAAAATTGCTCTTCAAAAGAAAGATATATCAATATTATTATTAGGTTCAGGTAATAAAGAAACTGAAGTTGAATTAAATGAGTTGAAAAATAAATTTGAAGGAACGTATAATGCATTTATTGGATACGATGAAAAACTATCACATATAATTTATGCTGGTGCAGATTTTTTATTAATGCCTTCTAGAGTTGAGCCTTGTGGTTTAAATCAAATGTATGCCTTAAGGTATGGAACCATTCCAATTGTTAGAAGTATCGGGGGTTTAAAAGATACAGTAATTGATATTTCAGAACCTAGTGGTTATGGAATTTGTCACAATAATGTTACAGTTTCTGAAATAGTTACGAGTATTGAAAGAGGTAAAAAGTTATATCAAAATCAAGTAAAATTCAAAAAAATAAGAAAGCAAATTATGAGTATTAATAACTCTTGGGATGCTTCAGCAATAGCATATATAAATTTATACAAAACTTTAAATTCATAAATTATGGCAGGTAAAAATGTATTAGCAATAATATTAGGTGGTGGACAAGGTTCAAGATTGCATCCATTAACACAATCTCGTTCAAAGCCAGCAGTTCCAATAGCAGGAAAATACCGTTTAGTAGATATTCCAATTTCAAATTGTATTAATTCAGATATAAAAAGAATGTTTGTTTTAACACAGTTTAATTCAGCATCATTAAATCGCCATATAAAAGATACATATCATTTTAGTTTTTTTAGTTCAGCTTTTGTAGATGTATTAGCTGCTGAACAAACACCTGGAAATAGTAAATGGTTTCAAGGAACTGCAGATGCAGTACGTCAAAGTATGCATCACTTTTTAAGACATGATTTTGACCATGCTTTAATTTTATCTGGAGATCAATTATATCAAATGGATTATGATGAAATGATTCAAAAACATATAGATAATAATGCTAAAATTTCTATTGCAACAATACCCGTAAATGCAAAAGATGCAACTTCATTTGGTATTTTAAAAACGAATGAAACAAATGATATTACTTCTTTTATAGAAAAACCAGCTGCTGAATTATTACCAGATTGGACTTCTGAAGTTAGTGATCAAATGAATGAAGAAGGTAGAAATTATTTAGCTTCAATGGGAATCTATATTTTTAATAGAGATTTGTTAGTTGAATTAATGAATAATCCTGATACCAACGATTTTGGGAAAGAAATAATACCACAAGCAATAGATAAACATAAAGTTATAAGCCATCAATTTGAAGGTTATTGGACTGATATTGGTAATATAGAATCTTTTTTTGAAGCTAATTTAGCTTTAACAGATGATTTTCCAAAGTTTGACTTGTATAGTAAAGCAAAACGTATTTATACACACGCTAGAATGTTACCTACAACAAAAGTTTCAGGAACAGCTTTAGATAAAACTGTAATGGCTGATGGCTGTATAATTAATGCAGCTAAAATTGAGCATTCAGTCATTGGAATTAGATCTAGAATTGATGAAGAATCGGTTGTTATTAATACTTATATGATGGGTAGTGATTATTACCAACCCTTAGAAGATATTCAAAATTTAAGTATAGTTTCTATGGGAATTGGTTCTAGATGCTTTATCAAAAATGCAATTTTAGATAAAAATTGTTGCATTGGTCATGATGTTAAAATTAATGGAGGAAGCCATCTGAAAGATGAAGAGACTGATTCTTATGCTGTTAGAGATGGAATTGTTGTTATTAAAAAAGGAGCTGTAATACCAAACGGATTTAAAATATGATGGAAGTAATTTCATACAGTTTATTTACCGATTTTGATGTAGATTTATTTAAAGCAGGAAAACATTACAGATTGTATGAAAAATTTGGTTCACATTTAGTAACTGTAAATGGTATAAAAGGTACCTATTTTGCAGTTTGGGCACCAAGTGCTAAACAAGTTTCAGTAATTGGGGATTTTAACCATTGGAATGATGGCGAATTTAAATTAAATGTTCGTTGGGATTCCTCAGGAATTTGGGAAGGATTTATTCCTCATATAAATAAAGGAACAACTTATAAATATAAGATTCATTCAACTATTGATAATTATATTTCAGAAAAAGCTGATCCTTATGCCAGAAGATATGAGCATCCACCTAAAACAGCATCAATAGTTTGGGAAGATAATTATCAATGGAAAGATAATAATTGGTTAAATATTCGTAAAAATCATACTAATTTAAATGCTCCATATTCTGTATATGAAGTTCATTTAGGGTCTTGGAAAAGACATGTAGAAGAAGATCGTTTTTTGTCTTATTTTGAGCTAGCAGATGAACTGGTTAACTATGTTGTAGAAATGAATTTTACGCATGTTGAATTTATGCCAATTATGGAATATCCTTATAATCCATCTTGGGGATATCAAATAACAGGTTATTTTGCACCAACTTCTCGTTTTGGTTATCCTGAAGAATTTAAATATTTAGTTGATAAACTACATGAAAAAGGTATTGGGATAATTTTAGATTGGGTTCCATCACATTTCCCCGAAGATGCACATGGATTAGGATATTTTGATGGTTCAAATTTATATGAACATCCAGATAAAAATAAAGGTTATCATCAAGATTGGAAAAGTTTAATTTTTAACTACGAACGAAATGAAGTTCGCTCTTTTTTAATAAGTAATGCTATATTTTGGCTAGATCAATATCACGTTGATGGATTAAGAGTTGATGCAGTTGCATCTATGCTATTTTTAGATTATTCTAGAGAAGAAGGTGAATGGGAACCAAATATTTATGGTGGAAATGAAAACTTAGAAGCAGCTTCTTTTTTAAGAGAATTAAATGAAGAAGTTTATAAATCATTTCCAGATGTTCAAACAATTGCAGAAGAATCTACTGCATTTCCAATGGTTTCAAAACCAACGTCAATTGGAGGCTTAGGTTTTGGAATGAAGTGGATGATGGGTTGGATGCATGATACTTTAGATTATTTTAAGAAAGATCCTATTCATAGAAAACATCATCAAAATGAAATAACATTTAGTTTAACTTACGCTTTTACTGAAAACTTTATGTTGCCACTTTCTCATGATGAAGTTGTGTATGGGAAAAAATCTATTTTGGGACGTATGCCTGGTGATGAATGGCAACGATTTGCTAATCTTAGATTGTTGTATGGCTATATGTTTACACACCCAGGAACTAAACTTTTATTTATGGGTAGTGAGTTTGGACAATATGAAGAATGGAATTTTGAAAGTAGTTTAGATTGGAATTTATTAGAGTTTAAACCACATAACCAAACAAAAAAATATTTTGCAGCTTTAAATAAATTGTATAAATCTACTCCAGCACTTTATGAAAAAGGCTTTGAAAATGATGGTTTTGAATGGATTAATTATGACGATGCAGAAAATTCTGTTATTTCTTATATAAGAAAAGGTAATAATGAAAAAGATGATGTTATTGTTATTTGTAATTTTACGCCTAACACTTTAAAGAACTATAGAGTAGGAGTTAATAAAAGTGGTAAAATAAAACAAATATTTACTAGTGATAAAATTGAGTTTGGAGGAAGTGGAGTAGATAACTCTAAGCCTATCACTATAAAAAAACAAACTTGGAATGGTAAAAAGTACTCTTTTGAATTAATTTTACCTCCGTTAGGAATTACAATTTTTAAATTAATATAAAATCCTAATAATAATTATAAAATGAGCACTAATTATATGATAATTGGTGTTTTTTTTACGAATATCAATGTTTATAAATTTATTAATTTTAGTAGGTTTGCATCTCGTTTTAAAAACGATAATTTATGATTTTAAATACTGAGTTAGAATACAAGGGAAATTTATTTCCATCAAAAATTATATCTTATAAGAAAGATGTAGATACACTTTATTTTACAAGTGAAAATGATGTAGTTCTACAAGTAACTATTGAGCGTGATAGTGTTATACGCTTTAGATTTACAACCACATCAATATTTGAAAATGATTTTTCATATGCAATATCTCAGCACGCAAGTAAAGGTTTTAATCATTTAGATGTTACCGAAGATGATGAAAATTATATAATTACAACATCTAAATTAATTTGTAACATATCAAAATTAGATATGCGAACTTCAATTTTTGATGCAAAAGATAATACATTAATAAGTCAAGATGAATTAGGATTTCATTGGGAAGAAAGCTACGAATATGGTGGAAACATTGTAAAAATGTCTAAATCTACTTTTGATGGTGAGAGCTATTATGGGTTAGGTGATAAGCCAGTTCAAAATAATTTAAAAGGAAAGCGTTTTGAGAATTGGGTAACTGATTCCTATGCATTTGGAAGAACTACAGATCCTATATACAAAACAATACCGTTTTATATTGGCTTACATCATAAAAAAGCCTATGGAATATTTTTTGATAACACATTTCGTTCCTTTTTTGATTTTTGCCATGAACGCAGAAACATAGCTAGTTTTTGGGCACAAGGTGGTGAAATGAATTATTATTTTATTTATGGACCAGAAATGTCTGATGTAGTTTCAAATTATACAGATTTAACTGGAAAACCACAAAATCTTCCACCATTATGGGCTTTAGGTTATCATCAATGCAAATGGAGTTATTATCCAGAATCTAAAGTTAAAGAAGTTGCTAATACTTTTAGAGACTTAAAAATACCATGTGATGCAATATATTTAGATATAGATTATATGGATGGGTTTAGATGTTTTACTTGGAATAAAGAGTATTTCCCTGATCCAAAACGTATGGTAAAAGAATTGGCCGATAATGGTTTTAAAACAATTGCTATTATAGATCCAGGAATTAAAATAGATAAGGATTACAATATTTATAAAGAAGGATTAGAAAATGATTATTTCTGTAAAAGAGCTGATGGTCCATATATGAAAGGGAAAGTTTGGCCTGGAGAATGTTATTTTCCTGACTTTACAAATCCTGAAGTAAGAGAATGGTGGTCAAATCTTTTCAAAGAACTAATTGAAGATATTGGAGTAAAAGGAGTTTGGAACGATATGAACGAACCCGCAGTTATGGATGTTCCAGGAAAAACATTTCCTGATGATGTACGCCATAATTATGATGGAAATAATTGCAGTCATAGAAAAGCTCATAACGTGTATGGTATGCAAATGGCAAGAGCAACTTATCACGGCTTAAAAAAATTCTCATATCCTAAGCGTCCATTTGTAATTACAAGAGCCGCTTATTCCGGAACACAACGTTATACTTCAACTTGGACAGGTGATAATGTTGCAACTTGGGATCATTTATCAATTGCAAATGCTCAAGCACAGCGTATGTGTATGTCTGGTTTTTCTTTTGTAGGTTCAGATATTGGTGGTTTTGCTGAACAACCAAACGGAGAGTTATTTACACGTTGGATTCAATTAGGAATTTTTCATCCTTTTTGTAGAACACATTCATCTGGAGATCACGGAGATCAAGAACCTTATGCGTTTGATAGTAACGTAACTAATATTGTTAGAAAATTTATTGAAATTAGATATCAATTATTACCCTATTTATATACTGCTTTTTGGAGGTATGCAAATGAAGGAGTGCCTATTTTAAAATCATTAGTATTATTTGATCAGGAAGATGCACATACACATTATAGAAATGATGAGTTTATTTTTGGAGAAAAAATACTTGTTTGCCCAATTTTAGAACCAAATGCTAAAGGAAGAAGAATGTACTTTCCAAGAGGGAATTGGTATTGCTTTTGGGATAATACATTAATAAATGGAGGAGAAGAAAAATGGGTAGATGCTGATATTGATAGTTTACCAATCTATATTAAAGAAGGCGCAATTATTCCAAAATATCCTATTCAACAATATGTAGGAGAAAAAAACATTGAAGAATTAAAATTAGAAGTATATTTTAAATTAGGAAAAGAAAGTTCACAAGTTTATGAAGATGCACATGATGGTTATGACTACAACAAAGGTAGATATAGTTTAAGAAATTTTACATTGGTTGGAAAAAAAGAGTCATTAACAATTCAACAATACAAATCGGGTAAATTTATTACAGAATATAGCACTTTTGAAATCAATTTACATGGTTTACCGTTTAAAATTCGACAAATTATTATTGATAATGAAGAAGTTGATATTGATAAAGTAACTTTAAAAAATAACATTCTAATTATTAATAAAGAATTTACCAATTTAAAAATTATTGGTAAAAAGTAATTTAGTTTGAAAGACTTCATTAAAAAAGCTTCTCAATTATAATTGAGAAGCTTTTTTATTAATAATTTAATTGTAAGACTTAATTTCTAAAAAACACAATAGGAATATTAAGTTTTGTATTAACTGCAATACCATTTTCTAAAGCTGGTTTCCAATTTGGCATATTAGAAACAACTCTTTTTGCCTCTTTATTTAGAATTTTATTAACACCTTTAACAATTTGAACGTTAGATATTTTACCGTCTTTTTCAATTGTAAAACAAACTATTACCTTTCCTCTTGAACTAGAAGTTCTTGAATTTCTAGGGTATTTTATATTCTTAGTTAAATATTTAGCTAACTCTTTCAATCCTCCAGGGAATTGAGCTTGTGAGTTTATTTTATTTTCTAACTCAGAAACTTTTATTGAATTTACTTCAGCACAATCTGATGTAGCAGTATTTTGGGCATTAACTTGTAATGTTATAATAACTAGAACCAATAGAATTATAGTCTTTTGTAGTTTCATTTTATTAAATAATTTTAATCTAAATAAGCTTAATTATCTTGTTTAATTAGATACAACAAATTTCGGTAATATTCACATTTAAGAATATGACATTTATCATGTGTATTTATTTAAAATTGTTTAAAAAAATGTGTTATTTTTCCTTTAACATGAAAAAACCGTAAAGAATTTAATTCTTTACGGTTTTTAAAATGATATTAATCTAATCTTCAGAAATGAAGAAAAAGATTTATATTTTATTTAAGTACAAAGTTTAATCTAGCAAATAAGAAACGACCACCAACACCAAATTGTTGTGCTCTTCTTGACCAATCAAATCTTCCTGAACTTCTATTACCTAAATCTAAATCAGCTCTATCTGGTTCTACATCTAATAAGTTGTTTGCACCAACTGTAATTGTTGTGCTTTCAGATACTTTATAACCAAAAGATAGGTCAGTAACTACCTTAGTACCAAATACTTGTTGGTTTGCAATAGTATTTGTTGCTTCAGTAACTTCACCAAAATAAACGTTTCTTAAGAAAATGTTGAATTTATCAGTAGTTAAACTATGTGATAAGTTTATTTTAGTGTTAGGCACAGCTTCTTCTAAATAAACTCTACTTGCTTCATCAAAATAAGTTCCTTCTAATCCTGCATCCTTTAAAATTTGTGATGAATTAATTGCACCAACTCTTTTAGTACCAGAAAATGTTGCAGCAAAATCTGTTTTCAATTTTGCATTATCACCAATTAAAGCATCATGTGTAATTACTACATCTAAACCTTTAGATTCAGTATCAATTGCATTTGCAAAGAAAGAAGCAGCACCTGCATTTGCTTGAGATAATAATAACCTAAGTTCATCACCTTCAGGTCCATCAGGAGCTTTAAATTGTCCAGTATAAACTACTCTATCATCAATTCCTACCCAGTATCCATCAACGGTTACTGTTAAATTTGCATCAGGAATTTTTGTAGTAAATCCAACACTCATACTTTTAGATGTTTCTTCTTTTAATTGAGGAATACCTAATAATTGAGCAGCTCTACTATCATTTGAGAATGTCCCAACTTCAATAGGGTCTTCACCTATAAAAATAGTAGATGTTGAGTTAAAGTTTAACTGGTGTAAAGAAGGAGCTCTAAAACCTGTATTAAAGGCTGCTCTAATATTTGTATTCTCACCAGCTTTAATTCTAGTTGCTAATTTAAAATTTAAAGTAGAACCAAAGTCAGAATAATCTTCATAACGTGTAGCTAAACTTAATAAGAAGTTTTCTGAAACATCAGCTTCAACATCAAAATAACCAGCTACACTACTTCTACCACGAGATAACTCATTTGCAGGACTAAACCCTGGAAATACTTGTGAACCACCAGGTCTAGAATTTCCAAAGAAATCTACTGAAGGATCTTGAGTAGGTAAAGTTATACCATCACCCTCAGCTGTGTATTGTGTATAAGAACCTTCTTCACCAGCATAAATTTGGTAAGTTTCAACACGGTATTCAGCACCATATGCAACATTTACTCCAGACATAACATCATCATAAAATTTACTAATATCTAAGTTAGTAGTGTTTTGTGCGAATGAGAATCCACCAGCATCAAAAGTTGTTGGAGAAGCACTTTGCATAGAAGCATTAAAAGTATTACCAATTGTATATAAAAATTCATTTTTACCAAACGTATTACTAAAATCTACATCCCAATCAGAAACTTTACCTTTTATTCCAACAGAAAAAGATTTATCTGTAATTGCAGAATTAATTTCAGGTAAGAAACCATTAATATAAGCAGGAGTATATGTTCTACTTTGACTAGGTAATCTGTAAAAACCTGCAGAGTTTCCAACTCTTGAACTTACACCAGCAAAAGAATATAATTCAGTACCATCATCATTTAATGGTAATGAGAAGTTTGCAAAGAAACGACCACCACGTAATGCAGATTGACCAACTCTCATGTTAAAGTCAGTTCTTTCCATTCCACGTGCAGCTAATTCTGCAGTTGTATTATCAGCAGATAAAATAGTTTGTAAATCAGCTTTTGTTGCATTTAAGTCTAAACCTAAACCAGCCATATTACCATATAGGATTACATCACTTACATCATCATCCAATAAATTTGTAATATCATAACCAGCATCATTTGCAACACGTTCAACAGTATTATAAAGGTTAAAAATATCACCTTCAAATTCTTTCATTCTGTTGTATTCATTTCTTACATCAAAATCTCCAGTGAAATTTAAGAAACCACCTTTATCGCCTAATTGCAATCCGTAATTAGCACTAACATTAGTTGTCTCACCATCACTACCACCAGTTTGGCTATTTGAATTTTCAGAAAAATAAGCACCAGTAGTAACATTCATTGTCAATTCATTTGTACTTCTTTTTAATACGATATTTATAACACCAGCAATGGCATCAGAACCATATTGTGCTGCTGCACCATCACGTAAAACTTCAATACGTTCAATTGAAGCAGCTGGAATAGCATTTAAATCTGTACCAACACTACCACGACCAAAAGTACCATTCACATTAATTAATGATGAAGTATGTCTTCTCTTTCCGTTTATTAATACTAATACTTGATCTGGACCTAAACCTCTTAAAGAAGCAGGGTCAATATGGTCTGTACCATCAGAAATTGTTTGCGTGTTTGAAGTAAATGAAGGCGCCACATAATTTAAAATTTGATTTAAATTAACTTGTGGTCCTGCAGTAATTAATTCTGTTACGTCAATAATATCAACTGGAACTGCAGTGTCAACAGCTGTTCTGTTTGGATTTCTTGATCCAACAACTACAACTTCATCTAATGAAACACCAGAAACTAATACAACATCAAATGTTTTAGTTCCGTCCATTTGTAATTTTTTATCGTTAAATCCTACATAAGAAAATATAAGATTTTCACTCATTTCTACCTTAATGGTATACTTACCATCAAAATCGGTAGTAGTTCCTCTTGAAGTTCCTTCAATTGTAACCGAAACTCCAGGTAAGGGTTGGTTATCTGCATCGGTAACCGTTCCCGCAACTTGATACGATTGTGCAAAAATCGCCATTGTAAATAGCGAGAAAATCGCTATTAAAAATTGTTTTTTTGAATTCATGTACTTTGATTTATGTTAATTAATTCGGCCAATATATAACATTTATTTAACATTCAATGGTTAAAATGGTATCAATTATTACACATTTAATATTATTTTTAATAAATAGCAATATTATATACGACTATTTGATCTTAATTTTGCGTTAAAATTTATAATAAGTTTTTTTGTTTGTTGTTGTAAGTAATCATTTAATTTCCGACATTATAATAAAAAAATAATTATGAGTAAAATTTGGTTTTTAGAAAATGTAAACCTATTTAAAATATTATGTCCACATAAATTTTCGGCGTATAAGGATTGTCATAATTTTAATCTTTATACAAAAAGTGATTATATTTATTTTGAAGAAGATGCTTCTACAAAAGTTTATTTAATTGAAAAAGGGAAAGTAAAATTAGGTTACTTTACAGAAGATGGAAATGAAATCGTTAAAGCAATTTTATGTAAAGGTGAGCTTTTTGGAGAAAAAGCAATACTAGGTGAAGAAAAAAGAAATGAATTTGCACAATCTATAGATAATAACACCTCTATTTGTCCTATTGGAGTAACTACGCTTCATGAATTAATGCGTGATAATCATACTTTTACTTTAAAAATATATAAATTCATTAGTTTTAGAATTCAAAAGTTAGAAAGAAGAATACAATTGCTACTATTTAAAGATGCTAAAACTCGCTTATTAGATTTTTTGGATGAATTATGTAATGAGTATGGAGTAGGCTGTGAAGATACAGGTGGAATGAAAATTGTACATCCTTATACTCAAAAAGATATTTCAAATTTAATAGGTACTTCTAGACCTACTTTAAATTTACTTTTGAATGAGTTAAAAGAAGAAGGAGTGATTAATTTTAATAGAAAAGAAATTTTTTTATTGCATAAATCTGCTTAATGTTAGCTACCTAACATTTTACGATTATTTTACAGAATACCTTTGTCATATAGAAACCTAAAAAATATAATATGACAAAAATTTTAAAATTATTAGTATTAGTTGTTATCGCATTTACTGTTACATTTTGTTCAGATGACGATGGCCCAACAACAAAAGATTTAGTATTAAATATCTCTGGATTAGAAAATCTAGGATCAGATTTTGTTTATGAAGGATGGATTATTATTAATAGTAGTCCAATATCAACAGGAAGGTTTTCTGTAGATGACAATGGAGTGCTCTCAGAAACAAGTTTTACACTAGATATAGATGAACTTGCAGCAGCAACAACATTTGTTTTAACTATTGAGCCAGTTGTAGGTGATAACCCTTCACCAAGTGCAGTTCATATTTTAGCAGGTGATTTTAGTGGTAATTCTGGAGAATTGACTATTGGACATGGTGCTGCATTAGGAAATGATTTTACAACCTCAAGTGGATCCTATATTTTGGCAACACCAACTGATGGAGCAATGACAAATGAAAATAGTGGAATTTGGTTTCTAGATTTATCATCTGGTTCACCATCGGTTGGTTTATCATTACCAACATTACCAGAAGGTTGGAAATATGAAGGTTGGGCTGTTTCAGGTAGTCCATTAACATCAGGTAAATTTATATCAGTAACTGGTATAGATGATTTTAATGGGTTTAGTAGTACCATGTCTGGACCTCCATTTCCAGGTGAAGATTATTTAGTAAATGCACCAACAGGATTTACTTTTCCATTAGATTTAGCAGGTGGGAAAGCTGTTATCTCTATTGAACCAGATCCAGATAATAGTCCATTACCGTTTTTATTAAAACCTTTAGTTGCTGATATTCCGGTAAATGCAGTTGATCATATAACATATAGCCTTGGTCAAAACTTAAATTTTCCAAGAGGTACTGTGAGTAGATAAATTTAGAGTTAATAATTAATGTTTAAAAAAAGCGTTGTAAAAAAATATACAACGCTTTTTTTATATTTTTGTAAATAAATTAGTAGTTAGCCTACTAAAAATTTAAATATTAATATATGAACAAACTATTTACTAAAAAATCACTATCAAACTTTTTATTTATTGTTGTTATTGGTTTAATGTTATATCCACCATCAAGAGAATGGATTATGAGACAAACTGCATTTTCACCTTCAGTAAAAAATGGTGATAATATTGAAGTTTTAGATACATATACTTGGAAACTAAAGGGATTAAATAGTACAGATATTAATTTTAATGATTTAGAAGGTAAAGTAGTATTTGTTAATTTTTGGGCAACTTGGTGTCCACCTTGTAGAGCTGAATTACCTATGATACAAAAATTGTATAATGATTATAAAGATAATGTTGCTTTTGTTTTTGTAACTAGCGAAAATTGGGAAATAGTTGACAAATTTTTTAAAGATAAAGGTTACGAATTACCAGTTTATAATTCTACTAGTACACCACCTAATAGTTTTACTAAAACAAATAGTATTCCTGTAACATATTTAATTGATAAAAGTGGGAATATTTTAATTTCTAAAACTGGCGCTGCTGATTGGAATAGCAAAAAGGTAAGAAGTCTTTTAGATGATTTAATTATAAAATAAAAACCTGTAGAAATTAACTTTTACTTATTCTACAGGTCTAAACAAGAATTTTCATAATTTGTTTTTTTAATTTGTTAGTTCATAAACCGTATCTTCTAAATTTACTCCACTGTAATCTTTTTGTGTTTGTAAAATTTACAAATAATACTCTTTTCTTGTTTTCTTGCGGTAGGTTTAAATCTAAAGTTGTCATAATAAATTGATTTTAATTTGTTAGTATCTATTTAAATGACGTTCAATTATATATTTTGTTACGCTATTATGTAATGCAAGGTACTATATTAACAATTTTTTAACTAAAAGGTTTAATTTTAGAAAGTTAATATTAAAGATAAGTTAATTTTTGAGTTAGTCTTTTTGATAAACTTCGTTTAAGGCTTCAATAATTATAGAACATCCTGTTGTAATTTCTTCTGAAGAAATTGTTAATGGAGGTGTAATTCTAATTGCTTTTCCTTCAAATAAGAGCCAAAATAACAATAAGCCTTTATCTATGCATTTTAAAATTATTTTTGAAGCAGTTTCTTCATTTTTAACTATAGCAGCTAACATTAAACCTTTTCCTCTAATTTCAGAAATTAATGGGTGAACTAATAATTTTCTGATTAAAATTTCCTTCTGAAGCGTTTGTTCAATTAATTTTGAGTTTATCAATTCTGTTAAAGTAGCATTTGCAGCAGCTGCAATTACTGGATGGCCACCAAAAGTAGTAATATGACCAAGTTTTGGTTGCTCTTTTAGACAATTCATTATTTTATAAGAAGAAATAAATGCTCCAATAGGCATTCCTC
>Ga0316205_10003822_pt1 | contig 13810 bp, 12 predicted proteins | sample 3monthpyrite_MG_FD_204941 | JGI IMG/M metagenome (GOLD analysis project Ga0316205, IMG submission 204941) | Microbial mat bacterial communities from mineral coupon in-situ incubated in ocean water Damariscotta River, Maine, United States -... | ecosystem: Environmental > Aquatic > Marine >... | reverse complement strand
ATCCCAAATACTACTATGGACAGTCATGTATTAGGGTTTCAATTTAACGCTACAGGTTTGAGTAAAAATTCTGGAATGAGAATTTATTACACTATTGATGATGATGACAGTGAAAATAACGATTATTCTCTTGATTTAAACGTAGAGGCTACTAAACAATTTAACCACATTGAAAGCAATCGATTAACAACAAATTTAGAGGACTTACATACCTATGAAACTACCATTTCAAGCTCTCTTACAAATCAATTAATATATGCACAGGGAGGATCTGGAATTTCAGCAAGGGTTGAAATACCCTACCTTGAAAATTTAAATAAATTAGCTGAAAATGGAACTTCATTATTTGGAGAGTTAACATTTTACCCTCTAAAAGGTAGTTACAATGATAATAACCCCTTACAAGAAACGCTATCCGTTTATGTAATCGATCATAAAAACAGAATTATAACAGAAATTGAAAATGGGGCTATACTTACTAATGATGAAAATAATGAATTTAATGATAATACATTTTACAAAGTTGATTTAAGCTTTTATATTGAAGAAATTCTAAACGCTACTTATACTTTAAATTACGCTTTAATGATTCAGTTTCCTGATTACAATAAAACTGTTGATAATATACTTATTGAAGATGGTACTACAGATGAATTTAAAATGAAACTGACCGTTAGTTATTTAACCTATTAAAAAAATGTAATGTTTAGAAAAAATATTATTGGAATCACCTTATTAATAAGCTCTGTACTATGGGCACAAAATGATACCAGTTCTCCATATTCTCTATATGGCCTAGGTGTCGAAAATAAAACTTCGTTTGGAGGCTTTACAGCCATGGGAAACAGTGGTCTAGCTCAGACCACAAAATTACAAATCAATAATTTTAATCCAGCTAATTTGGCTAATATTCCACTCGGTACATTTTTATATGAAGTTGGTGTTAATGGTACTTATACTACTATAAAAACTGAAGATTTAAGTCAAACTACCAACAATTTTAATTTTTCTCATTTAGTAATAGCTTTTCCTGTTGTTAAAAACTGGGGAATGAGTATTGGGCTCGTTCCATACAGTAAAGTTGGGTATGATATTGATATTGAAAACTCAATTGAAGGTACTCTAGAAACTTATAATACAAGCTTTAATGGGTCTGGAGGGTTAAATAAATTCTATTGGGGTAATGGTTTTAAACTAAAAAATAACTTATCAATTGGTGTTGAACTTGTTGGTTTGTTTGGATCAGTAAATCAAGAACAATGGATCCTTCTAGGAGATAGTTCAACATATTTAAACGATAAAAATGTTTACTTTAGCTTTGGTGTAAATGCTGGAATACAGTATTCTTTAAATAATTTATTAGGTTTAAAAACTACGCTTGGCGCCACAGTTGATTTACCTACTGTTTTAAGAACTGCAGAAGCCTCTGTAGGAACTGTATCTAATGTGATAATTTCAAGTGAGTTCAACCAAAACGCAGAAGACTTTGATTTACCCTTAAAAATTGGAGTTGGGCTAAGTTCTCAAATCAATAAAAACCTCATGGTAAATGTAGATTACAGAAAAAATTATTGGGCTAAAACAAATCAACTTGACAATTCTTCATCATATAAAGACCAATCAATTTATGGTATTGGCTTTGAATTTAAGCCTTCCTCTAATCTAACCAATTACCTGAGTAACATAAAATATAGAGTTGGTGCAAATTATGATTCGGGTTATTTAAGCATCTCCGACAAAAATATTAATAATTATAGTTTTTCTTTAGGTGTTGGGCTGCCAACCTCCAAAAATAGTTTTTCATCAACCATTAATATAAACTATTCATACGGGAGAGAAGGAACTACATCAAAGGGTTTGATACAAGAAAATTTTCACAAACTCTCACTAAATTTAAGCTTGGTTGGTAAATGGTTTCAAAAAGTAAAGATTTTTTAATATTTCTATCCTATTCAAGGGTCTTAAAAACAACTTTATAATTTCTATAAAAAATACGCTCAATTTTGTAATTTTGTATTTAGAATGATTCTAAAAAAACAACATGATTGATATTAAAAAAGTTAGAACTGATTTTCCTATTTTAAATGAAAAAGTAAATGGCAAACAATTAGTTTATATAGATAATGCTGCTACAAATCAAAAACCTCAAGTTGTAATTGATAGTATTGTAAATTACTACTCAACTTATAATTCAAATATTCATAGAGGCGTTCATACTTTAAGTCAAAAAGCTACCAATGCTTATGAAGAAGCTAGAATAAAACTTCAAAAACATTTCAACGCAAAAAAATCGTGCGAAATTATCTTAACTGCTGGTACTACACACAGTATTAATATTATTGCAACTGGCTTTTCTTCATTATTAAAAAAAGGAGACGAAATTATAGTTTCAGCTTTAGAACATCATTCTAATATTGTGCCTTGGCAAATGCTATGTGAACGTACAGGCGCAATTTTAAAAGTAATTCCAATGACTAATGAAGGTGGGTTACAAATGGATGTATATGATGATTTACTTTCAACCAAAACAAAGTTGGTATTTGTTAATCACGTTTCAAATGCCTTAGGAACAATTAATCCAATTAAAGAAATTATTGATAAAGCACATAATATTGGTGCTGCTGTTTTAATTGATGGTGCTCAAGCTTGCCCACATATTAAACCCGATTTGCAAGAATTAGATGTTGATTTCTACGTAGCATCAGCTCATAAATTATGTGGCCCAACTGGTGTTGGAATTTTATATGGAAAGGAAGAGTGGCTCAACAAATTACCTCCATACCAAGGTGGTGGTGAAATGATTAAGAAAGTAACTTTTGAAAAAACTACCTATGCAGATTTACCTCATAAATTTGAAGCTGGAACACCAAATATTGCTGGTGTAATTGCCTTTGGTGTAGCCATTGACTATATGAATAATTTAGGGTTTGATAATATTGCCGCTTACGAAGAAGAATTATTAGCATATGCAACAAAAAAGTTATTAGAAATTGAAGGTTTAAAAATTTATGGTACTTCAAATAATAAAACAGCTGTAATTTCATTTAATATTGGTAAAATACACCCATTTGATATTGGAACTATTATTGATAAATTAGGAATTGCAGTTAGAACAGGTCATCATTGCGCACAACCAATTATGGATTTTTATAATATTCCAGGGACAATTAGGGCATCCTTCACATTTTACAATACTTTTGAAGAAATTGACCTTCTTTATAATGCACTTTTAAAAGCAAAAACAATGATTTGTTAAATATTTAACAAAATATATTCTAGTGTTTAAAACCCTTGTTTTATTACGAAAATCACAATTTAATAATATCTTTATTTCCATAATCGTTGTTTTTTAACTTTTTTTTAATATATTCGGCCATCTTTAATTAAAGAAAAGTCCCTTTTACTAACTAAAAAAATCAAATTAACAATGAAAAAATTGATTCTTTCTTTTGCAATTTTAGGCTTAGCCTTTGTTGCATGTCAGCCGAGTTCTGACGAAATCCCAACTCAAGAAACTGCTCAAATTGACATGAGCGATTTTTATGTTTACACAGATTATGATGCTTCAAAAGCTACAAGCGATGCTAAAGAAGACAAATGTCATAGTATGAAAGTTTTAAACAGACAATTAAAAGAAAATCCAGGATTAGAAAACAGAATGTATAATGTTGAAAAACATACAAGAACTTTTATAGCCGGTAAAAAACCAGATGGAAACCCAGGTGGTGGAAATAATGGTGGTGGCGGTGATCCACCTCCTCCAACAGGTTACACAGGTACAATTACTATCCCTGTTGTTGTAAATATTTTAGAAGATCCTGCACATCCTGTAACTACAGCGCATATTAATTCTCAAATTGCTATTTTAAATGCTGATTTCAATAACAGCAATCCAAATACGGCTGGTGTACCTGCTGAATTTGCAAGTTTAGTAGCAAACGCAGATATTACTTTTACTTTAGCTGCTGTTAACAGAAAGGCTTCAACTAAATCAACTTGGGGTACTAACGATGCTATGAAAGATGCTGCACAAGGTGGTATTGATGCAACTGATCCAGCAAATAACTTAAACCTGTGGGTTTGTGAAATTGGTGGTGGAATTTTAGGATATGCACAATTTCCAGGTGGTGCTTTAGCTACTGATGGTGTTGTTATTGGTTCTGATTTCTTAGGTGAAAATACTGCAGGTGGTGTTTATGGCCACGGTAGAACTGCAACTCATGAAGTTGGTCACTGGTTAAACTTACGTCATATTTGGGGAGATGGTAGATGTCGTCAAGATGATTTTGTTGCAGATACACCAAGTTCAGATGCTCCAAATTACGGATGCCCTACATATCCAACAGTTAATTGTAAATCTAACGATATGACAATGAACTATATGGATTATGTTTATGACGACTGTATGTATATGTTCTCTAATGGACAAAATGATAGAATGAGAGCAATTTTTGCTTCAGGTGGAGCTAGAGAAAGTCTAGTTACTCCATAATCTTATTGTGAAAAAGATATAAAAAAAGGAGCGTTAAGCTCCTTTTTTTATATCTTTAAATTATTAAAATAGATAAACATGAAAACTTTTAATATTGTTTTAATTTTATTGTTAGCTTTTAATACTTCCTGTCAAAGTCAAGAAAAAAAGAATACAATTATGTTAAATTACAAGGCTCAAACAAGAGGTTTTTTATACCAAATTGAATTTAAAAATGATTCTATTGAAATTAACAACAATAACTTAGTAAAATCAGCTATTTTAACTAAAAGCCAATTACTTAAAATTGATAGTTTATTGAACGACATAAATTTTAAAAAAATTGAAGATAATATTTCAACTAATGAATTAGCTGTTGACAGAGCTATTAAAGGTGTGTTTGAATTGAATTATAATCAAAACTCTTATTTCTTTGAATTCAGTCATAACAACTTACCAAAAGAGATTGAAAATTTAATGAAACTCTTAGAAAGTTTTACCAATTGAAATTTATTTCCTTCCAAAATCTGCAGGGATTTCACCCCAAGCTTTGGTTTCCCATTTTAAAATTTGAGTAGAGTAGTTATTTTCTTTTAACCATTTTTCAGCACGTTTAATCAAATCAAACAACGGTTTATTTTCTAAAGTAATTTGTAAATTGGTTCTGCATTGTCCTTTTTTCACCCAGCTCATTGCAATTTTTGAGTCGGAATATATTGGTAAAGTGCTATTTTTTTGTTTTAACAAACTTAAACCGTGTACTAAAGCTAAAAATTCTCCAATATTATTAGTACCTTTATCAAAAGGTCCTTGAATAAAAAATTGCTTTTTAGTTTTTGTATCTACACCTCTGTATTCCATTTTTCCAGGATTACCACTACAAGCTGCATCTACAGATAGTGAGGGCACAACTGGTTTACCTATTAGTTTTAATTCTTCTGAAGAAAGCTGTATTTTTTTTGTGTCTCTCCCTATATAATCTTCATAATTACCTTTAAAAGCTGTTTCAGCCATTTCTTTAGATGCAAAAGACTTGTACTGAACTCCTTTAAAATCGGTTATATGCTTTTTACAAACATTCCAAGAGGTGAAAATACCTGTTTTATGACCTTTCCATATTACATAAAACTTCTTTTTAGCCATTTTTTAATATAATTTGCTCTATAATTTTAGGAAAATTCTCCTGTTCTAAAATATGAATTTTAGCAGCAACATCTTCAGCTGTATCACTATCTAATACTTCGAAGCTTTTTTGAAAAATAATAGCGCCTTCATCATAATTTTCATTTACAAAATGAATAGTTATACCTGATTCTTCCTCTTTACTTTCAACTACAGCCTTATGAACATGCATACCATACATTCCTTTGCCACCAAATTTTGGTAATAATGCAGGATGAATATTAATTATTTTATTTGGAAAAGCCTCAATAATATTTGAAGGTATTTTCCATAAAAACCCTGCTAAAATTATATAATCAGCATTCAATTTTAAGTTTTTTAACACTTCATCATTAGTATAAAAACTATCCCTACTAAAACTAGCACAACTAACATTTAATCGTCTAGCTCTTTGTAATACTTTGGCATCCTTCTTGTTAGAGAGAACCTGAACAACAGAAATTAAATTGCTATTTTTAAAATACTTCATAATATTTTCAGCATTAGTTCCTGAACCTGAAGCGAGTATTATAATACGTTTCATTTGTACCACATTTAGTTCTGTTATTCAACAAATAAAACAAATAATTAACAACTTTTACTGCATAAATAAAAAAACTTTCTATAACTTTAAAAATCAAAAATTATCTTTTATTGAGTAAAAGATTTTCATTTCAATAAAGTTTTATATTTTTGCGCAGTAATTAAATTTAAAAATACAAAGAATTATGTCAGACATTGCATCAAGAGTAAAAGCCATTATCGTAGATAAATTAGGCGTTGACGAAAATGAAGTAACAATCGAAGCAAGCTTTACTAATGATTTAGGAGCTGATTCACTTGACACTGTTGAATTAATCATGGAATTCGAAAAAGAATTTGATATTCAAATTCCAGACGATCAAGCAGAGAACATTGGTACTGTTGGTCAAGCAATTAGCTATATAGAAGACGCTAAAAAGTAATCTCTATATGGAAATTAAACGAGTTGTTGTAACTGGACTTGGTGCATTAACGCCAATAGGTAATAATATAGAACAATATTGGAATGGCCTTGTTAACGGTGTTAGCGGGGCTGCTCCAATTACGTATTTTGATGCGTCCAAGTTCAAAACTCGTTTTGCTTGTGAATTAAAAAACTTTGAAGTTACAGATTATCTGAACAGAAAAGATGCTAGAAAAATGGATAAATTCACTCAGTATGCTATGATTTCTACTGATGAAGCCATTAATGATTCACAAATAGATTTAGAAAAAATTAATAAAGATAGAGTTGGTGTTATTTGGGGCGCTGGAATTGGTGGTTTAGAAACATTTCAAAATGAATGTTTAAACTTTGCCGCTGGAGACGGAACTCCTCGATTTAACCCTTTCTTTATACCAAAAATGATTGCTGATATTGCACCAGGGCAAATCTCTATTAAATATGGTTTTAGAGGTCCTAACTTTGCAACTGTATCAGCATGTGCATCTTCTTCAAATGCAATTATTGACGCTTTAAATTACATTCGCTTAGGATATGCAGATGTAATGGTAGCTGGTGGCTCTGAAGCTACAATAACAATTGCTGGAATTGGTGGTTTTAACGCGTTACAAGCGCTTTCTACAAGAAATGATGACCCTGCAACTGCATCAAGACCTTTTGATAAAGACAGAGATGGTTTTGTTTCGGGAGAAGGAGCTGGAACACTTATTTTGGAAGAATACGAACATGCCAAAGCAAGAGGTGCAAAAATTTATGCTGAAGTAGCTGGAGGTGGTTTATCTGCTGATGCTCATCACATTACGGCTCCACACCCTGAAGGATTAGGCGCTAAAAATGTAATGATAAATTGTTTAAAAGATGCTGGTTTAAATCCAGAAGATGTAGACGCTATAAATATGCATGGAACAGCAACACCATTAGGTGATATTGCTGAATCAAAAGCCATATTAGAAGTGTTTGGTGAACATGCTTATACGCTAAACATAAACTCAACAAAGTCAATGACTGGTCATTTATTAGGTGCTGCCGGAGCTATTGAAGCTATTGCTTCAATATTAGCAATGAAACACGGAGTTGTACCTCCTACCATAAATCATTTTACAGATGATGATCAAATTGACAGTAAATTAAACTTTACCTTTAATAAAGCTCAAAAACGCAATGTAAAAGTTGCAATGAGCAATACTTTTGGGTTTGGAGGGCACAACGCATGTGTACTTCTTAAAAAACTTGATTAATACCTATAATTTTGAATGAGCTTCATTCGTAACATTGTTAAACCTCGATCAAAAAAAGATGAGCTTTTTTATGTTTCGTTAAAACGATTATTGGGTTTTACTCCTAAAAATATACAGTATTACCAAAAAGCATTTATTCATCGTTCAGTTAAACAAGTTGATGATAAAACAGGACTTCAAATTAATTACGAACGCTTAGAGTTTCTTGGAGATGCAATGCTTAGTGCTGTAATTGCATCACATTTATTTCAAGAAGTACCTTCAGGAGATGAAGGATATTTAACTCAAATGCGATCTAAAATTGTAAGTAGAGAGCATTTAAACGAACTTGGAAGAGATTTTAATTTATTACTTTTTGTTAAAAGTAGTGTTGCTAGATCTAAATTTGGAGATGATATTCATGGAAATATTTTTGAAGCTTTAGTTGGGGCAATATATTTAGATAGAGGCTATAAATATTGTGAAAAATTTATTTACAAAAGGGTTGTTGTTCCTTACGTAGATGTACCAAAATTAGAAGGTAAAATTACAAGTTATAAAAGCTTATTTATTGAATGGTGTCAAAAACAAAAAAAAGAGTTTTTATATGAAGTTTATGAAGATACAGGTAATGATTCTGTAAAACATTTTAGCGTTAAACTTTCTTTAGATGGTAAAATAATTACAAAAGGGAGAGCCACTTCAAAGAAAAAAGCAGAAGAAATAGCATCAAAAAGAGCTTACTTTGCTTTTCAAAACGAAATTTCAAATTTATAAAAAACTCGAATACGATTTCGTAAATTAATTAGTTACTATTATTAAACAATACTATTTTTGCAAAACTAATATTCATTCTTTATATGCAACTATTAACTTTAGAATTAGATGATGATTATTTATTAATAGGAATTCATTCAACTGAAGAAGATTATAGATTGGCTTATCTTATTAATAAACATTTAAAAACTGAATTATTACGGTTTAAAGAAGATTTAGATTTTAAAAATTCAAACGCAAAATTTCCGTTATTTGAATACAAAGACAAACAAAAACTTATCAATTATTATTTAATAAACAATAAGTACTCACAGTCTGTAAATAACTCGAAAAACACTGGCTTATTTGAAGGGAATTATAGTACAACTTCCTATCTAATTTCTGAAAGAAAAAAAATTGACTTCTTTTTAAAAATTGAAGGTTGCAATCAACAAAATTTAGCTATTAATTTGGTAAATCAACTAAATAATATACCTCAAATAATTACCTCTTTTACCATTGAACCTAACTCATTAAAATCAAAAGATTATCTAACATTTTAATTATGACAAAAAACAGAAAACGAACAAAAATTGTTGCAACTCTTGGACCAGCTTGTAGTACTGAATATACTATAAAAAAAATGATGGAGTCTGGTGTAAATGTATTTAGAGTTAATTTTTCTCATGCCGATTATGATGATGTAAAAACTAAAATTAAAATAATTAGAGACATCAATCAAAATAGCGATTTTCATGTTGCTATTTTAGCCGATTTACAAGGTCCAAAATTACGTGTTGGTAAAATGGCTGAAAAAGTAAAATTAAAGATTGGAGACTCCTTTACTTTTACTACTGAAAAATGTGAAGGAACTCGTGAAAAAGCCTTTATGACTTATCAAAATTTCCCAAAAGATGTAAAAGTTGGGGAGCACATTTTAGTTGATGACGGTAAGTTATTATTTGAAGTTACTAAAACTGATAATGAAACTAATGTAACTACTAAAGTTTTACGTGGTGGAAAATTAAAGTCTAAAAAAGGTGTAAACCTTCCAAATACAAATATCTCATTACCTGCTTTAACTGAAAAAGATGTTAAAGATGCATTATTTGCTATTGAAATGGAAGTTGATTGGATAGCTTTATCATTTGTAAGAACAACTGAAGACTTAATTGAGCTTAATGAGCTAATTAAAGAAAATTCTCCATATAAAATACCTGTAATTGCTAAAATTGAAAAACCTGAAGCAGTTGCTAACATAGATAAATTAACATCGCACTGTGATGCTTTAATGGTAGCTCGTGGAGATTTAGGTGTTGAAGTTCCTATGGAGCAAGTACCTCTAATTCAAAAAAGATTAGTTCAAAAAGCAAAAAAAGCACATATTCCTGTAATTATTGCAACTCAAATGATGGAAACCATGATTACGAGTCAGGTACCTACAAGAGCTGAAGTTAATGATGTTGCAAATTCAATTATGGATGGTGCTGATGCTGTAATGCTATCAGGAGAAACATCTGTAGGTGAATTTCCTATTGAAGTTATTAAACAAATGCGTAGAATTATAGAAAATGTTGAGAATTCTCCATTAATTTCAATCCCTGATGAGAATATTCAATGTGTAAATAATAGATATATTTCAAAAATAATTTGTCGCCAAGCTGCTTTAATGGCAGATACTATTTGTGCAGAAGTAATTACTACACTTACCAACTCTGGATATACAGCTTTTCATATTTCATCGTGGAGACCGAAATCACATATTTTAGTTTTTTCTTCAAACAGAAGAATTTTAGCTATGCTAAATTTATTATGGGGTGTAAAAGGAGTATATTATGATAGGTTTGTAAGTACTGATCAAACTATTGAGGATATTAACAACTTGGCAAACCAAAAAGGGTATTTAAACAATGGTGATTATGCAATTAACATTACCTCAATGCCTGTAAAAGAAAGAGGAATGGCTAATACCATGAGAATTACAGAATTTAAAAAAGGTTAATTACTTTTTAAAACTGCATACAGCGCAAATGAAGCTAACCAATGGGCTCCGGCATATTCTCCAGAGTCCATTTTTGTATAACTATACTCAAAATGTTTGTTTGCGAGATTAATCATTTTATCATTTTGTAGCGCATTACCCATTTCGTATAAACACCAAGCTCTACTAAAATTTAACCCGTCTAAATGTGCAAGTTTTCCATCAGATCTATCTGTTACTTCGGCAACATTTAAATATTGAGATGGATTGTTTCTAAAATTTGGCAAAAAAGCATCTAACCAAACAATAAACTCTTCTTTAGAAAGTACTTTTAACATTAACGATGCTTCTTGTAAGCAAGGTGATAAAAAATCAAACCCTCCAGGTTCCCAAGAAATTGGGCAACCTTGATCATTTGAATAATATTCTTTCGCTTTTTCAATAATAATTTGCTCTAATTTTGGTGAATATTTTTTAGCATAATCTAATGCAAACGACATTCCAAAAGCTGTATTTGGATGTTCACCGACTCTAATTGGATAGTTTAATTTTGGTAAAAATTCAATATATTTTTTTTCAATTAGTTGTACCAGCGGTTCTAAATTTTGATACATAATATCTGCTTCAACAGTATCCCAATCTTGCAATGTTTCAGCTACTTTTAATAACCACGCCCAACCATAAGTTCTTTCAAAAGATTTATTATGAGCATCGTCAAAATATTGTACTTCTTTTAAAATATTTTCTTTAGTAATATTATTCTGTAATTTTTTTAAGACTTCTTCTCTTTCTTCAAAGTTTGGCATTTCTTTAATAATATTTAATAAAGTCCAATGTCCGTGAACAGATGAATGCCAGTCAAAACAACCATAAAACGCTGGGTGTAATTCAGATGGTTCTTTTAAATAAGAAGCATCACCTAAAACTTGCCCTAATTTATTTGGATACTCTTGATCAATACAATCAAATGCAAAATGATATAAATAAGTTGCGCTTTTTTGATTTAAAACTGGTTTAGGGTAGCTAATTTCAGAAACTTCATTTTCACTTAAATTAGGTTTATTGCTTTGTTTACAAGCACCTAAAAAACTAACTAAAAGAATACATACAATTACTTTGTTCATAATTTAAAATTTGAGGTTGGTTTTTATAACCGTTGCATCATTCATCACAAAAGGTGTTGGCATCATAATTTCAGAACGTGGTGTGATTTTAAAATGAGAATTTGTAAATAAATCAAATTTTATTTCTAAAATATCCAAATCAAATTGTTGGTTTTTATCTACAGTAAACTCAATATCTATAATTTCATCTTCTTCGGTTATGAAATAATTCATTACTGAACCTTCATTTATAGATAATACAAACTCCTTTTTTGAATCATTCTTTAAAGCTTCATTATTCACTTTAAATGATTTAAAACGAATTGGATTTTTAGTTAGTATTTCAATTTTATTAGCTTTTCTTACCGAAACAATACTTAAACAAATATTTCTGTTTTCTCCAACTATAGTATCTGAAGAAATTGAAATTAATGGTTTTTCAATAGCTTTAACTTCTGTTTTTTTATGAAGCTCTATTTTTGTTTTGTATTTACTTGCGGTTGTATTATCATCATAGCTTCCTTTAGTTGGGTTTTCTCCTAAAAATTGTTTGGTAAATTCATCTATTTGTAAATTATAACTTGCCCAATATGCTTCGTTTTTATTAGCATCTAAAACATATAAGATACTGTTTGGCTGCATTCTATCAACAGAATAAGATGAAAAAACTGAAGCTGAAATTAATCCCAAAATTGCAATTAACATAAATAGTTTACTTAAATTTTTATGAGTTTTATATTGCTGAAAAATTGGTGTAAAAAATCCAAATAACAATACAGTAAAAACCGAACTAATAGCTAACATTTTTAATCCTAATCCTACCGGAAACATTTTAATTAAAGGTGCAAAAATTATTAATATTGGAATTGATAAAATGGTAAAAAACAAGATTGTTTTACTTTTAGCATTGGAAAATATCAACACAGAAAGCATAATTAATAATATTAAAACTGGAATTATAAAAAACCCTGATCCTTGTAAATAAAAAGCAACACCTCCGTTAATTAATAACCAGAAAAATAATGGTGCTATTAGTAAATCTTGTGGCGTTCTTTTTTGGAAAAACCCTTTATAAAACCAAAAACAAATAGCTAAAGTTATTGCTACAAATGCTGCTATATAATAATAACCATTGTAGGTAAAACCATGTAAAATATCATTGTATTGAGAGTGTATTTTCAATAGTAACTTCCAACCAAAAATGGTGGTTAAAACACTAAAAATTAATGAAAGTAAGAACGGTACAAATCCTCTTAAAATGCCTTTAACTGTTAATTTTCTTTTTAAAATTCCTATAAACAGTAACACAAAAAATAGGATAGCACAAACTACAAACATTGGCAACACCCAAGAAAAAGGGTAAAATACCAATCCAAAGTAAGGAAAGTTAAAATACACATAATCTTCCTGAGCTTTTAAATTGGTAATATCTGAATTTGAGAAATAATTTAGTGTTGAAGTTAAATATGATGCTTGATGATTGAACGTATTTAAGTCCATACGTTCATAAGAATCCTGAACTGTATGGTAATCAAAATGATCTCCAATAAAGGCAAAATTAAAGCCTTCTATATCACCATCTTCTCTAAAAACAGTTAAATCTGTATCATTCGGTAACATTTTGTAAATACTGTACATTAATGAATTTCCTACAGGGTATGGAGTTTTTGCATTGCTAAAAGCTTCTATTAAATTTTTATTTCCTCCATTAGTTTCTAATAATAAATAACTTGGTCCTCCACTACCACGAGCTTCAAAATTTAAAACTAAACCAACATCTTTTGACCAACGATGATGATTTACAAAAGCATTAGCTCCTAACAAACCCAATTCTTCAGCATCGGTTATGCAAATTATAATATCATTTTTTGGTTGTTTATTTTTAGCTAAAAAAGCTCTAATTCCTTCTAAAATAACAACTACTCCACTACCTGCATCACTAGCACCTAAAGATGAATGAGGGTTAGAATCATAATGTGTAAGTAATAGCAATGCTTTTCCCGCATTAGTACCTTTAATTTTTGTGATAATATTTTTGGTGTTTGCTGCTGCTCTCCATTTACTATTAACAGCTAATTGTTCTTGTATTTCAACCTCTAGTCCTAGTTTTTCAAATTCTGAAGCTAAATACTCTCT
>Ga0316205_10003821_pt1 | contig 13810 bp, 11 predicted proteins | sample 3monthpyrite_MG_FD_204941 | JGI IMG/M metagenome (GOLD analysis project Ga0316205, IMG submission 204941) | Microbial mat bacterial communities from mineral coupon in-situ incubated in ocean water Damariscotta River, Maine, United States -... | ecosystem: Environmental > Aquatic > Marine >... | reverse complement strand
AATTGTTTTTAAAAAATATAATTCAATGAAAAACGTAGCAGTAATTGGAGCTGGAACCATGGGAAACGGTATTGCACATACTTTTGCCCAAAGTGGTTTTAAAGTACAGCTAATCGATATAAGCGATGCAGCTCTAAAAAAAGGGATTGATACCATTACGAAAAACCTTGACAGGATGGTTGCTAAAGAAAAGATTTCGGAAGCACAAAAAGAAGATACCTTAAATAATATTTCAACGTTTACCAGTATTACTGAAGGTGTTGAATATGCAAGTCTCGTCGTAGAAGCCGCTACTGAGAATATTGATTTAAAACTAAACATATTTAAACAATTGGATGCAGCTTGTCCTGAAGACACCATATTAGCAACAAATACATCATCAATTTCTATCACTCAAATTGCTGCTGTTACTTCAAGGCCAGATATGGTTATTGGCATGCATTTTATGAACCCAGTACCAATCATGAAATTGGTCGAGATAATTCGTGGTTACAATACAAGCGACGAAGTTACCAAGCTTATTATGGAAATGTCAACAACTTTAGGTAAAACACCTGTTGAAGTAAACGATTATCCAGGATTTGTAGCAAACAGAATTTTAATGCCAATGTTAAACGAATCTATAGAAACGCTCTATAATGGTGTCGCTGGTGTACAAGAAATAGATACGGTTATGAAACTTGGAATGGCTCACCCAATGGGTCCGCTACAATTAGCAGATTTTATTGGTTTGGATGTTTGCTTGTCTATTCTTAATGTCATGTATGATGGTTTTAAAAACCCTAAGTATGCACCTTGCCCACTTTTAGTAAATATGGCGAATGCAGGTAAATTAGGCGTAAAATCTGGTGAAGGATTTTATGATTATTCTAAAAGTAGAAAAGCTGAGAAAGTGGCAAAACAGTTTTCATAACCCAAATGAGTATTACCACAAACCTTAACAACATAACATCTCAACTTGCTGAGTATGTTACCTTGGTAGCTGTTTCTAAAACCAAACCTGTGAGCGACCTAATGGAAGCTTACAGGGCAGGTCAACGCATTTTTGGTGAAAACAAAATCCAGGAAATGGTTGAGAAGCATGAGCAAATGCCTAAAGATATTGAATGGCACATGATTGGCCATGTACAACGCAATAAGATAAAATATATGGCAAGTTTTGTGAGCTTAATTCAAGGCGTTGATAATTTTAAACTTTTAAAAGAAATTAATAAACAAGCCATAAAGCATAATAGAATTATTAATTGTTTATTGCAAATAAAAATAGCTTCAGAAGATTCCAAATTTGGGATGTCCAATCAAGAAGCAGTTAATATTTTAAATTCATTTGAGTTTAGAGAACTCAAAAACATTAAAGTAACTGGATTAATGGGAATGGCTACTTTTACTGATGATGAAGCACAATTAAAAAAGGAATTTACTCATTTAACACAAACGTTTAATACCTTAAAAGAATACCAAACGAATAATTGTAAATTAGAGACTATTTCCATGGGAATGAGTGCCGATTATCGACTAGCCATAGATTGCGGAAGTACCATGATAAGAGTTGGAAGTAGTATATTTGGAGATAGAAATTATTTAATTTAATAATATTTGTTATAATGAGCGTAGTGGAAATATCTATGTCACTTTTTCAATAAGATTCTTCACTTTGTTCAGATTGACAAATCAATAAATCAATAACTTATTTACGCAATATTAGACATAGAAACCACTGGAGGTAAATATAATGAAGAAGGCATCACTGAGATTGCCATCTATAAATTTGATGGTCATAAAATTATTGATCAATTCATTACGCTTGTAAACCCTGAAAGGGATATTCAACCATTTGTAGTAAACCTTACAGGTATTAATAGTAATATGCTACGAAATGCACCAAAGTTTTACGAAGTAGCAAAACGTATTGTCGAAATTACCGAGAATACTATTCTGGTGGCTCATAACGCACAATTTGATTATCGCATATTACGAACAGAATTTAGACGCTTAGGTTTTGATTTTAGCAAAGAAACCCTTTGTACAGTAGAGCTTTCGAAAGATTTAATTCCTACTGAAGATTCTTATAGTTTGGGAAAACTAACCAGATCTTTGGGAATTCCTGTGAGTGATCGCCATAGAGCAGCTGGTGATGCTCAAGCAACCGTAAAATTGTTTAAAATGCTACTTGCCAAAGATTTAAGCAAAAACATTATTAAAGAATCTATTAGGTTAGAGCCAAAACACCAAATGGAACCTAAGTTACTTGATATAATTGACGCTCTTCCTTCCATTACTGGAGTGTATTACATGCATAACAAAAATGGCGATATCATCTACATTGGCAAGAGCAAGAACATAAGAAAGCGTGTAAATCAACACTTTACGAGTACAAATCCAAAGTCAAAAAAAATGCAATTGCAAGTAGTAACTGTGACCTATGAAGATACTGGAAGCGAGCTTGTCGCCTTATTAAAAGAAAGTGAAGAAATTAAACAAAACAAACCTTTTTTTAATAGAGCATTAAAACGCCATATTTTTTCTCATGGTTTATTTACTTTTACAGATGATAATGGCTATTTAAATTTAAAAGTTTCCAATGTCAATAGAAAAGGCACGCCAATTATTACCTTTTCAAATATGCGAAGTGCTAAAAGTTTTATTTCCAAAGCTGTCGATGAACACAATTTGTGTCAAAAACTTTCAGGATTGCACAACACCAGTAGTAATTGTTTTAACTATACCATTAAACAATGTTTTGGTGCATGTATTGATGAAGAACATTTTGAAGCCTATAACAAAAGGGTTTCAAATATTATAGAACACTATGCTTTTGAAAACCAAAATATGGTAATTTTAGACAGAGGACGAGAAGTGGATGAACGTAGTGCCATTTTAATTGAAAATGGGATGTTTAAAGGCTATGGTTTTTACAATTTAAACTACCAAGTAACTAATCTTGAGGTGCTACAATCTATTATAACGCCAATGCAGCATAATCGCGATTCGCAACACATAATCCAAACGTATTTAAGAAGGAAACAACATCAATTGAAAATAATCAACATAGAAAAATAACATGAAGAAAATCTATAGCCTACTGTCTCTAGTTTTAATATTTCAATTAAATGCTCAAAACACTTTTAACTCAGCAAGTATTGAGGTTACTTTAGGAGATTTACAAACGAATTTTTTAAAAACAGACTCAACAGCAAATGCATTAGTTATTTATGAAAAAGGAAATAGCTATGTACATCGAGAAACTTTTAAATTAATTACCGAGATAGAAAGAAAAGTAAAAATCCTTAATAAGGATGGTGAAGATAATGCTACAGTTGAAATCTATTTATATAATAATGATTCGAAAAAAAGAGAAGAAAAAATAACAAATATAGTTGCATCTTCTTATAACCTAGAAAAGGGTCGAGTATTAAAAACCTCATTAAGGGGAAGTGAAATTTTCAAGGAGGTTTATAATGATAATTACACCATAGTAAAATTTACATTGCCGAAAATAAATCCTGGAAGCGTAATAACATATAGCTATAGATTAGAGTCTCCCTTTATGTATAACTATAAAGAATGGGAATTTCAAGAAGACATACCAAAACTTTACAGTCAATATAATACAAGTATTCCAGGAAATTATGAGTATGGAATAAAATTAGTAGGAGCACTAAAGCTTGATAAAAATGAAAGTAAAATTGAAAAAAAATGTTTAGCTGCTAACCCAAATGCTAGTGAAGCTGCGTTAACAAATACTGGGACTGCCGATTGCACAAATACAGTTTATGCGATGAAAAACATTCCTGCGTTTATTGAAGAAGATTACATGACTTCTAGCAAAAACTATTTATCTAGAATAGATTATGAGTTAAAGAAAATAACCAAGTTTAATGGTACTGTAGATAGAATAACAAAAACCTGGAAAGACGTTGACAAAGAGTTAAAATCGCACCCAAGTATAGGAAAACAATTTAATAGAAAGAGTCAGGTAAAAGGGTTATTAAATTCTTCAATTATTGGTGAAAAAGACAAGTTAATTAAAGCAAAAGATATCTACAATTATGTTCAGGATAATTATACCTGGAATGAAGAATATTTAAAATATACCGAAGCTTCAATAAAAGATATTGTTAAAGACAAATCGGGAAATGTGTCTCAAATAAATTTATTATTACACAATTTACTTACAGCAAATGGTATTGATTCGACACCTGTATTACTTTCAACAAGAAATAATGGGTTTGCTACAACCCTTTTTCCTGTACAATCTGATTTTAATTATTTAATACTTCAAGTTTCCATTAATGATATTCCATATTTTTTAGATGCAACAGATAAATACTTAAGTTTTGGAAATTTACCATTTAGATGTTTAAATGACTATGGCAGGCTGCTAACATTAAAAAAAGGAAGTTCTTGGGTTAATATTATAAGTATTAACTCTTCTTTAATTCAGCATCAAGTAGATTTAAAGTTTAATGAGGACGATATTATAGTTGGAACCATAAATTCAAGATATACAGATTATTTTGCTTTAAATAAAAAAGAAAAATACTTTTCGAATCCTGATAGTTATTTAGGTGATTTTGAAAACGATCACGAATCTATTGAAGTAATAAGTCACGAAGTGGTAAATGAAGATATTAACAGTAACAAATTTCAAGAATCTTACGAATTTGAATATTCTGATTTTGATACATCAACAACCACTCTTTACTTAGACCCTTTTATCGATAAATTCTTGTCATCAAACCCACTTAAATTACAACAAAGAACCTATCCTATAGATTTTGGTTATAAAATGGCATACATGTATTATTTTAAGTTAGACTTGGCTGATAATTATGAGTTAACAGACCTCCCTCAAAATAAAAAAATAACTTTACCAAAAGATGCAGGAAACTATACTTTTGTAATAAATACTCAAGATAATATTGTAAATATATCATTAAAAATAAACTTTAAGAAAACGAGGTATCCTGTGAGTTATTACACATCACTAAAAGAATTTATGAGTAGTTTTGTAAATACCCAAACCAAGACATTATTAGCTTTAAAGAAAAAATAATCAAACTTTCATTACATTTATAAAAAATAAATTCTTGACTGAAAACAAAAACAATACTAGCTGGAAACACAAACTTCATGAAATACTCTATGAGGCCGATACGCCTTATGGCAGGATTTTTAATATTGCGCTCTTTATCGTCATTATAGTAAGTATTATTTTTGTAATGCTAGAGAGTATTGAAAGTATAGATGCAAAATATCATTCTTTTCTTGACACAGCCGAGTGGGTTATAACCATACTTTTTTCATTTGAATATATTGCAAGGGTAATCACGGTAAAAAAACCGCTTAAATACATTTTTAGTTTTTTTGGAATCATCGATTTATTATCGACCATCCCAAAATATTTATCGTTTATATTTATTGGATCCCATTCATTGGTTGCTTTAAGAGCATTACGTTTATTGAGAGTATTTAGAATACTAAAACTAGCCAGGTATATTGGTGAATCAACAAACCTTACTAGAGCTTTTAGGGCAAGTCGGGCTAAAATATCTGTGTTTATTCTATTTGTTTTTATTTTATGCATCATTCTAGGCACAATTATGTATCTAATAGAAAGTGATCAAGACAGTGGTTTCACAAGCATTCCAAGAAGCGTATATTGGGCTATTGTAACATTAACAACCGTTGGCTATGGCGATATTGCACCAGTCTCGGCACTTGGACAGTTAATATCATCGTTTATCATGCTTATGGGTTATGCCATTTTAGCTGTTCCAACCGGAATTGTGTCGGCCGAAGTTGTGAAAATGAATAGACATAACGTACATACAAATACACAGTCATGTCCTTATTGCATGGCAGAAAATCATCGTGATGATGCCGAATATTGTTATAACTGTGGCAATCAATTAAATGAATAAATATCTTGTTTCGGTTATTGGTCCCACAGCAATTGGCAAGACGTCATTAAGCATTAAATTAGCAAAACATTTTACTACTGAAATAATTTCGGCAGACTCTAGGCAATTCTTTAAAGAAATGCAAATAGGTACTGCTGCTCCAACCTCTAAAGAATTAAATCAAGTTAAGCATCACTTTATACATCATAAATCCATAAAAGACAACTACAGTGTTGGTGCTTTTGAAAAAGATACAATTACGTGTTTAAATAATCTCTTCAAGACACATGATATCGTAATCATGGTTGGAGGGTCTGGGCTTTACGTAGATGCTATAACTAAAGGTCTTGACTATTTTCCAGAGGTTGATACTAACATTAGAAAACGCCTTAACGTTGAATTAGAATTAAACGGAATAGAACGCCTTCAAGAGCAATTAAAAGAGTTGGATATTAAATCTTACAACTCCATTGCCATGGATAATCCACATCGCGTTATTCGTGCTTTAGAAATTTGTATTGGAACTAAAAAGCCTTATTCTTCATTTTTAAATAAAGATAAAGAACCTCGTAATTTTAAAACCATATCTATTGGTTTAACTGCAGAAAGAAACATTATTTATGAACGTATTAATAGACGTGTTGATTTAATGATAGAACAAGGATTACTAAATGAAGTAAAAAGCCTAGAGAATTACCAACATCTAAATGCGCTCAATACCGTTGGATATAAAGAACTTTTTAAATATTTAAATGGTGAATGGTCTTTAGAGTTTGCCATTTCGGAGATTAAGAAAAATACACGACGTTTTGCAAAACGCCAACTTACTTGGTTTAAAAAAAATGAAGACACTTTGTGGTTTGATTACCAAACAGATGGTAATAATATTATAAATCAAATACTCACTAAAATAAACGAAACCTTTTAAAATTTATCCTTTCATTACTTTTCTTAGGTTCCAACTACAAACAAAAGCATATAGATAATAAACGGTTAAACTTATAAAAAGGGTAAAGAAAAACCATCAAAAAAAACTAGTTTTTGATGGCTTGGACATTAATTGTTAAAATCTCTACCTGAGAACATTTTTTTGGCAACTCAACAACTTAAAAATAGTTATGTTTTTTGGTTGACTACTAGTCTAAAACCTTCACCATGTATGTTTAAAATTTCAACATTTTCGTCTACTTTTAAATACTTACGCAGTTTAGCAATATAAACATCCATACTTCTTGAGGTAAAGTAATTATCGTCTCTCCATATTTTGGTTAAGGCTAGTTCACGAGGCATTAAATCGTTTTCATGTAAGGCCAATAAGCGCAGCAACTCATTTTCTTTAGGCGATAATTTTACTGGCTCACCTCCTTTATATTTCAAAAAACGCAGTTTTGAGTTTAAATGAAAATTACCTATTTCAAATTCAAATTGTTTACTATCTGCAACACTATCTGTTGCTTTTCGTTGTATGATTGCCTTAATTTTCATTAATAATACCTCACTATCAAAAGGTTTGTTTAGGTAATCATCTGCACCAACTTTATAGCCTTTTAAAACATCTTCTTTCATTGCTTTAGCAGTTAAGAAAATAATTGGAACGTCGGTGTTTTTTTCACGAATTTCCTTAGCCAATGTAAAACCGTCCTTATAGGGCATCATAACATCGAGTATGCATAAATCGAAATCGTCTTTTTTAAATTTTTCAAATCCTTCCATACCATTTTTAGCATGAACAACATCGTAATCGTTCATGTTTAAATAGTCTTTTAACACCGTTCCAAAATTTGGGTCGTCTTCAACTAAAAGTATTTTCTTGTTTTGCTCTTCCATAGCTATTTTATGATATTAATGGTAGTTTTATAATAAAGGCACTACCCTTTCCTTTTTCGCTTTCTACTGATATGTGACCTTGATGGTCATCTACCATTCTTTTAACATAAGCTAGACCTAATCCATGGCCTTTTACATTATGTACATCACCAGTGTGTTCTCTATAAAATTTTTCGAACACCCTTTTTTGAACGGATTTAGACATTCCGTTACCTTGATCTTGTATTTTCAATAAAATGTTATTTCCAACATTTTCTGTGTATATATCTATTTTAGGTTCATTATTAGAATACTTTACAGCATTGTCCAATATATTTACTATAACGTTAGTAAAGTGTGTTTCATTGGCCAACACATCACAATTTACAGCATCTAAATGTGTTTTTACGTAACCATTTCTGCTCTCCACAATTAACTCAATATGCATTGCTGCATCATTTATTATATCGTGTAGCTTAACTCGTTCCTTACTAATATTAAGTTCGTTCTTTTCAAGTTTAGATATTCTAAGTACATTTTCAACTTGCGCGTGCATACGTTTGTTTTCATCCTTTATCATTCCAAGATATCTTTTAACCTTGTCTGCATCACCAATAATCTTAGGGTTTCGTATAGCATCTAACGCTAAGTTTATTGTTGCTATGGGTGTTTTAAACTCATGCGTCATGTTATTAATAAAATCGGTTTTTATCTGTGATATTTGACGTTGTTTTATTAATTGATATAAAGCGCTTGAATATGCAATAATAATGATGACCGTAAAAATTATTGCGAGTATTGCCATTCCAATTATTGATGATAGAATAAACTTATTTCTGTCAGGAAAATTAATAAAAAGTTTGTATTCGCTTTCATCATTATTATCTAAAAAGATTGGAACTCCAATGGTTTTTGCTTTTTGCAGTTCAAAGTTAGCAGACTGTACTTTTGTTGCCAAATCTTTATGGTAAATGGCATATTCAAAATCTATATCAATTCGATCTTCTAACAGCTTTTTGCTTAATAATTTTTTAATGGTTTCTCTGGAAACACGCAAATGAATAGGTGTACCTTTTGCCTCTTCTCTATATTGAGCCTCAAAAGCTTCTAATTGCAATTTATGAAGCGAATAAATGCTTTCTATGGTTTCATCTGGTGTTATGGTCAAATCATTATCTAAATCGGTATTTCTAAAAATTTGTTTTGTTGTAAAACCAGTGTACTTACTAAAACTTAAACTATCAAAACCTATGTCAATGAGCGAGGGAATTTTAAAATTTTCTTCTAAAACTCCAGTATTAAATACAACCTTTTGATTATTGTCTTTATTTATCCTGTTAACTGTAATACCGCTTACTGTTGTAGAATCTGGCATTGTGCCTTGAGCTAGCATTTTTTTAAGCTCCTCTACATATTTTTCGTATTCTAGTTGAACTACTTTATTAGATGTGTAAGTAAGTGCCTTTTTTACATTAAATGTAAACTGCTCCTCTTCGTTTTTAAACGTATTATTAATAAAATAAGCTTGTACAAAAATAATTCCAACAAGCGACAAACTCATTAATATTACCAACAAGACGAATAGTTTCTTACCCATCACTCAAAATTAACATTTTAACATTTAGATAGAATACCATTTAACCTTACATTAACACAAATGTTAAAATTTAGGTTTAACAAATAGTGGCCAGTATTTTTTTGTGAATCCTTTCTACTTGATTTCTAGTATTCAATAAGGTATTGTTGTGTATCACAAATTGAGTTAATTTAATTTTTTTTTCGTCACTCCACTGGTTATCTATAATAGACTTTACCTGTTGTTTAGAGGCGTTGTCTCTTTTTACAACACGCTGTATTCTATCTTCTTCATTAGCTACAACTAACACAACAGCATCACATTGTAAATAACTACTATTTTCGAATAAAATTGCTGCTTCTTTAATCACATAAGGTGCTGTTTGTTTTGCGACCCATTGCTTAAAATGAGCAGCAACTTTAGGATGAACAATAGCATTCATTTTTTCCAAGAGTTCTTTACTGTTAAAAATTTTTTTGGCAATAAAGGGTTTGTTCAAATTATCATTTAAGTAAGCATCTTCACCAAATAATTTAATGAGTTTTCTTTTAATTATTTTGGATCTGCTCATTAACTTTTTAGCTTCAACATCTGCAATATATATTGGTACACCAAGTTTTAAAAACATATTTGCAACCGTCGTTTTTCCACTACCTATTCCTCCTGTTAAACCTATAATTTTGCTCATCATTATTTTAATTAACAATTATGAATTCAATTTGTTTTACATTTAGTTTTGCATATTTAATATTATCTGGCTGTTTTACTATACTTGGCACCAAATGCGTGTTGTTATCTTTAATGGTGCTAAAATCGGATTGTACCAAAAAATTACTTGAGGAAACAGATTTAAAATTACTCATGCTAGTATAAAAAATTACAGGAACTGTTTTTGGATAAAAATTTATCTCTATGTTTTCGGGCACATTAATAACGTTAACTGGTACGTCTATAGTTCCTTCTGTAAATTTTTCTACTGTTCCTTTTACTTCAACTGTGTTTTTAGAAGTTTTTATTTCTGTTAGACTTTTAGGTAAATTTAATTGAACAATATCATTAATGTTTGTATTAACATTCTCTAAATTGAGTGATTTTGTTTTAATCTCAGAAATTGAGTCTACCATTAATTTTGGCCCAATCAATTTTACAGAATCTGGTTCTAATTGATAATCATTAATAACATCGTATCCAGCCAAAAACTTAATATTTGAAACTAATTTTACTGGTACCATCTTCACAGAATTAACATCGTACCTAAAAACTATTGTATCTGGAGTGACATTTTCTATATCTGTATTTGCATCAAATTGGTTGATTATTTCAGATAATTCATTAGATTCTATCCATTTGTAATGTGTTGCTGTTCTATCTAAAGCACTAAAATCAACATCTATTTCCGTCTGTCTTAAATAATATTTAATATGTCTAAACCCATACGTCGTTAAAGCAATGGTCATTGTATTGGTTGAGTCGTTTAAAATAACATGGCCTTCGGGAACATTAATTGCGTTAATTTTGAATGTGAAACTATGCGTATATCTTTGAGAAAGCTTTGAAAGCACAGAAAATAAAAAGGCAAGTATCACAAAAAGCAGAAATACATTAAGCCTTTTACTCTTAAAATACGAAAGTATATTTTGCTTAAAAATTTTCATTTAATGTCTTTAAAAAATAAGTTCGGAAATAATATCTCGGTACTTTTACTAGAAAACTGAAGCTTTAAAGTCGATTTTAAAAACCCATAACCATAGCCAAAAAACTGGATTAATATTGCTATTATTGCTAATATAGATACTGCTAGTTTTTTAGTTTTAAATAACGCTATAATAAAGCTTAAAGCAAAATACAACAAAACCAAATATATGGGTAGTGTTATTTTAAAAATCAATGCTAATAATGACACAGCTATTCCTAAACAGAACAAACTAGGAAACCAATAGGTTATTTTTTTAGTGTTAGGATGCCATTTGTTTAAAATTGGTCTAACTGAGCCAAACTTATACACTTGCTTATAAAATTTATGCCATGATATTCTACGTTTATGGTACACATAAGCTTCTGGTATTAGTTTTGTTTCAAAGCCAAGTTTCCAAAGTCTTATAGACAAATCTGGGTCTTCTCCAGGGTGTATGCGTCCAAAACCTCTTGTTGCTTCAAAAGCCTTTTTAGAGATTCCCATATTAAAACTTCTTGGCTGAAACTTATTAATACTAGAAGATTTCCCTCTTATACCACCTGTTGTAATAAAAGATGTCATAGCAAAATTAATTGCCTTTTGTATGTTACTAAAAGATTCGTGAGCAGCATCTGGACCTCCAAAACAATCTACATAATATTCATTTAAACTATTTAAAACGTTGGTCAAATATTGTTTTGGGAGCACACAATCGGAGTCTAAAATTATGAAGTAACTGCCTTTAGCCTGTTTCATTCCAAAATTCCTTGAATCTCCAGGACCAGAATTGGCTTTAAAATAATATGAAATGTTTAATTGCGATTTATATTCTTTAACTACAGACTCTGATCTAACTTCTGAGCCATCTTCCACAATAACTATTTCAAAATTTTTGTCGCCATCTAAAGCAGCAAAGCTTTCCAAAAGTTCTTTTGCTTCTTCTGGTCTGTTAAAAATTGGAATTATAAATGATATGTCGTCTGTAATCATATAAATGCAAAGGTAACGAAAGCACAGATATTACATTGCTAAAAATGGCGCATAAAAAAAGCCTCGAAAAAACGAGGCTTTAGTTTTATATAATTAAGATATTATCTTTTAATTATTTGCTTAGTTTCAGTTACACCATTAATGGTAACTTTCACAAAGTAAGAACCTGTTTGTAAAGCAGACATATTTACTTCGCTTGAGTTTTTATTAGGAGTTTGACGTAAAACTTCTTGTCCTAACATATTGTAAATAGAAACGTTTTCTATATTATCCTGAGCTCTTAAGTTAAGCTTGTCCTGTACAGGGTTTGGATATAGTTTAAATTCAGCTACATCACTATTATCTTCAACTGATAATGATTCAGAAGACCAAACCTTAACTGTAAAAGTCCCATCAGCTGATGCCGCAAAATCATAACTATCAACCTTAAAATAATAAGTTGTTCCTGCAGTTAAACCAGTAATGAACAAATTTTCTTCACCTAAGACTAAATCTTCGCAGTCCATTGAAGTTAAAGATTCACAAGTACCAGAAAATAATTCTATAACAGAGTCAAAAGCACCATTAACAGTGATATTTACTGCATCTGTTCTTGCTTCAAAAGCAAACCATACATCAAAGTTTTCATATCCTCCAGAGCAACCACTAGCATCATTAATGCTACCTGTAGTTTCAGATCTAGTAGCATTATCAATAGTTCCATTAGTAATTGAAGCTGAAGCTGAAGTAGGGATTTCAATTTCTTGCACAATTACAATAGCCCCAGAACACTCATCATTTCCATAACCTGTACTAAATGCAAATGGGCCAACCCATGCGCTCGTACTAACTCCACAATCAGCTCTTACATAAACTTCATAAGAATTTCCTGGGGTCAAGGAATTAAATGAATGAGGATTACTCGAAGTTGAAGTTATAGTTCCAGTACCTTGAGTTTGTCCAGCGGTTAAATCAACAAGTTCTACGTCCCATAGAGTTTCTGAACCTCCAGGGTTAGGGGTAAAATTAAAATCTGCACTATTAGCTGTTACATTTGAAAAAGTAGCCGTAGTAGTCGGTTCATAACAACTTGGCTGATCTCTTACTAATATATCGTCTAAATACAATCTGTATCCAGATTCTCCAGGTGTTCCACCTACATAATTATAGTTAAAAGCTATGTATACGCTTGTTTCTTCATCGGCTGCTGACAAGTCGAAGTTACCTTGAATTTTCCACATCTCATCTGCTGCTGCTACTTCTCCTAAAGTTATGTTATCTAATTCAATCCATGTAGCTCCTGCAAAGTTAGAACCATTATAGTCTATTGAGTAATAGACTTTATTTACAGTAAAAAAACTTGGAAATCTTGTGTACATATAATAAGACAGTTCAGGACTCTCAGCTCCAGTCAAATCAAAAGATTCAGAAATTAGCCATTTATCATTATCTCCTAAAAAATCATTAAAAAAAGCAGATTTTGTTCCAGTATGCGCTGCGACTCCAGAAGAAGCCCAAGAATTTCCTTGTCCAATTGCATCACCAGTTCCAGTCCCTGGTCCTGTTGCCGTAAAAACAGTTCCTGGGTTGCTGTCAGCTGCTCCTATTAATGTGAAATCAGTTGTTCCAGTGCTATTGATTGTATAAGTCACTCCTGTAATAAAAGAACCTGCTGAATAAGTGTTGTTAGATTGATCGCTAGGACCTGCTATATCTGCCCAACCAGTTGGTGGGAAAGTTACTCCCTCAAAGCTTTCGCTTAAATAAGTTTGTCCGTAAAATAAAGATGCCCACATAAGTAAGGCTAGTAGTGTAATTTTTTTCATGCTATTACAATTTTGTTAAGTTTATTTTTATTCGATTAAGGTAAATCAAGTGCAT
>Ga0316205_10003819_pt1 | contig 13814 bp, 11 predicted proteins | sample 3monthpyrite_MG_FD_204941 | JGI IMG/M metagenome (GOLD analysis project Ga0316205, IMG submission 204941) | Microbial mat bacterial communities from mineral coupon in-situ incubated in ocean water Damariscotta River, Maine, United States -... | ecosystem: Environmental > Aquatic > Marine >... | reverse complement strand
TACAGCATTAATAATATCTTGCTTTATAGAGTAATAAGACTTGTGCAAATCTGCAAGGGAAAACTAGAATATAATAATACTTAACAGTTACTAAATTTGTTACCACATGTGGCAGTACATAGATAGAAAACTTGCTGTTGTTTAATTTTACTAGACAACGTGACATCATGACCCCATGTTATAATGGAAATACAGTTTTCTCTCATGGTTATATCATGATATTGATCTCTGAATTCAGGTTGTCTGATAGTGATCAACATTCGTTATTGCTATGAATTGAGATCATATTATGCCGAAGCTGTTATTGATGTGACTTAAAGACTTTACATGATGTTGCATGCACCGCAATGAAACAAAATATCAAAGTGGTGCAAGATAGTACTGATAGATTTCTCGAATGATGAATTTGTTCAATAAAATCAGATGCCTGTTGAAAGAGATTCATGGCATATATGTTGCTGAGAATGAAGTAATAAATAAATTATAAATATTAACAAAAGGTAAAATATTTCTATGTCGTCAGATAACCCAAAAAACGTTTTAAGTCCTGCGCCTGTGTTGACTGATTTACCACCCGTCTCGATGGATGCTGAGTCAATTGCTACTGACTTCAAGCGTTATTTCAACCGTACCTTGGGTAGAGATAGCAATCATTGTAACAATGATTATTTGTATGAAGCGCTTGCCTATACGATTCGTGACCGACTCATTGATAAGTGGAAAAATACACGTCAGGCCTATGTTAAAGAGCAAGCAAGGTTTACCTGCTATATATCACTCGAATTTTTAATGGGTCGGGCGTTATCCAATGCCATGCTGAATCTTGGAATGGCCGATAATGTACAGGAAGCTCTGTATGAATTTGGACTTAAGCTAGAAGACCTGGCCGATAGTGAGCATGATGCGGGTTTAGGGAATGGTGGTCTGGGTAGGCTGGCAGCCTGTTTCCTCGATAGTTGTGCAACGCTTCAACTCCCCGTACTGGGCTATGGGTTGCGCTATGACTACGGAATGTTCAGACAAGAGATTGTTGACGGTTTTCAAGTCGAGGAACCTGACAATTGGCTGCGTGATGGCAATCCCTGGGAGCTGGAGAGACCCGAGTATAAACAACGCATCAAATTCGGTGGCTATACCGAACATTTAAAGAATATGAATGGTTCCAGTATTGTGCGCTGGCATTCCAGTGATGATGTTCTCGCAATACCTTATGATATTCCTGTTCCAGGTTATCGTAATGAAACTGTCAATACCTTGCGTTTATGGAAAGCTTCTTCAACCGACGAATTCAACCTGGAAGAATTTAATGAGGGCGATTATGCAGAAGCAGTGGCTGCCAAAAATGATGCCGAACACATTACCATGGTTTTATATCCCAATGACACCAGTGAAAATGGTAAGGAACTGCGTCTTCGTCAACAATATTTTTTAGCATCTGCCAGTTTGCAGGATACGATGCGACGATGGAAAGCGGCTCATGGAGAAAACTTTAGCCTGTTTACAGAAAAAAACTGTTTTCAACTGAATGATACCCATCCCAGCATCGCTGTCGCCGAATTAATGCGGCTCCTAATGGATGACTATCAGATGGCCTGGAAAGATGCCTGGTCAATTGTGCAATCGACCATGGCCTATACCAATCATACCCTGCTACCCGAAGCACTGGAGAAATGGCCAGTGCATTTGTTCGAGAAATTATTGCCACGCCTGCTCGAAATAATCTATGAAATCAATGCCAGATTTCTTGAACAAGTAAGCCAACACTGGCCTGGCGATAACGCACGTTTGGGCCGAATGTCCATTATTGAAGAAGGTAGCGTGCGTATGGTGCGTATGGCCCATCTGGCGATTGTGGGCAGCTTTTCAGTCAATGGTGTTGCAGAGCTACACTCGGAATTATTGATTGAAGATTTATTCCATGATTTTTATGAACTCTGGCCGGAGAAATTCAATAATAAAACCAATGGTGTCACTCAACGGCGTTGGTTAAAGATGTGTAACCCCGCTCAGAGCCAATTAATGAATGACTACATCGGTGATCGATGGGTGACAGACCTGGAGCAACTCCGTGGCTTAACTGCATTTATCGATAACACGGAATTTAGACAACGCTGGCAGCGGGTCAAACAGGGTAATAAGCAACGCCTGGCTGATTTGGTGCTGAGTGAGTGTGGTGTCCAGTTTGATACTAACGCACTGTTTGATATTCAAGTGAAAAGAATACATGAATACAAGCGCCAATTGCTTAATTTGCTTCATGTTATTCATCTCTATCGAAGAATTAAATCAGGGGATCATTATAACTGGACGAATCGCTGCGTTCTGATCGGTGGTAAAGCAGCGCCAGGCTATTACATGGCAAAATTGATTATCAAACTTATTAACAATGTTGCTCATGTTATTAATACAGACCTGGAAGTGGGCGATCGTTTGAAACTGGTTTTCTTTCCCAACTACCGGGTATCAGCGATGGAAGTGATTTGTCCGGGAGCAGATCTCTCTGAACAAATATCAACCGCAGGGAAAGAAGCATCGGGAACTGGCAACATGAAATTCATGATGAATGGTGCTATTACCATTGGCACGTTGGATGGAGCGAATATAGAGATACTTGAAGAAGTGGGTAAGGAAAATTTCTTTTTGTTTGGTCTTAATGAAGATCAGGTTAAAGAAGCCAGGCAAGACTACAAGCCCTGGGAAATTGTTGAAAGTGACAATGATTTACGTGCAGTGATGGATTTGCTGAAAAGTGGGCATTTCAATCAATTTGAAATGGCTTTATTTGACCCGATCATTAACAGCATCCTCAGTGAACATGATCCCTGGTTAACCGCAGCCGATTTCAGATCTTTTGTTGATGCGCAGGAGCTAGTTGCTGAAGCATACCGAGATCCTGATCGATGGACGCGTATGAGTATTCAGAATGCTGCGAATAGTGGTAAGTTTTCTACCGACCGCACGATGATGGATTACAACGAAGATATCTGGCATCTCAAACCCGTCGCACCGCTAAAACCTGATTGATGATCTAAAGCTACTTAAGATCATTAACCAATGCGGCTTCATCAAATTCCGCGCCAAGGTAATCGACAATATATCGCAGGTCTTTCTCAGCGTTACCCAGGCAACTGGTAGCGCCTGGGGAAGGTGTCATATTAAAGATCAAACCGTTATTGGGGTTTATTTGTGCTTCACCAAGATGTAGCGTGTGTTGTTCTTTATCAATCATGACAGGACGAATCCCGCCCGTCTTGCTAGCAAAACTGATATCATTGAGTCGCAGTGTTGGAACTATCTTTCGCACATCTTTTAAAAATAAGCGTTCGCGTATAACAGGGATTTCAAATAGCATATTTTTGAGCATATAGTTTCGAATTTCTTGTTGTTTAATCAGACCCCATAGACATTTCATCACATCCCGATCAGGTTTAAACACTTTTAGGAATTCAGTAAAAGTGGACCACCGATAGCGTTCCAATAAGGGTAACGCCAGTGCGGTTGGACCAAACCTGGTTTTTCCTGGACAAACGACATCAGGATCCCCATGAATGGCTGCAAACGGTAGCTTGTCGTTTTGAACTGTATAAACTTTGCCATTTAGAATTTCGGGTGTGTAATAAAAGCTACCCGCCATTGGGAGACAGGAAAAATGTTGACCAAATCCCATCTGCTGTGCAAATAATAAACTGTGTCCACCGGCCGATACGACGACGAAGCGGGCATGGTGTTCTCCTTGTGATGTCTTGACAATATAACCTTCATCACTTGGCTGGATGTCTTTAACCAGGGTGCTGGTGAAGATATCAATTTTTTCATTATTCTGTTGTGCTTGCTGCACGAAAGACTGGGAAAGCACCTGAAAATTGACAGCCGTATATTCATCAGTGATGGCGATGGCATTGATATCGTCTTTTCTGCCTTCAATCACAGCGGGTTCAATTTGTTTAATTGCATCGCGCTGCAATAATTGCATATTTGGGAAATGTGACTTGAATTGTTCGTAGCGTTGCGAAAGAGACTGGCATTCGTCACCAACGGCAATAACCATTTTCGGGTACTTATAAAGCATGCCTTGTTGAGTATTATGCAGCTGCGCATACTTGACGACCATATTCGCAGTTTGTTTAACCTGGCAGGCTTTTTCGAGGGTGTAATTGGTTTCTATGTCACCACAATGAAGTGTTTGACTGTTATTGCGAGCATGGCTATTTACCGATGCGATAGTTGGGTATTTTTCAAACAGGGCAATATTTTTCAGGGAAGTATAACGGCTCAGCAGATAAACCAGAGCACAGCCGGAAATACCACCGCCGATGATTATCACATCATGCTTGCACTGTTTTTTCATGGGTTTATTTTCCATACTCACTAGATCGGCACGAAGGTGATATCCCTTAAAAGCCACATAATATGAACTGATTATTGCAAATGTTGCTGCTGACGTGCACCCAGCTGGCGGGGATTATGAGGTTTAACCTCAATGGAGGGCTGACTCATGAATTTTGCACGTCCTTTAATGCCGGATTTTTGAAAATCGTTTAACAATGCCATTTCAGCCTGACCCGGGCTAATGGACAGTTCTGTCGTTAAACCAACGAAAATAAGCCTGAACAATCGCTCAAGTGAAATGCGATGTGTCTGTGCTGTTTCCTCAAACAACCAATTACTCAATGTCATAAAATTTTCAAATGCCGAATCAGCCAGTATGAAGGGCAAGGTATGAGTGAAACGACCTGAATTTGCTATTAAGTCCCAATAACGGGCAAAATGCTGGATACGCTGCATTTCATCGAAACTGATTTCAGAATTTGACAACAGGTTATAAGGAGGGATGGGCGAAAAGCGCATGTCATAATCGATGGTATGGCGAATAATGGGCGTGCCTTTTAAGCGCTTTAATATCCCTACTTGAATCTCATCTGGTTGTAAGTCGATCAGCGTATTAAAACCCTTTGCAAAAGATGACAGGTTCTCACCTGGTAGACCTGCTATCAAGTCTGCATGCACATGTGCAGAAGTTTGCTGATGCAGCCATAAAAGATTATCTTGCGTTTTTTCCGGATGTTGTTTTCGACTGATCAGTTGTTGCACAAAAGGATTGAGACTCTGTATACCTATTTCAAATTGCAAAGTACCTGCCGGAAATTGTTTGATCAATGTTTTTAAAGCGTCGGGAAGATGATCGGGTATCATCTCAAAATGTAAAAAAAGATGATCTTGTTGTAATTTTTCAATAAAAAACATCAGGATTCTGGAGCTGTTTTTTATATTTAAATTAAAAGTCCTGTCTACGAATTTGAAATGTCGCGCACCTCGTTGATAAAGTGTCTCCATAGCCTGTAGGAAATCATCCAGATTAAAAGGCATAGCTGTTTTATCTAGCGCTGACAGACAAAACTCACACTTGAAAGGACAACCTCTGGATGCTTCTACATAAATAACACGATTCGCAATATCCTCATCAGTGTAGTAGGGGTAGGGCAAAGCCAGATTGAGAATATCTGGTTGCTTTGGGTGGATGACTTTTGGTAAGGGGAGTGATGGTTGTTCAAGGATTGATTGACACAATGTGGCAAATGCCTGGTCAGCTTGATGAATGATCAAATAGTCAACCAGTGATAACAGCTCAGAATCTTCATATTCATAGCTGACTTCAGGACCACCAATCACGATAGTGGTTTCAGGTGAAATGGTTTTAATCAGTTTGATCAGGGCAGTGGTCTGCTCAACGTTCCAGATATAGACGCCGAAACCAATGATGTCTGGTTTTCCTGAGAGTAGCGTTTCAGCGATATCGATTGGACGTGCATCGCAGTTAAACTCTTTGAGCTCAGTCTGGTTCTTTAAGTCACCCATGTTAGCCATTAAATAACGTAAGCCCAGAGAGGCATGGATGTAGCGTGCGTTGAGCGTGGCGAGAATGATGCGAGACATATGAGATAGCCAGGTATTGGGTTTAGTAGGACTAAGGTTTTGAAAATCCTTTAGGTACTTTTCCATTGTATCCTAGATTGGCGGATTTTAAGGCCGTAACAATCCTGTTGAGTCTGGATTACCCGGTTTGGATACACATAAATTAAAATGGGTAAAATATTGGTAAAAGGCCATCATCGAAGAGTGCGATAAAGACCCTGGCTATAATCGCGGCTATAAAAACAACATAAAAATAGAGAATTTATTATATAAACCAAACATTTAGCAATGATAAATTATATAGATACTTTACTTGACATAAATACTGAGATTATCTATATTAGATTTTAATTATATTGTTATATGCATATAAGGAGGCTTTATATGTCTGGCTTAATTAAGAATTTTCCTAGTGATGGTGTCGTAACTATCAATCGGGTGGTACTGAAACCTGAGTATACAATGGACGACCTGCAGGAAAGAGTTGCCTTCCTGTGTGAAAACGTTAAAACCTATCACTCCGATACCGGCTTTGTCGGCGGATTTGTGGCATTAAACAGTGGTGCTGTTTCCAATGAAGGCTCAACGATGGGTCAAGCGGTCGATAGCCCAATGAAAGATAAAGAAGCTTTAATCATTACTTTCTGGGATTCATTTGAAGAGCATGAGGAATCTCATAAATCAGAAACTTTCCAGCCTTTATTTGAACAGGTGCTGGAGCTTTGTGAAAATGGTAATGAGGAAATAGCCTACGATATGCTGTGGTCAGGAGCTGCGTATAGTGAGGAAGAAGCCAAAGCCGCACGCGAAGCCAAAAAGCAATTTGCTGTCGGCTAACAAAAGACCCGCTGTTAGTTTAAAAGGCGTGCCAACAGCACGCCTTTTTATTTTCTACGGGTTTATTATTCATGGAATAATACTTCTTCCATAGATCAAGAGAGCACACCAGTTTGGGTATCAGGGTAGGGATGAGTTATGCTGTCAAGGATGAAAACCCTTTACATAGATACTAAAAATGCTTTGCAGGAATTTTGTGCTGAGATTGCCAATTGTTCATGGTTAGCAATTGATACGGAATTCATGCGTGAAAAAACCTTTTACCCAGAGCTCTGCCTGATACAAATAGGCACATCGGAACTGACTGCTTGCATCGATCCTCTGCGGCTTGATGATCTGGATGACCTTCTGGACGTGCTTTATAACAAGGATATCACCAAGGTTGTGCATGCCGGCGGGCAGGACATGGAAATCTTTTACCACCTGCGCGGCGACCTTCCCCAGCCAATTTTTGATACTCAATTAGCAGCACCGTTACTTGGACATCCTGAACAGGCAGGTTACGCCCGCCTGGTTGAGGATATATTGGGTGTTAATTTAAAAAAAATACATACTCGTGCAGACTGGGCACATCGACCGTTAACAGCAGCACAAATAGAATATGCTGCTGATGATGTCATCTATTTGGTAAAAATCTATCAGATTTTGCTAGATCAACTGCAACAGCGTCAGCGCCTTTCCTGGCTGGATGCGGACTTTAGTCATCTAACTGATCCAAGACGCTATGAAAATCCTCCTGAGCTGGCCTGGAAACGGGTTAAATCGGTTAATCGACTGCGCGGTAGCCAATTATCGACGTTACAAGCATTGGCTGAATGGCGTGAACAAAGAGCGCAGCAGGAAAATATACCCAGAGGTTGGCTGATTAAAGACGATGTGCTGATCGATATGGCTAAACAGCGACCCTCATCATTGGAAACGCTCGGCCGGGTGAGAGGTTTGGGTGATCGAACCGTAAAGCGGCGCGGGCAGGAATTGCTTGAAATTATCGAATCAGGGATGCAGCGGCAGCCACAACTGCTACCTGAACATATCAAATCAAAGAAATTGAATCACGACCAGGAGGCGGTTGTCGATTTAATGAGTGCCCTGGTTCATATTCGTGCTACTGAAAATGATCTGAATCCTGCTTTGTTAGTTTCACGTAAGCAGTTACAGAAAATTGCTGGTGGCGAAGGCATTGAGGAAACGTTATCAGGGTGGCGTTATAAGATACTGGGAGAGGAGTTACAAAACTTATTGGATGGTAACACCTGTATCGGTCTTGATCAGGGAAAGCTGAAATTTGTAACGACTGAGTTGATAAAAAAAGAATAGCGATAGTAACCCGATAGTCTGCTTACCGGGCTGTCGAACATGACTAACTTCCTTTTCCAAAAACCTGTTGAAGTAGGCGGGTAGTTTGTTGGACCGGGTTATTACGAATCAGTTTTTCCTGTTCCTCAACAATCTTAAAAAGTCCATCGACTGCCTTTAAGGTGATGTATTGATCAAGGTTGACTTGATCTTCATCTATCAAAGATTTTGCAAAGCCCAGTTTATCGATTAGTTTCTTGTAACTGGCAGTCACACCACCTTCATCAGTCATTTTTTTCGTGATTGGCAGTACTCGCTCGATGATTGTGGATTCTGTGTTTTGTTTGAAATACTGGGTCGCGGCGTTATCCGAACCATTGAGTATTTTCAACCCATCCTGAATAGACATTTTCTTTAAAGCATCTGTAAAAACAGGCTTCGATTGGGAGATAGCCTTTTCAGCTGCATGATTCATTGTCTCGAGAAATTCATCAGCGTATTTCGAAGCGCCCACAGAGCGCATGACCTTCTCGATCTTCTGCAAGTTTTCGGGTAATGGAATACGCACGCGATCATTATGAAGAAAACCATTTTCCTTGCCGAGATGACTGACGGCATAATCGGTAGATTTCTCCAGAGCCTGTTTAAGCCCCGACACTATTTCAGTTGAACTCAGAGACGTTTTGTTCCCAGCGGGTTTAGTAGACTGGGTTTCTTTTGGATCATCTGACATGCCAAGCAAATCCCAAAAGCCAGCAGTCGCAGGAAAGCTGAGAATAGTCAGGACTGAACTAATTAGCACGACATTTAGCAAAGGTTTTGGCAGGGAAAGCATGTGATTTGTATCAGCCATAGGTTCAAGTCAGTGTATATGCTGCTGTAGACAATAGTTGATTATACACAGATAGTGCTAAAGAGTTATGAAGATTAATGAAATAATACCCCAATGCCAAACTGTACGTTCGGCGAACGTTGATTTGTTGATTCAACTGGCCATAGATGCAGTTGCGAGATGTTCACAACAGGAAATGTATAGTCAGCTTCACCGACTTTGCCGGCCTCTTTACCAACAAATTTACCTGTCAGACTTACCCAGCGGCTTTTACGGTACTCGGCTGTTTCCAGATAATTATCATAAATGGCATAAAAGCGCCCACCTGGTTCGGCATCCTTGTCTATGCGCCCTTTTTTATCGACAGGATAGGACAGAATTTCCAGTCGAGTCTTATTTTTAAGATTTTGACTGCTTAAGATGGTACCACCCCAGATCACTTTATCACCGCTCGAGATTCTATCCTGTTTTGCCATGGTCGGGGTCAGCGTGTGGTCAATCCCTTCATCTTTAAATGAAGGCTGACTGGCGCAGGCTGCGATGAGCACCGTAGTAAATAACAGGGTGAATGCTTTAATCATTGAATCGTACTCCAGTTAATAGCGATTATAATACGGATGCGAATACCAGCCACCCCATGGCCCCCAAGGTCCCCAACGGTCCCAAGGATCGTACCAGTAGTCAGGTTCTGCTGGAATTGGTTTAGGCCAAAGATAAAAAGTAGTTACTTTTACAACAGGATGTTGATAGTTATATTCTCCTATCATTTTACTGATGTTTTTATCGTAGGTACCAAATACGGTGATATCACGCCCGGCAGGGTATTGAGAAGGTTCCAGAAAGCGATCGATCTCCGCAATAAAACGTCCCTGATTCTTACCATTAGAAATAGGTTGGCCATCCACATCCAGTGTTCTGGCGAGGATGGTGATGTGGGTAAAACCCGCTTTGTTGTCGATGCTGATAATATTCCCGCCCCAACGGACACTTTGACCAGAGAAAATTTTGCCTTGCTGTCGTGCTTCATCTGGTGTTATCTGACTGGCGCTGTCTTTTTTGATTTGTTCAGGTATGTTGCTGGCACAACCGCCTATTACAATTAACGCTAGCAGGGTGACCCCTGTTTTATAAAGACAGGAGGAGGGCATTAAACTAAAATTGGCATTCATTTTCCTTGCACCTCAGTATCATGTTGTCAAAAGCATGTCAGCTCACCTAACTGTTACATTATAGACAGGAATTCATCTTCCTCGTTCATATTTGTAAGCTTGGTAGCGCTACTAAACAATACTTTTTATAATCAATCCGTTATATTGCCAATGACGGGGAGTTTCAAGTAAAACCCTATTGAGAACATAGACGCAAACAAATAGTCAGGTATCAGGGTGACACGCTCACGAATCGCTGTAGTAATCATAACTATTGTAACAATAACGGTTGCGTTATGGATCAATATCCCTAATCTGATTGGGTTATTAATCACCGCTGCATTAAAAGATATGGGTGCTACTCATATCAGTATCAAGGTGTCCGAGGTGAGTTGGCAACAAGGGCACATCCAACACCTTCGCTTTTACAAAACCCTCTCACAACGTGAACTTCAAGTAGATGCCCGTAACCTGTCTATACAGTATAGCTTGGCTGGGTTGATAAATGGCCAGATCGAAGATCTAAAATTACCTGAGACAACCATGATTGTGACGCCTGAAGTCGTATCCTCAAACGATAAAAGTGGGTTCAAACCACCCGATTTGTTTTTGCCTGATGTTGCACTATTGCCGGTAAACAAATTATGGATTAACAATCTGATCATTATTCATCAGCATATCGATAACCCGCAAGCTCAAGTTCACATCAGCGGTTTTTTCGAAAAACAATTTGATGCAATAAATGGACAGCTCGTCATTCAACAGCAGGGCCAACAAGATTTACAAGTCAATCTGGGAATGCATCAGCAACTCATGAAGCTGGACATTGGTTACGATATTAACACTCCCTGGATAAACGTTAGTGTGGAAGAAATCGACTCGAAATCACCACCAGAACTGCTGCAATTGAAATCTCGTATTGATCTGGCTAAGTTTACACAGCTTATAAAGGCATGGGGTTATGCAGAAAACCTGACTGGAGTAACAGGTGATTTTCAATTACAGATGCAATGGCCATTAATGTCGTCAAATGCTGCTGCACAAGGTCTAAAGCAGGACGAATTTCGGGCAAATGTCCAAGCTAAACTAAAATTTTCCATTGACCAATGGCAGGGTTATGCGAGCGATATCGTCGCAAATCTGGATTGGCGGGCAACAATGACTAAAGACTCAATGCAATGGAAATTATCAGAAAATAGTTTATTGCGAAGCCAGCCGGATATCAAAGCAATAAGTGATAACAACACGATGCTGCAGCAGATCCTGGCAGGACAACAACCCCGGTTACATATAGGTTTTCCTGGTGGACTAAGCGGCACATTGGCCTTCGATAGAGCTTCAAGTTTTATGATTAATGAAGCAATTCGTTTTCACTATCAAGATAAAGCATCCAAACCGCTTCTCAGGGGTACTTTGAATGCATTGTCTGTTCAATTGCAGCCTGAATGGAATATTCAGGCGCGCTTTACTACGCAGCTTAACTTGTTAAAAACAGGCATACCAACAGTACAATCTGTTCATGCTGAAATGGCGGGGCATGTAAGTGTGTTACCGCAAATACTAGCCTTATCAGTTGATAAACAGGCCACAGCTACAGTGGTACCAGCCAAACAGTCCGCATTTGTCCTGGCGCCGGTGCAAATAAAGTTAACTGAAGGAGCAGATTGTCGGCTCAATACAGAATCGAAATTGGCTCAATGCAAGCAATTAGCTGTGGCAATCACCGGATTAAAATATAGCCAGGGTGATGTGTATGTTGCTGCAGACAGCGCTACCTTAAGGCTAAATGACACACAACTTATCGATGGCCAACTGAATTTTACAGCAGACACGGTTGTAAAAAATATTAATGCTGCAAACACTGAATACGCAGTGGACTTTGGTCAATTAAAAACACATATCGTCAAGACTGCCAGCAAGCTACGACTAAACGGTGAATTACTCACTTTGGATGGTGATATCAAAACACAGTATGCGATTGATCATTATTTGGCGAATGGCAAAGGTTTGCTGGCATTTGAATTATTACCCATAGACTTTGCGAAACAAAAACAGATATCCTCTCGTCTGCTCAGGAAGGGATTAATGCCCGTTAAGCTTTTGTCAGGCACGCTTTCAAGCCATGGGCGAATCAAATGGGAGCCCATTAAAGTTAGCAAAAATAAATTTTCTAATGAATTACGTCTCTCAAAACAAATACATATCGCTTTAGATAACTTGGCTGGTAGTTATCAGAAAGCGGGTTTTATCGGTTTACAAAGCGAAATAAACCTTGCTGGTATTGATACCCTGACCACAACAGAACCAGTGCGCTTGCAACTGAATAAACTGGATGCAGGCCTCGAAATCTCAGATATTCAACTGAATGCGGATTTGCAATTCAAACAAGCCGGTATTCCTGTAATGGATATACACACGCTGAATGCAAAAGTATTGGGAGGAGAGATCAATGGTAAATTCATTAAAATAGATCTGGAGCGATCGCATAATCCATTTGTGTTAGAAGTTAACAGGCTCGATTTATCAAAATTACTGGCTTGGCAGCAGGTAGAAGGTATTTCAGGTACCGGCTTATTGGATGTTCGACTGCCTTTTGATTTGACAGATAAAGGTTTAATCATGAAAGAAGGGCAGATAACCGCGCTCAGTCCAGGCGGAGAATTGCACTATGTTCCTGATGAGCGGGTTAAAAAAATGGCACAAACGAATAGTAATATTAAAATGTTACTGGATGCTTTAAATAGCTTTATTTATAGTGACTTAACTGCGAAAAGTAATTATTCATCAGATGGGAAACTGGTGTTAGATGTGGCTCTGAAAGGGAAAAGCCCTGAATTCCAGCAAGGTAGAGCGGTCAATCTGAACATTAATATTGAAGAAAACCTGTTAAAGTTACTGAAAAGCTTGCAAGTGGGTGAGGAAATTGGCAAAAAAATAGCCGATCAATTGCAACAGCAAAAATAAGCCAGACGGTTTTTGATCTACTGAAACACGCCTGTTATTCTAGCTCTTATACTACAGAATGACTGAGAAAAATTATGAAACAAACCCGATACATGCTGCTCATCATATTTCTGAGCGGCTTGATTGTTTCTGCCTGCACTCCCAAAGTGCAATTGGAAGCGCCTGACAAGCCCATAACAATCAATCTTAATGTTAAAATTGAGCACGAAATAAAAGTACAGGTCGATAAAGAACTTGAGGACATGTTTACAAAAGACAAAGGGCTTTTCTAGCAAGGTGAAATGTAATGATTAATTTTCTGACTCGTAAAAGCGGTATCGGTTTTCTCTTTATCATCTTTTCAGTATTGTGGATGGTGCCTGTTATGGCAGAGGCCATTAGTTTACAAGAAGCCAAATCATCAGGACTAGTGGGAGAACAGGCTAATGGATACCTGGGTATCGTTAAGTCCTCGCCTGGTGTGCAACAACTTATCGAGAGCGTAAATAACGCCCGCAAACATCATTATGCAAACATTGCGGCCAACAACAACACTTCAATTGCAATTGTGGAAAAACTGGCTGCAAAAAAAGCGATTGAGATGACACCCGCAGGCCAGTACGTGCGCTTACCCTCAGGTGATTGGGTAAAGAAATAATCTTGGGATAATTTATTTCAAATCAACTTATGAATAAAATAATTCTGTCATGTTTGTTTGTTTTTTTTGTTTGGCCTGTTGTTCACGCTGAGCCCACACCTTCCGAGCCACACATTAGTGTCAATGGTTACCATAAAATTTCTGCTGTGCCGGATATTCTGCGGTTGTCACTTAGCCTGATTGAAAC
>Ga0316205_10003818_pt1 | contig 13816 bp, 14 predicted proteins | sample 3monthpyrite_MG_FD_204941 | JGI IMG/M metagenome (GOLD analysis project Ga0316205, IMG submission 204941) | Microbial mat bacterial communities from mineral coupon in-situ incubated in ocean water Damariscotta River, Maine, United States -... | ecosystem: Environmental > Aquatic > Marine >... | reverse complement strand
CTACTTCTGGCTGCAGCTGTAGAAAGCGCTTTATGCTTACCTCCAGCGCCATGTGGTGGTTTCCATCTGAGAACACCACCAGGCCGGCTTTAATCGGGTCACCATGAAAATCCAGACAGATATTAGATTCAGGCTGCAGCCAACGTTGGCTGGGCTCAGAAGGTAGGGCCGCTTCCTGTGGCCAATCAAGTGAATTAGTCATGCCCCAGCATAGGCAATAACAGCAAAATTATCAATACGAACAAGCACTTATATGTCTGCCTGGCATTTGAGATGGGATTGCAACACAGTCTAAAAACTTGACAAAACCGGGCCTAAAACCGAGAATGCGCGCCTTCCCCAAACATACAACGGGGCAGCCTATGGCGAGGTAGCTCAGCTGGTTAGAGCGCAGCATTCATAATGCTGAGGTCGGGAGTTCAAGTCTCCCCCTCGCTACCATTTTCAAAACTCTGTTCTATTCACCTATTTCATCCATTGGATACACTCTTTCCAAAGGTGTGTAGAGACCCTCATAAGGTTTCCTGGCGTATTGGCTATACTCGCGCGCGAATTCAGATACATCGATTATTTCAATAATGGCCTCTTTGCTATATTTCTCCAGCACCGGCCCACGAAGACCGAGTTGTATTGCTCGCCTGATACATTTACCGCCAGAGGGCGCATGATCCGGATCCCATTGCAGCCGCGCTTTTGATGGCCCAACCGATCTTTTCCATTCTTCCTGTGTTTTATATAAATCGCTATCAAAACTGGAAGGAACCGCAAGTGATAAAACTTCATCAAAAAATGATCGTTTTAGTCTTATCGCTAACACGACTTCCTGTCCTTCAGTGCGCCCCCAGTTACTTCGATACATCATCCATAAAAAGTTTGGTTTAATCCAGCTCATCCGCTTCAAGCTAAACTCACCACCAAAATGTTGATGCTCGATCGCATATAAACCGATCGCGGGTCGATATGCCTGGTACACAATGATTGACTCATCATTGTATTGGGCAAGTATATGACGACCTTCCTTTGGCCAGACTTTTTTCTGCTCGAGATAACGTTCAAGTTTTATTGATTTATATTCCATAGCCTAAACAGCTAACCTCATTTCTTTCTCTTCATTTTCTGAAATAGTCATGCCCGCTGGTTGCACCATTGATAATTTATTTTCTGCAACGGTAAAGGTAGCACGCATACCCCAGTTAAAGGATAGGTAGTCGGCTTCGATACCATCGCCAAAAATAACTCCCCCCTCATTCAGTTCTGAACGAATCTCCAGTGATTGCCCCTTATTGATCAATCCCGAAGTGAGACTGATGCCAGTGGCGACACTGGGAAAAGCCTCACGCACATAAAAGGCTAACCGTTCATCCTCAGGGGAGGGTAAGGCTAACTGATCATGACGCTCACGATGAATCGATCGCGCCCAACCCGTTGCACCCGTGCCGGTCGCCACAATTACCCCGGACGATGAGTGATGTTCGTCACTACCATCAGCACTAATCGAATAACGTGCGGATTGGTGACTATGGTGGCCGATGAACAGCTCGTTTAATGCAAATAGACTTTGACCATCATCAAGATCCACCTGTGCCATAGTTCGGTATTGAACATCAATATCGTTGTACATGGCCGCGACTATAACGGCGCTGGCCTCATCACTTGAAAACGGAACCAGAATGCCATCGTATAAATCCTTGTCTGGATTCACCCCAATCACGTTTTGACCACTCAGGTACTTGGCTGTGTTTGCAACTAACCCGTCCTGGCCGACGGCGATCACCAGGTCTTCCGGCTCAAACAAAAAACGATCAAGCTCTTGCCGTTTAACCTGGTTGCGCCGCCAGTCAGTTGGGATAGCCGCGATCACGTTTTGCAACGCCGTCTGATGATGTCGATGACGTTGCTCTACCTGATCGATCGACTGACCACGCTCCCGCAAAAAGAATTCAGCCTGGCCACGGGTTGCGTGACGCGCGAGTAACAACTCGTATTCTGTTTCTCGCGTGATCACAACAACCCGTGGGATCAAAGTAGTCATCATTCACCTCCCAGACTCTGAATCGTTTTCGCACCCGCCGAAAATAAATCAGCAAGATTGGTGCTTAACACATCCGGTGTAATATTTAAGTGTTCGATCTTATCCAGCTTACCGGCAAACTCCTGTAAGGCCAGTGCAAACACCACGTTCGCTGGCAATGTCTCGTAGACAGACATGCGCTCTTTCTCGCCCGCGGCTTCCGCTAACCCAATCGCTTCCACTTTCTCAGCCTCGGCGTTACCTTCCAGGCGTATTGTTTCCGCTTCAGCGGCACCCAGGGTCCGACGATTTTGAGCAGATGTATCCGCAGCAAGACGCTGCGCTTCACTATCCGATTGTGAAATGATGCGTTGGCGTTCACTTTCAGATTCCGCTTCCAGTTTAGCCTGCAATGCAATTGCCTCAGACTGGATCCGTTCACGTTCAATCCGTGCCTTAACAGATGTCTCTTCGGCAGTGGCTTCCTCTTCAACGCGTCGACGCTCATTCTTACCTTGTTGTGAGATAAGGTTTTCTTCGCGGGTTGCCAACTCGATCTGACTTTGCAACTCATTCTCTGCAATGGCCCGTTCTTTCTCGACTGCCAGTGCACGTCGCTGAAAAGTCGCTTCATCTGCATTTTGCTGGATGCTTTCTCGTGTAGGGATCTGCAACGCCTTTTCCAGTTCCGCAACCGGACTAATTTCATTGATGCCCAGACTGACGATCTCCAACCCCATCTCGGTAAACACATTCTCAGCGGCAAAACCCTGTTCGATCGCAATGAGGATATTTTCCGGCCCATCAACAATGAGCTGTCTTATATCTTTGCTCGCAATGTAACGGGTTGCATGCTTTTGTACGGTGTTGGTAAATAAAGATGCAAGCTGTTCCAGTGGTGCGTTACGGTGTAAACCTGAGTTAAGATCAATCGAGAAGTCGATACGATCGGCCAAACAATCAGGATCGGTGACCCGATAAATCAGTTCACCCTGAATGGTAGCCTCCTGGAAATCGCGTGACCGTCCTTGAAAGATAAACTGCAATTCACGATCGTCCGTCGGGACTTCCGCAATACTGGTACCCATAGGTATAAACCAGAAGGCGAGTCCCTTGCCGGATTTAACCAGGCGGCCTTTTCGAAAGCGGCGAATGTGCATGTTTGATTCGCTGCGCAGGTGTTTCAAAAATAATGCTCTTTTTATATCTGTCATGGTAATTCTCCTACTGAGCATCAAGCTCATGTTTATATTTAAAAAGTTATGTCGGTTTCATGGTGGTTTACCTCCTTTGTGAATGGCCTCTCGTCATTCCTGCGTAAGCAGGAATCCAGTCAATAAATCAGGCTGCTGTCTTATCTATTTGTTGTTTACTAAACGTCAGCATCCTTTCAATCGGTGCTTTGGCTTGCTCAATAATCTCATTGGTTAAGTAATCAATCTCAAATCCTTCACCTTGCTGGGCACGCGACACCAGGTCGACGGTATTGCGTTTCATGTAAGGGCAGGCGTTACACTGGCAGCCACTATAAATCGGTGCCTGTTGTAAATTCAGTTCCGGGCGCAACTGACGCATGTTGTGCAACAAACCCTCTTCAGTTGCGATGTAGATAGTTGACTGCAAATCACCAGCAAACTTTTCTACCCAGTCCAGCATCTGCTTGGTGGACCCCACCATGTCAGCCCGTTTTAATACCGGCAAGGGTGACTCGGGGTGCGCTAACAAATACACCTCACCCTCAGCTTTGGCATGTTCAAGCATGTAAGCAATCTGCTCATCTTTAAATTTGTCATGCACCTCGCACACCGCATTCCATACCGGCATGTTGTAACCGTATTGATAATTCAAATACGCACCCATGTTGCGGTCCGGTGAGAAGATCACCTGCTTACCTTCGGCATAAATACTCGCAATGATGTCATCGACATTGCGCGAGGTAACAATCCAGTCCGATAAGTTCTTATGCACCGCGCTGGAGTTGATGTAACTTACGTGCACGTGGTCGCTATATTTCTCACGCCACTGTTTTAACGCCTCGATATCGGTTTGCGTCACTAAAGAACAGGTGGCACCTTCGTCCGGCAGGATCACCTGCGCCGCGGGGTTCAACATCTTGGTGGTCTCCGCCATAAACTGCACCCCGGCAAACACAATGCGATCCGCCTGTTCACGTTGCGCGATCAACGCCAGTTCAAGACTGTCACCCACATAATCGGCCATCGCCTGCACATCCGGCGTGGTGTAGTAGTGTGCTAATGTCAGTGTGTTCATAGTGACCTCCTGTTAACGTTTTGGATTCGGTTACTTAATAATCTCAACCTTGTCCGGGTGGATAACGCGATATAACTTCGCCGGGCGGTGTGCGCCTTCGCGGCGTTCGTTGCCGGTCTCTTCAATCTGCTCCAGTGCTAATATCCACTTGCGAAAATTACGGCGGTCCATCTCTTCGCGCAGGATAATTTCATACACGGCCTGCAATTCACTTAAGGTGAATTCTTCCGGCATAAACTGAAAGGCAATCGTGGAGTAATCCAGCTTTGCCACTAAACGTTCATGGGCCATGTCGACGATTCCCAGGTGATCAAATGCCAGCTCAGGCAACTCATCCATACTGAACCAGCCCACTGCCTCGGCATCCGTCGCCGCCTGCAACACAACCTTGTCCGAGGCGATCAAGGCATAGTAGGCCACGCTAATCACCCGTTCGCGGGGATCCCGATCCACAGCACCAAAGGTGTAAAGCTGCTCCAGGTACACACCCGATACCCCGGTTTCCTCTGCCAGCTCGCGGCGTGCCGCCGTCTCTAAATCTTCATCCAGCTGCACGAAGCCCCCTGGTAGCGCCCATTTGCCTTTATAAGGCTCACCAGCGCGCATAATCAGTAATAATTTCAATTGCTTATCACGAATTGTGAAAATCACGACGTCCGTGGTGACGGCAGGATGTGGGTATTCGTATTGATACATGGCCTTTCCTCTGCTTTGCGTATTGTATACACTAACAACTTAGTGTATCTTTAACACTAAGTCAAGGGTAAAAGACAAATTACAAATTCACCAAAATCATGAATCCGGTGTTATCGATAGGATTAACATGTTGCAGAGAGGAGAGGCTGGCCATGGATATAGAAAGGGACAAAAACACAGGGACAGAGCAAACACACGCCGCTGAGCATACTTCAATGCACATAGGCGAGATCCGCGAGCTGGCAAAACACTTCGATGCCGCATCAATCGAACAGTGCATGGAGCTGGCACTACAAAATAAACCCAACCCCTGTTACTCAGCCGGCGATCTGGAAGACATCATGAATGTGTTAGCCAAGGCCAGCTTTGTAAAAGCACAACAGGAGCAGGGCGAGTCATTGGCCGAAGCGATAAGAGAGTTGGGAAAACGAATCAGAGCAGTGCAGGATGAGTAGCTTTATGCTTGTAAGTGTGGCTACTCACGATCCAAAGCCGCCAATTCTTTTTCTAGTTTAACTTGATTATGTGAAGCACTGTATTAACTGATGCTTATATAATGAAAATATTAATGTTATTGAAGTGTTAAAAACTAGAATATTTTTACCCATTGTATCCAGTTTTTCAGCTTTATCTAGTATGATACGGGCGCCCACCTAATACGGTAATTACTGCTGTCTGTATATATAACACGTGGGCTTTAGGAGGCACATCGAAGTGCCATTTTGATTAGAGAATGATTGTTACTGAAATTTGAGTCAATTGCTCTTTGAGTCAAATTTTCCAATGTGCTTTAGAGCTACTCTAAACTCTATTAAGGGAGAAAGTATCATGAAAAAACAAATAGCAACCATATTCTGTGCTTATCTTTTTTTGTTTTCATTACACTCCGCAGTATTAGCAGAAGAATTCATGTCCGCAGCTAATGTCAAATCCGCGTTATCAGGAAAAACATGTTCCGGGGAGCATCTTAGAAAAGACTTTATTTTCAAGGTGCACTTTTCACCAGATGGTTCCGTTCATCAAATTAAAGAGAACGGCGATGAAAAGAAAGGCAAATGGTCCGTTCTTGATAACGGTAAGCGATGTCTAGAATGGAATGGAACAGATATTCGGAAATGTTTTCACGTTAGAGACAATGGTGATGAAACTTATACGCTAGTAAAAGTTAAGGGGAATGGTACTATTAAAAAGCTTATTCTGTGGAGTAATTGTACCCAGGGAAATACGCTGGCGAAAAAATAATGTAACTGCCATTCTAACGGGGACGCGACACTGTGTTCAGGGTATTCACTTCTACGAACACGTGTCGGTCCCCGGTTTTTTATAATCCGATAGAGTTATGAATCAGCTTTTAGTAAAAATGGGATGACCATTGGATGTGCAGAAAGTCATTTTCCAATGAGGCGCTTCACTATAGGGAAATTTAGCTTTCTAAAAATATCTTTAGCACTATGTGTAGTCGAGCATGGATGACCACAAATAGGCCTGAATTTAATCAAATAAAAATATAAATAGAAACAGATAGTTAATATGGTCTAATCCACAAATAACACTAAAATTAACCTTAATAAAGTGTAAAAACGGGGTCAGAGAACAATTGTTTCTAATATAATCAAGTTTGAATATTAGTATGAATTGTTCTCTGACCCCAATTACGTGAACGTTAGACAAAATAATGTAGAAGTTACATAAGGGGAGGCTATGAACAGAAAATTAATTATGTTTTTTCTTTTTGTGCTGTACATCCCTATTTCTAATGCGGCAGAAGTTTTTTATCCGCCACCAGACAACCCTAACAAAAAAGAAAAATATTTATTTTATTTGCACGGTATTTCCGTAGAGTTAAATGGACCCGATAGTTATAGTGATGCTTTCGGTAAAACATATGAGTACACGAAGATTGTTAAAGCGTTTGTAAACCGAGGCTATAACGTAGTCTCTGAGGCTAGAGAAGAAGGTACCAGGCCTTTACATTATGCTATTGATACATCAGATCAAATTAATGCCTTACTGGCAAAGGGTGTACCCGGAACAAATATAGCTGTTGTCGGACATTCACGCGGTGCTTTTATGTCTTTAATGATTCGGCCACGAGTAGATGACCCTGATGTTAGTATTGTTGCGATGGCAGGATGTGCTTTAGAAGATACAGATTCTGTCGCAGGCGTTAATCCGAGAAAAGGTTATAACGTATTTTTAAATAATAAGGCAAGCGAACTTCATGGCCGTTTTCTATCAATTTATGATCGTGATGATGAATGGTTTGGTACTTGTCAGGAGGCATTTGACGATGCAAGTGACTTTCAGCCTAAGGAAATAGTAATTCAGACCGGTCAAGGTCATGCAGTTTTCCTTGACCCAAATCCTTCATGGGTAGAACCTGTCATAAAATGGATAGGTTGGTAGTACACTTGTTTAACAAAGCTCCCAAGTGGACGGTCAACCGCGACTTGGTTTAAACGTTAGGTGTTCAAATGATAAAGTATATCGTAGCAGCCATATTAATATTTTCATCAAATATCGTATTTGCTGAAAACATATATGAAGCAAAACATCGAATTGATATATGGGAAGAAAATTCTCTAATAAACACTCAGACTACTGCTGATATATTATCTATATATTCACGGTCCTATAAAAAGTGGGATAAAGCACTAAACAAAACCTACAAATCTTTAATGAAAAAACTACCGGCCAACGATAAAACATTACTAAGAGAGAGCCAAAGGAAATGGTTGGCTTTTAAAAAACCAGAGTTTAAATTTATGTCTATTCATATCCATCGAGCAGGCGGAAGTCTTTCTAAAGTTATTTCAGCTCAAAGAAGAGTTGCTTTTATTCGTAATAGAGTTATTGAATTAGAGGCATATGAATTTATATTTGATTCACCACCATGAATAGAACGCCTAGCAAGAAAATTAAGTCATTCGCTTCGCTCATTGGGACGCGCCAATAGCGGTGCCCCTTAGCAAAACATTATACGTAAAAATATGAATTGCACATGCCCTAATTGTAAAGTTCAAAACACATACCTTGGTAACATATATAGCTCATCAACCGATACTGGCAATACACGACCATATCTATCTATAGAGCCAGCAAAATATAAGTTTACATTGATAGAAAAAAACTGGATAAAGGTAGAAAAAGTTTGGGGGATATGTGGAGATTGTGGATTAGTTTGGACAATTTATGACCCAGAATTAATAAGTATGAAAATTAAAAAGTGGTTAAAGGGTGAATCAATACTAGGAACAACAACTACGAAATGTGTAAGTTGCAAAAGTAACTGTTTGTCATGGGAGCTGCACGGTCCAGAAGCCTGGCCCTGTGAAATGCGGATTGAATTTATAAAAGCCAAGTTTAAACTAACACTAAATACATCACCGGTTTTCGACATTGAGCAAAGAGTTACGTTATGCCCAATGTGCCGTATAATGTTTTCAAAGGCTGACTCCTCTGAGGTTAAAAAGAAAATTACCTTATTTGAACCTGTGATGTGTAAATGAAAACGTATAACAAGGTGCGCCACTGTGGACGCCAAAACCGCTATGAGCCTCCCCACTAAAAATTGACACCACGTCTAATTGAATATACGAGGTGCCAGTTCTCAGCAATTCCTCTAACAGGCGAGCTCTTAGAACTGTTTTGCGCCATATTATGCTGGTGCAAGCGCGATTACATCTAATTTCGAGCAAAAATGATACAGATCGTATTGATTGAAAACATTAGTTCTAGTACAAGTAAGATAATAATGAACACTAAATAATGTGTCATACAGTAACTTTTTGCTTTGTTTATATTTAGGGGGATTTCATCATGGTCAATTCATTGCGCGCATATCAAGGAAAGGGATTAGCGATCTTTCTCGTCATTCTTATATTGGCAGGTGTCGCTGGCGGTGTGGGTTACTTTTATTTTACTTCACCAGACTATATTGCAAAACAAAATATCAAAAAGGCTGACCAATTAGTTGCTAACCAGCAATATGGCGAGGCTGCGGAACTCTATTTAGAAGTTGCTAAGGACTTCTCATCATTAAAACAAGAAGCCAGAAGCAAAATAAAAAAGCTGGCCAAGCCTGAAATCCTCAACCAGGCACCAGCAACGTCGGCGGCAAAATTGATAACCGCTATTGCCTTCTTATCTAGTGAAGCAAAAATTGACACCTTTGCGTTAGGGTTGAGCTTAATTGAAAAGCACAAAGCGTCGGACCCTTTGAGTGCAAAGGTTATCTACGATGCAATAAAAGATTTACGCGAGCCTAATAAGCAGTTATTAGCTCTTAGGCTGGAACTATTAGAAGCTGTCGCAAAAAAACATCCGGATAATGTAACGAATGCAATAGAGTTGGCGCAGGAGTATGAGTCGCTTCGTCGCTGGAATGAGATTGAGGTAGTTTTATTACCTGTAAAGGATCAGTTGGCGGATAGTGAAGGTGCACGAATTTTAGGCCAGCTTTATACCAATCAGGGAAACATTGAGGAGGCCTATCAATTACTTCAGCCTTATACAGCAAAACGTTTGCAAACATATTTGTTCGCGGAAAAACAATATAACGACAAGTTAAACCAAATTTATGACAAGGCAATCGATGATTTAAATAAAGGTCTTGCCCCACCAACGTTCTATACCAAGTACGATAAAGCAGATAAAGAAACTCAAAATTCAATGGTGCAGAATTTTGTGCGTAATCGCCTTGATTCAGATTTAATGTTTAAGGCTGTTTCACAAGCTTATCAGGAAGCCACATATATAGTTCCAGTTGCGCTCGATTTAGGCATTGTGATGTTGCGTAAAGCACAAAATGAACAGGATGTTGCTAAACGTAATGCTCAACTTGAAAATGCCGAAGAAACATTCCTTTCAATTAAAGGTGCGGTCGGCGATACGGATGAGTACAAACTTTATCTAGGTCAGGTTTATTACTGGCTGGGTAAATTTGCCGAAGGTGAGCAGCAATTCGAATCCCTGTTAGCGGCAAACAAACGTAGTTTCTCTATCCTGATGGCTGTTGCTAGCAGCTTGCGTGAAGTTGGAGAGACAACTAAAGCCCGTGATTTGGCTGAAGCGGCTTACAAGACAACGGGTGTCGCTGCTGAGAAGTACGTGGCAGCACGATTACGTTCCCTGGTTTCGATTGATGTTGACGATCAAATTAAATGGTTGGGCCGCTCAGATCAGGCTGATCCTTATGTGCAAGCCACGCTTTATTCAAGCAAAGGTGAAAGGGCTGAAACCAAGTATCAATATAAAAAGGCCGAGCAATTTTACCGAAAATCAATAGCGGGTTTTTTAAAACAGCCGGAGACCTCATCAACACTGAACAATACGGCACTTGTGTATTTATCTCTTTATAGAATAACGCAGGATAAAAAAGCGCTTAAAAGTGGTTTTGACATGTTTGATAAGGCGGTTGCCTTGAATCCGGGTGATGGTATTACATTATGGAATGCAGCTAGTTACATGATAAGCACCGGACTTGCGGATGTAGTACAGGATAAAATTAATTTAAAATTGCTCTCGACGAGCGGCAGTGTCAGCTACCTTTCATACTGTTATAGCGATGAGAAGGAGAAGGCAGTTTACATTAAACAGGTTGCGCAACACCCAAGCATCATACGTGGGATGGAATATATGCAGCGTGTCATGTTGTTAATGCCAAAACAGTCTTATGGCTATGAATCTACCTATAACGTGCTCAGATTTATGAAAGATTATGAGGCGTTAACACAGGTTGTCGATAAGCTTAAGAATGTTGAGCTTGACTTAAAAACCGCTGCAGATGAGTCTGAGAGATACTACAGCGGAAAAGATGACAAAAAGTATTACGACAGAATAAATAAAAGCGTTAAAAACAGCGTTAGTTTGCTCAAGAAGATCAATGCTGGAAAAGATCCGGTTACCTATGCAGTTGTCATGACGCGATATATTGATAGTTACTTGTCTTTAGCGAGAATGGGTAAACGCATTGATAGCAGTAAGTTGTTAAATTATGCGACAAAACTGTATAGCACATCGCCATCGTCAAGTACTCGAGGAACATTGTTAGAGGTGCTGTTTTTAAAAGCTAGTACACAATTAGCGAAAGAGAATAAGGCCTATCAAGCCATGCTTAAGCGCTCTGGACGTGCCCTAAACCATAAAACGCTAATCACCATTGCGCTCGATAATAAAATATTAACGGCAGACAGTGTTTTAAAGAATAAGCATTTCAAACAAGCGCAAGCACTAATGATGGTAGCAGATAAAAAGTTTCCAAATACACCGAGTGTAGGTGACTGGGCCTTGTTGAGACATACTGCAGCTGCCTATGCTGAAAATCAAAAAAAGGAACTATTAGTAAGCAAAAGTCGGAAACTTGATGATGCCTTTGTCGCAAAATTAAATACAGCATCGCTATCCACAGTCTATTTGTTGGCCTGGTCGAGCCAGGTTGAAGGCGATACGCAAAAGGCTAAAAAATTACTGGTTCAGGCTCAACAGGATGGGTTGAAATTGGCAGTACCTGTTAAGCTGTGAATTAGCGTTTACTAGCCATCAAGATTAGGAAGTAGAATCCCCTTATAAACCCTGCAGAGCATTTTGCTCTGCGGGTGTTTTTATATGTGGTTATCATACGGATGTATCAAAAACTCTCGCCATTTTTGAAAACATCTCGCGTTTTTCATTATCTAAACCAGAAAATATCTCCATTACCTCGCGCATGTCCTCTGGGAAAGCGGCACAGACAGGATCTGATTCCACGTGTTGCTCATCTAACCACCCTACGGCTTTGTTAGCAAACTTCTCACACTTGCGGGCGGTGCGATCGGGAATGGTCAGAAAGGGGTTATTGATGTGTTCATCGACTTTTTTACGTGACAAGCCAATGGCTTTCAAGAATTTTGTAATGCCACCTCGCTGTGTTTTTGCATTTTCTAAGATATAAACAAAATTCTGATGGCGGATGGCCTGTACATCCCGCCCGGTAGCACGAATTGGGCCCAGTCCAAACATAATCCAGCACGGCGAGGAGTCAGTTACCCTGGCGATTGTATTTACGTCATCAGGAGAGGGTATAGATATTCCCGCCTCATAGTTACCTAGTCGACCTGTGCCCCAGTCAGGGATCTTGTCCAGCAACTGAGCGGCGGTATCAAAGCCGGCCATTTTTCTTGCCTGTTTAATACGCTGACCTATTTGTACCGCGGTGGGGTTTTTCTTGTCTGCCATGGCAGTGGCTCCCTAAAGTGTAATTTAGTAATTGACCCAAATTGTTTACTTCATTCGTTGAAGTATTAGCGTTAGTTAATAATACAAGAAACTTGAAATAATTTCTTGCTTTCTTGAAATAATAAATTATACTTTGCGCAAATTATTGGAGACATAAATGCAATTTAGCAAATACACAATTAGTCATATATCAGTCCAACCCGGATGGTGCGGGAACGATGGCATGCGTCCATCAGTTCATGAACGCATTAGCCAGACAAGACTGATATTAGATAGTGCTGTGCAGTGTTTATTTATAACCAATGAACAGAATAAATCATATGCGAGTGAACTCGGTATGACCTAGCTTTTCGTAACAATATTTTGCGGAAGGCTGATGAATATTGATGCCTTCCGCGGGAACCACAAGAACCCCGTTGGGCATCAGCTTAACGGGGTTTTTAGTGCGCGTTAGTTTTATAAACGTTACGCGCACTTATGCAAGCCCAGCGGGGGTGCTTAGTGCCCCTAATTTTGCCCAGTAGTGGCGTGCTCTTTAACAATTTGGGAAGTGTTTAAAAGCGTGTAATACATCCGCATAGTTCAGGAGATATTGCGCGTAAGGGGATGATCTGCCTTGCGCTGTAAGGTATCTCCCCGAAAATATTTGTTATACGAAAGTGTGGCAGCACTTGGTTGAGTTTTGGGCCTGTTGTGGCGTTAATCAAATCTGTCTAACAACGCAAAGGTAAGTAAAGCAAAGCTGCGAGGGAAACCTCTCGGGCGCTGGTTGTGGGAAGCCAGCTCGTATAACAAATTATTTTTTTAGAAAGAAATGTCTGGCACGGACATAAAACGTGTGTTGGTTTGACAACGATAATCGACAGCAATGTCGACAAAGGAGTAGCTTCCTATAGCGCTTCGCCTGTTCATTAGAGCAGGTCAATTCAAACAAGCTGCGTCTCCTATGTCTTCAGTAATGCTGGGGATAGTTGGTAAGCACGCCGGTCAGACTTTTGCGTACCTGAAAAGGGGGCAATGGAACGTTGGTCGCCAGCCAACACCGGAAGGCAACGTTGTGAACAACGAGAGATAAGCAATAGCATAGATAGTTTGAGCTTTGTAAGCGAAGGCACTGTGCAATGCCAAAGGTATCGGGTCAAGGCGTAGAACCCTTAGCACGTTATCTTGAAGCATGGTTAAGTACACGACAGTGGAAAGACATTGGGTGTGTGGCATTTTGTGCTGTTAAAGCAGTATGAAACCACCAGGGCGCGCACATCCTGATAGGTTTGGAAATATAGCTCTATGGTAGAGCGAACGAATGTTAATCGTTAGGTTTAGGTTCGATTCCTGATGTTTCACCGAAAGGTAAAACGCAAAGACGCGTCCTGTTGTAGTGTCGAAAATGGCTTAATCCTGTCCTCGTAAGAGAAGGCAGGCGATCCGGCGGCCGCAAGCTAAAGGATGTTGGTTTACAACTGCACGGTGGGGTAGCCCCCCTTCAGTGCCGAAAGGTACACGGTAAGACGTAAACCGAGTAGATGCTACGGTACACGTGATTCGCTACACGTTAAAAAAAGCAGCCATGCAATATTACTTAGGCGCAACCGGCAGGTTGGTTTAAGTGGATACGCGGCAACG
>Ga0316205_10003816_pt1 | contig 13823 bp, 14 predicted proteins | sample 3monthpyrite_MG_FD_204941 | JGI IMG/M metagenome (GOLD analysis project Ga0316205, IMG submission 204941) | Microbial mat bacterial communities from mineral coupon in-situ incubated in ocean water Damariscotta River, Maine, United States -... | ecosystem: Environmental > Aquatic > Marine >... | reverse complement strand
TTACCGCGCCGGCGGTGCCCGCCACCATAACCCAAAGCCCCATATCACTATTTGAGGCGTCGGGCAGAATTATCCGGCGGAATTCCCAACTCATCAATCCGCCGACAACAACCAGCAAAGCGGTGAGATAGTCCCCGCCCTTCCAAAGCACAATGCCGCCAATTGCGACCATCACAATTGCAGAGAGGATGCGCACCCAAAGATCGCCAAACTTGGCGGGCGGTTTTTCGGGAGCGTCCTCCATTTTAAACCTGCATAATCTCGGCTTGTTTGGATTCCAGAGATGCGTCAATCTTTTTGATCGCCTCGTCTGTGATGTCCTGAATCTCGTCTTGCCAGACCTTCTGATCATCCTCGGACATGCCGTCGTTTTTGGCTTTTTTGATCTGGTCCATGCCGTCGCGCCGCACATTGCGCACCGCAATTTTTGCGTTTTCGGCATATTGCCCGCACATTTTCGCCATTTCTTTGCGGCGCTCTTCGTTGAGCTCGGGAATTGGCAGGCGCAAAATTGTGCCGTCCATCACCGGGTTCAGCCCAAGGCCCGAAGTGCGAATGGCCTTATCGACCGCTTCGACCATGGATTTATCCCAGACATTCACCGTCACCATCCGCGGCTCAGGCACATTTATCGTTGCAACCTGATTGATCGGTGTGCGGGAGCCGTAAGCCTCCACGTGAACGGCGTCAAGCATAGAGGCCGAAGCGCGGCCGGTGCGCAGTGTGGTGAAATCTCGCCGCATGGCAGCCAGCGCGCCGTCCATGCGCTCTACCAAACTATCAATATCAATGTCTATATCGTCTGACATGGTATTCTCCTTTAACTAGGTATTACGGTGGTAAAGTTGCCTTGGCCAGATAAAATTCCGACCAGCCCTTCGGGGGCATTCAGGTCAAACAGCACTATTGGCATCCGGTTATCACGGGCGAGCGCGATGGCAGAGGCGTCCATCACCTTGAGGTTTTTTTGCAAAACCTCATCATATGACACCTCGGCGTAGCGTTTGGCATCAGGGTTTGTTTTGGGGTCACTGTCATAAATGCCATCGACCTGCGTGCCTTTATACATCGCGTCACATGACATTTCGGAGGCCCGAAGCGTGGCAGCCGTGTCGGTGGTAAAATAGGGGTTGCCGGTTCCGGCGGCAAAAATGCACACCCTGCCTTTTTCGAGGTGGCGCACCGCGCGGCGGCGAATATATGGCTCACAAACCTGATCCATCGGGATCGCCGAAATGACGCGGGTAAAAACACCAAGCGATTCAAGCGCGCCCTGCATCCCGAGCGCGTTCATGATGGTGCCAAGCATGCCCATATAGTCAGCCGTGGTCCGCTCCATGCCTTGCGCACTGCCTGCCATGCCTCTAAAAATATTGCCGCCGCCGATAACGAGGCAGATTTCAACACCGGTGTCATGCACCTTTTTGATTTCGGCAGCGATGCGTTCGACGGTGGGGGGGTGTAAGCCAAACTGTGTATCACCCATCAGGGCTTCTCCAGAAATTTTAATGAGCACACGCTTATAAAGCGGTTTGGCGGTTATTTCCCCATCCGGCATAGCATCGATTCTCCTGTTTTGGTGTTGTGCGCAAAATGGCCTAAATTTCCGGCTTGGGCAATGGGAAATCCGCGCACGCGGCGAAGGTTCGCCGTGATTTTTATTGCATTTCGCAATTTCGAACGTTGTTCACCGGATATACATATGTTTTCATGGATGTTGTTTAAGGCAGTTTATAATTTCCCATTCAGGTAATAAAGGCCTCCACTATGTTACGATATTCAACGTTCGCAGCCGCCATTGTTTTAACTATTGTTAGCCTCGCTTTGGTCTTTGCCTCACCGTGGTTCTGGATCGCTTTTTTGATATTCGGCTTTTTCACTTTGGTTGGCATTCGTGATCTGCGCCAGAAACGACATGCCATTTTGCGAAATTATCCGATTTTGGGAAATTTGCGCTGGATACTGGAATCTATCCGCCCGGAGATCCGGCAATATCTGCTTGAGAGCGACACCGATAAAGAGCCTTTTTCGCGCGACGATCGCTCAATCGTTTATCAGCGCTCAAAAGGTGCCGAAGACAAGCGGCCGTTTGGCACACGCGAAGATGTTTATGCCGCTGGCTATAGCTGGATGACCCATTCCGTGCTCGCCAAACATGATCTTCCGTGGGATTGCCGCGTAAAGATCGGAAACGCGGCCTGCACACAGCCTTACAATGCCTCGATTTTCAATATTTCGGCGATGAGCTTTGGCGCATTAAGCGCAAATGCGATCTCGGCGCTCAATAAAGGGGCAAAAATGGGCGGGTTTGCCCATGATACAGGTGAAGGCGGTATCAGCCGCTACCATCGCGAGGGCGGCGGGGATCTGATTTATGAAATCGGCAGCGGATATTATGGATGCCGCAATGATGACGGCACATTTTGTGCGGAGAAATTTGCGGAACAGGCCAAAAATCCGCAGGTAAAAATGATCGAGGTGAAGCTTTCGCAGGGGGCCAAGCCCGGGCATGGCGGCATGCTGCCTGCCAGTAAAATTTCTTCGGAAATCGCCGAAGCGCGCGGGATACCGATGGATCAGGATTGTCTGTCACCCGCCACTCACTCCAAATTCAGCACGCCGCTTGAATTTGTCCACTTCCTACAAGAACTGCGCGAACTTTCGAACGGCAAGCCGGTTGGATTCAAGCTCTGTGTTGGCCACAGGCGGGAGTTTATGTGCATGGTCAAGGCCATGTTGGAGACCGGCATTGTGCCCGATTTCATCGTGGTTGATGGAAAAGAAGGCGGCACCGGCGCAGCGCCGCTTGAATTTGCCAATCATATCGGGATGCCGCTGGTTGAGGGGCTTACATTTGTTGTTAACACGCTCGTTGGCGCAGGCCTGCGGGAGCAGGTGAAAATTGGTGCGGCGGGTAAGCTTGTTACCGCATTTGATATGGCGCGTGCCCACGCGCTCGGGGCAGATTGGGTTAATTCAGCGCGGGGGTTTATGTTTGCGATTGGGTGCGTTCAGGCGCAGGCATGCCACACCAATCACTGCCCCGTCGGGATAACCACACAAGACAACTTACGCCAGCGCGCACTGGATGTAGAGAGCAAGTCAAAGCGTGTTGCCAATTTCCATAGAAACACGTTGAAAGCTGTGGCGGAAATGATCGGCGCCGCTGGCCTGAGCAGCCCCGAAGAGCTGCAACCAAAACACCTGATGATCCGCCAGAAAAACGGAGATACCATCTCGGGGGCGCGAATTTATCTAAAAATGAAGCCCGGTGCGCTGATTGATGATGAGGTGGAAATTTTTTCCGAATCTTATCGGGTGCCGTGGAACAATGCCCGGACAGATAGTTTCCGCCCCTTTGAAGGCATGGAGAGTCTGGAATTTAACTAAGCTAGCCGGGCTGGTTATATCGGGCTGTTTCTTTTTTGAACCGCTGCGCGTAAACTTGGCGCAAACCATTGCGGAGGCGCTTAGAAGTGCTTGAATTTCTGAATACACCTCCGGCGCCGGCTTTGCTCTCTTTGCTTACTGTTGCCGCGATGTTTGTGCTGTTTATCCGTGAGAGCTACCCGACCGAGGTGGTTGCTCTTGGTGGCGCGACTTTTATGCTGATCACCGGTGTGCTGCCTGTTGAAGGGCTGTTGTCTGTCTTCTCCAACCCCGCACCCTGGACCGTGGGCGCAATGTTTATCCTCTCGGGGGCGCTGGTGCGCAGTGGCGCACTTAATTCGCTCTCCGGTATGGTCACACAACACGCGACCGACCGGCCAAAAACTGTGCTTGCGGCATTGGCAATTTTCACACTTGCCGCCTCCGCATTTATGAACAATACCCCTGTCGTCGTGGTGCTAATCCCTGTTGCGGTGCAGCTGGCGCGCAGTATCGGTGTTGCGCCGTCCAAGCTCTTGATACCGCTCTCCTATACCGCGATTTTTGGCGGCATGCTAACGCTGATCGGCACCTCGACTAACCTGCTGGTTGACGGGGTTGCCCAATCACAGGGCCTCGCCCCGTTTGGGCTATTTGAGGTCACGCCGCTGGCCATTATTCTGGCGGCCTTCGGAATGGTCTATCTGCGCTTGCTCGGCCCTCGGATGTTACCGGAGAGGTTTTCGATGTCAGATATGTTAGTGAGCCGGCAAAAAAACAACTTTTTTACCGAAGTGGTTGTGCCCGAAGGGTCCAAAATTGTTGGGGCCAAGGCGGTCGAGGTTGACTTGTTTAAGCGCCCGGGGATGCGGCTGGTTGATGTGCTGCGCGGCGATGCCAGCCTGCGACGGGCCCTCAAAGATGTTGTGCTGGAATCGGGTGATCGCGTGGTTTTAAAAACCGGAATGGAAGAGCTGATGGGCCTGCGTGAAAGCTCGGCACTTGAGATGGTGGACCAGATCGACCAGCGCAAAACAGCAACCGTTGAAGCACTGATATCGCCGGGTTGCCGGATGGTTGGCAAAAGCCTTGGTAGCTTGCGGATGCGGCGGCGCTACGGTGTATATGTGCTTGCCGTTCACCGGCGAAACCAAAATCTCGGGCGCGCACTTGATTCGATTGTAGTGCGCGTGGGTGATACGCTTTTGCTGGAGGGGGCGGCAGAAGATATAAAACGGCTTGCCGCTGATATGGAGCTGATTGACGTTGCCACACCCGAAGCGCGGCCTTATCGACGCCGCCACGCGCCAATGGTGGTTGCCGCGTTGGTGGCCGTGGTTTTGCTTGCTGCACTCGGGGTCGCCCCGATATTTGCGGCGGCATTGGTGGCGGTGTCTTTTGTGCTGCTGGTAAGGGCGATCGATTCAGATGAGGCGTTTGGCTTTGTCGACGGCCGCCTTTTGGTGCTGATATTTTCGATGCTCGCCATCGGCGCAGGGCTTGAGCGCTCGGGCGCGGTAACGATCATTGCCGACGGCCTTGCTCCTTGGCTGCGAAGCCTGCCTGCCCCGCTTCTGATCTGGGCGCTCTATCTTCTCACCTCGTTGCTTACCGAGCTTGTAAGCAACAATGCCGTGGCAGTTGTGGTTACTCCTGTTGCTATCGGCTTGGCGCACTCGCTCGGGATAGATCCGCGCCCGTTGGTGATTGCGGTAATGGTTGCCGCCTCAGCCAGCTTTGCCACGCCGATCGGCTACCAGACCAACACGCTGGTTTACGGCCCGGGCGGCTATAGCTTTACCGATTTTATGAAGTTCGGGATTCCGCTTAATCTATCCATCGGCATGCTGGCCAGCGCTCTGATCCCGATCATGTGGCCGCTGTGATCCGGCAGCACTGGCAAATTCTTGCCTTGATTGCGCTGGTGTTTTTGCTTTGGAATACGCCTGTTTTGGTGCCGCTCAAAATCCTGATCGTCTTTTTCCACGAGCTTTCGCACGGGTTGGCGGCAGTGCTTTCCGGTGGCAGTATCGAAAGCATTTCGATTTCTCCTCAGCAAGGCGGGCTGACAATAACCCGGGGTGGAAGCCCATTTTTGATCACATCCGCTGGCTATCTTGGCTCTCTCCTAATGGGTGCCTTTGTGTTTTTAATGGCTATAAAAAGTAGGGCAGACCGATTTGTGATGGCTGCGCTTGGCGGTGCCATGTTGCTGGTTGCCGCGCTTTACATGCGTGAAGTTTTTGCGCTGGGTTTTGCGCTTGTGGCGGGGCTTGCCATGCTGGCGAGCGCAAAATACCTCAAACCGAGCCTCAATGACGCAGCGCTGCGGGTGATCGGGCTGACAAGCATGATCTATGTGCCATTTGATATACTAAGCGATACGATTTTGCGCTCCGGCTTGCGCTCGGACGCGTATAATCTGGCGCAACAGGTTGGCGGGCCGACGATATTATGGGGAGCAATTTGGCTGGCAATTAGCCTCACCGTTGTCTTCTATGTGCTCAAGCACGGGTTAAGGGACAACACCCATATCCGGTTTTGAGGCCATAAAAAAAGCCCGCGCAATGCTGCCCGGGCTTTTCAATTCTAAAAAGGTTTGGCTTAGCCGCCCATGGTTTTTGCAACTTCCGCCGCAAAATCCTCAACCTTTTTCTCAATGCCGTCGCCAACAGCCAAACGCACAAAGCCGGTAACTTCTGCGCCCGCTTCTTTGGCGGCCTGTGCAACCGTGATATCAGGATTGATGACGAATTTCTGGTTCACCAAAGTTACTTCTTCGTAGAACTTCCTCATGCGACCTTTAATCATATTTTCAATGATGTTTTCAGGCTTGCCGGATTCGCGCGCCTGCTCGGTCAGAACGTTTTTCTCACGCTCGATCATTGCAGGATCAAGATCACCTTCATTCAACGAAGCCGGATTGGTAGCCGCAACGTGCATACAAATCTGCTTGGCAATCGACTCATCTCCGCCTTTCAGCGCAACAAGCACACCGATTTGGCCCATGTTTGGCGCAGCAGCGTTGTGCACATAAGTCGCCAAAACATCACCCTCTAGGCGGGCCATGCGGCGCACAGTCATGTTTTCACCGATGGTCGCGATTTTCTCGCCCACAACGGTAGAAACGGTTTTGCCACCCAAGTCAGCCTGTTGCAGAGCTTCAACATCAGCCACGCCAATAGCAGCAGCCGTTACCCCGGCTACCAGCTCTTGGAATTCAGCGTTTTTTGCCACAAAATCAGTCTCGGAATTCACCTCAACAGCCACGGCCACGTTGCCAGAGATAGCCACGCCTACAAGGCCTTCAGCTGCGGTGCGGTCAGATTTCTTGGCGGCTTTTGCAAGGCCTTTGGTGCGCAGCCAATCAACGGCGGCTTCCATGTCACCGTCGGTTGCTGTAAGCGCTTTTTTGGCATCCATCATGCCAACACCAGAACTGTCGCGTAGCTCTTTTACTAGTTTTGCTGTGATCGCCATCTTGGCTCTCCTATCAAAATTCGGTTGGGCGTGGGGCCCCTGCCCCACACTTTTTTCTTGGCTTAAGCTTCCGCAGGAAGCTCTTCGCCAACGGTCTCTTCCATCTCGCCAATATCAACGCCGGCAGCGCCGAGTTGAGCGGCCATGCCGTCAAGTGCCGAACGGGCGATAAGATCGCAGTATAGCGCAATGGCGCGGGCTGCGTCATCATTGCCCGGAATCGGGAAATCAATACCGCGCGGGTCGGAGTTGGTATCAAGCACCGCAATAACCGGAATGCCCAGCTTGCGGGCTTCGGCAATTGCGAGGCTCTCTTTGTTGGTATCAACAACAAAGATCAGGTCCGGCGTGCCGCCCATTTCGCTGATACCACCGAGGGAGGCTTGCAGCTTTTCTTGCTGGCGAGTCATGCCCAAAAGCTCTTTTTTGGTCAGGCCTTCGCCGCCATTTTCAAGCGCGTCGTCCAGCTTTTTCAAGGTGGTGATCGAGTTGGAAATGGTTTTCCAGTTGGTCAGCATGCCGCCGAGCCAGCGGTGGTTTACGTAATATTGCGCAGAGCGTTCAGCCGCATCGGCAATCGCCTTGGAAGCCTGACGCTTGGTGCCGACAAACAAGATCGAGCCGCCTTTGGAGACAGTTTGCTGCACAACATTCAACGCTGCGTCGAGCAAGGGAACAGTCTGTGTGAGGTCCATAATATGGATGCCATTACGGCTGCCATAAATATACTGGTCCATAAGAGGGTTCCAGCGGTGTGTTTGGTGACCAAAGTGAACGCCGGCCTCAAGCAGCTGGCGCAATGTGAACTCAGGAAGAGCCATTGGATATTTCCTTTCCGGTTTAATCCTCGGCAGAGAGTTGAGGCTTTCGCCAACCGGTGGACAAACGAGGATTTCTCCCCCGCACGCCCTAAACCCTGCCTGTGGTTTCGATAGCGGCGCATTTAGAGCAAATGCCGTATCTGCGCAAGCGCTTAAGTGGAAAATCGCCATTTTCGCACCTTTTTTGTCGATTTAGGATGACGAAGCCAATGCATTTGTCTATCCAAGGCCGGAACATGACTGTGGGCAGACACTAAAATGAACGATGGGTTTACCCGTATTGAAGCCAAGGATCTGAGTTATTCCAACTCATTCCCTTCGCCACAACGCCATTTTGTAATTCGGTGGGTAGAAAACCTGACTGGACGAATCACGATTCTCAAGCTTGCTAAGAAGCACCAAAAAGAGCCGCCGCTCCCTGGCAACTTCTGGCAACAAGCAATGACCCGTATGGGGATCAACACCGATATCGGGGAAGAAGCGCTTGCAAGCATTCCCAAAACCGGCCCCTTGATCATTGTAGCCAACCACCCGCATGGGCTGGTTGATGGCATGGTGCTCTGTGAGATCATGAGCCGCGTTCGGCCGGATTTTCAGATCATGACCCGTGCCTTCCTTGCCAAAGTGCCCGATATCAATGATCGTATGCTGCCCGTAGCATTTGACCACGAAGAGAATGCGATCAAGAAAAATGTGCAAGCGCGGAAAAACGCTCTGGACCATGTTAAAAACGGTGGTTGTCTGATTCTGTTTCCTGCGGGCCGGGTCGCGCATAGCGAAACTTTGTTTAGCGAAGCCGTAGATGCGGAATGGACCAATTTTCTCGCGCGATTGGTTTCTCGCGGTAAAGCAGCGGTTACACCGATGTTTTTTCACGGCCAAAACAGCCGGATGTATTTGATGGCGGCCAAGCTGTCACCGACCTTGCGCCAAGCCCTGCTGATGCACGAGGTTGTCCGCTCGCTCAACACAGATATGCGGCCTATTGTGGGCGAGACTATTCCTTTTGAGGAACTTGAAACGCTTGGCCTTGCGCCTAAAGATATGGCCGCTCATTTGCGCCGCCATACGTTGGCGCTGGGCGGCAAGTAATGGCACAGGCGCCGGTTCTTTGCATCGGTTCGGCCTTGTGGGATATTATTGCCGGCGCGAGTGAACCAATGCAGCATGGCGGCGATATTGCCGGGCTGATACGCCGCCAGCTTGGTGGAGTGGCGCTGAATGTCGCGGTTGCGCTTGTGCGTCAGGGCCAACCAGCCATTTTGCTAAGCGCAATAGGAAACGGCCCCGAAGGCGACGCCCTGATCGAAGCGCTTGAATCAGAGGGCGTAGATTGCCGGTTTGTATATCGCTCTAACGATCCAACCGACAGCTACCTCGCAATTGAGAACCCCGACGGAAGCGTATTTGGCGCGATTGCCGATTGCGCCTCGCTCGAATTGGCGGGAGAAGCTATATTCAAACCACTGCTCGACGGGCGCCTCGGCACGGTGCAGGAGCCTTGGCCGTGGCGAGTGATGGTTGACGGCAACCTCCCGGCTGCGCTGATGGAAACCCTGTCGTCTCGCTTTGAATTCGCCAATTGCCAGCTTAATATGGTCCCTGCCTCGCCCGGAAAGGCAGACCGGCTGCGGGCAGCGCTTGGCGGCGGGCGGGTTACGCTTTATGTGAATCTCGGTGAAGCCGAAATTCTCTGTGGGCGCGCGCTGCCTGATAGCGAAGCCGCTGCCACTGCCCTCTTGGCGCTTGGCGCCGAACGCGCCATCGTCACCAACGGTCCTTTGGCGGCATGTTTTTCTGATGGCGCAACAACCGTTGCGCTGACGCCGCCGCAGGCCGAAGCCCATAGCACCACCGGTGCAGGAGATGTCTTTATGGCCGCGCATATCGCGGCCGGCACAGGCGCTGATTCCCCTGAAACACGCCTGCAAGCTGCAATTGATGCAGCAGCCCGCCACATTACCCGAAAGATATTATGACAGCTCCTTTAAAGTATTCCGCCGAAGTGAGCGCCGCGCGCGCCGCCGGCCAGCCCGTTGTAGCGCTGGAAAGCACTATTATCACCCACGGTATGCCCTACCCTCAAAATGTTGAAACTGCCGAATTAGTCGAGGCGGACATTCGGAGCGGCGGGGCTGTGCCTGCCACAATCGCGATTATGGCAGGGCAAATACATATCGGCCTTGAACCAGACGACCTTCAAACCCTTGCGCAAGCCAAAGACGTTGCCAAGCTCAGCCGCGCAGACCTTGCTTTTGCGCTGGCAGCAGGCCAGACCGGTGCGACAACCGTAGCTGCAACCATGATCTGCGCTCACCTTGCGGGCATAAAAGTGTTTGCGACCGGCGGCATAGGCGGTGTGCATCGCGGCGCAGACCTAAGCTTTGATATTTCGGCAGATCTGGCGGAATTGGCACAAACGCCGGTCACGGTGGTTGCGGCGGGCGCAAAGGCGATTCTGGATCTGCCTAAAACCATGGAAGTGCTTGAAACTAGCGGCGTGCCTGTCATTGCCTACCGGCAAGACGTCCTCCCCGCTTTTTGGTCCAGGACCAGTGATCTACCCGCGCCTTTACGCGCAGATAGCGCCGCTGAAATTGCCGCGAGCCATCGCATGCGAGGCCGGCTTGGTTTGCCGGGCGGGCAGCTTATCGCAAATCCGATTCCGGCAGAGTCAGAAATTCCGGCTTCCGTGCTTCGTCCACATATCGAGCAGGCACTTTCGGAGGCGGCAGCACATGGTATTGCTGCAAAAGCCGTAACTCCTTTTCTTCTTCAGCGCATTTTTGAGCTCACAGACGGCGCCTCGCTCACGGCCAATATCGCCCTTGTGCGTAATAACGCCCGCCTTGCCGCCCAAATTGCCAAAGCGTTAGTGCTTGCAAGCAGCGCTGACAGTGTCTAACTCTTGAGCCAAGAGGCACATGAGGGGAAGCATGGCTAAAAAGACCAAAATGCGGCGGAGTAAACCGTCTCTTTTTCATCGGACAAGAACAAATTTCTTAACGGGGATTGTGATTGTCGCGCCGGTGATGCTGACCTTTTACCTGATTTGGTGGGCGATCAATCTTGTCGACGGGATGATTGTTCCGTGGGTTCCGGCCATCTACAATCCATCTACCTATCTCGGCGTGCACATCCCGGGCTTCGGGGTGATTGTATTTCTGATATTCACCGCGGCTATCGGGGCGCTCACCAAAGGCTTGTTCGGCCGCCAGCTCCTGAAGCTAGGCGAAAACCTTGTGGACCGGATGCCGGTTGTCCGCAGTATTTATAATGCGCTTAAGCAAATCGCGGAAACGGTTCTGAGCCAGAGCAACAATTCCTTTCAAAATGCCTGCATGATAGAATATCCGCGCAAGGGAATTTGGGCGATTGCATTTGTTTCGACCGAAACAAAAGGCGAAGTGCTTGAAAAGATGGTCTATGACAGCATGATGTCGGTTTTCTTGCCGACCACACCCAATCCGACCTCGGGATTCTTACTTTTTGTGCCGCGTGAAGATGTGATACTCCTCGACATGTCCGTTGAAGAGGCTGCCAAGCTGATCATCTCGGCCGGTCTGGTAACACCACCAACTGCGGCAGAAATTGCCGCCGGAAAAAAGCCCGCTCCCGCTAAATGATTGCTGCTTTCACCACCGGTTTTTTAACCTCGTTCGCTCTGATCCTCGCAATTGGTGCGCAAAATGCATTTGTGCTGCGCCAAGGCATTATGCGCCAGCATATCTTTGCAGTTGCGCTCACCTGCGCCCTGTCTGATGCAATACTGATTGGCGCAGGCGTGGCCGGATTCGGCACGATTGTTGCGCTCTTTCCCGGATTGCCAACGATAATGCGCCTCGGGGGTGCGGCTTTTTTGCTGGTCTACGGTGCGCTCAGGCTGGCAGCAGCCTGGCGCGGGGGTGGCCATCTTTCAATGCCGGATTCTACGAACAGCCTTCGTAAAACGGTGATGACCTGTCTGGTTTTGACCTGGCTAAATCCGCATGTATATCTAGATACACTTGGATTGATTGGCGCAGTTTCAACCAGCTTTGAGCCGGTATCCGAAAAGGCGCTTTTCACAATTGGCGCTGTCTTGGCTTCATTTGTATTTTTCTTTTCATTGGCTTACGGGGCTAAGCTGATGTCTCGCTTTATGATGTCCGATCGCGCTTGGCGCATTATGGACGTCGGAATCGGGCTATTGATGTGGGCTCTGGCTGTTGGCTTGATTCTTGGTTCCGGCACATAAAAAAATTATTCTTGCCGATTTTGTCCGTGAGGCCAAAAAACCAGTGTTCAAAATGTCACACTCTCGGCGTTGAACAGAGCTTTTCTCCGTAAGACATCCATTTAAAACGCTTTTTTAAAATAATTAGCTTGGCGGACGCCCGCCTTCGGTTTATAAAGGTGTTACTGCTCGATAGGTTTCTTGCCTGTATGAAACCTGCCTCAATACTTAGCGCCCTCCTTGTGAGGGCGTCTTTTTTTGTCATCTTCCTGTTTGTCATCAAACTGTCATACAATTCGACTAGAGTATCCATGAGGGAGACAAACCCATGAATATACTTGTCTTGTGCACCGGAAATTCGGCGCGGTCAATCTTGCTAGAATGTATCCTGAACAAACTGGGCGCCGGCCGGATTACGGCTTATTCGGCTGGGTCAAAGCCCGCTGGCGCGCCCCACCCTGTGGCGCTGGCGTTGCTGAAATTCAAGGGTTACCCGATAGAAAACCTGCGTTCAAAAAGCTGGGACGAGTTTGCGGTGCCGGGTGCGCCTGTCATGGACGCCGTTATAACCGTATGTGGAAACGCTCGAGATGAAGTGTGCCCCATTTGGCCCGGCGCCCCGCTTAGGGGCCATTGGGGAATCGAAGACCCGGCAGCGGTCTCATCCTCTCCCAAAGCCACAAAAGCAGCTTTTGAAGTGGCATATGCGGTGCTAAAAGCCCGCGCTAAAGCGTTGGTATCACTTGATTTTGAACGCATGAGTGCGGCGGAGCGCCAGCACCATATTACGCGGATTGGCGAGTCTAGTCTTGTGATGTAACCCACAGGATCACGGCATCTTCTTTGCTGGTTGAAATCATATTGTGGCCCATCGTGGCGTCATAATAGGCGCTGTCACCAACTGCCAGTTTGACCGGCTCATAAAACTCGCTAAAGAATTCCACTTCTCCTGCAAGCACATAAAGCAGTTCTTCGCCGTCATGGCGCACCCAGCCGTCAAAATCCTCAAACCGCCGTGCGCGAACCGTGGCGCGATAGGGCAACATGCGCTTATGCGTGATGTCGGCGGCTATAATCTCGTGCTCATACGTGGCGGTAACATGCGCACGCCCGTCGCCGCCGCGTGTAATTGAGCGCCGCGCCAGCATTTTGCCTGATTTCGGCGGCGTAAATAGCTGCGGCACCGAAATGTTCAGCCCCGAGGCAAGCTTGCGCACCGCTTCAAATGTCGGCGACATCTGACCGTTTTCAATTTTTGACAGGGTCGAGCGCGCCAGCCCCGCCTCCTGCGCCGCTTGCTCCAATGTCCAGCCGCGCTCTTTGCGCAGTGCCCGCACCCGTGCGCCAAGATCAAGCTGTGCGGGCAGCTCGCGCGCGTTTTTATCGCGGGCGATCGAAAGAACTGTTGGTTCGGGTAGTTCTGGCATTGGTTCCTCGCGATATTTGTGGCTATTATGCCCGCAAATGTTTGTGTTCAACAAGAGGCGAAATTCCATTGCGCCCCTACCTGTATTGCGGCTAAATGGAGGGGAACGGAGACCCTATGACCACCATTGAAATTATATCGGACCCAATCTGCCCTTGGTGTTACATTGGCAAAACCCGCTTTGAGGCGGCGCTAAAACAGCGGCCAGACCACGCGCTAGAGGTAAGCTGGAAGCCATTCCAGCTCAATCCGAATATGCCAAGCGAAGGCATGGATCGCCGAGAGTATCTCGAACGAAAATTCGGCGGGGCGCAAGGGGCCAATCAGGTCTATTCCGATATCGTAAAGACTGCCAAGGCGACAGGGCTTGATATTGATATCGATAAAATCAAGCGCACGCCTAACACGATAGACGCGCACCGGCTTATCCATTGGGCCGGGGTTGAAGGGGTCCAGAATGAGGCTGTGGCCGCCTTGTTTGTCGCCAATTTTGAAAAGGGTAAAGATATCT
>Ga0316205_10003814_pt1 | contig 13829 bp, 11 predicted proteins | sample 3monthpyrite_MG_FD_204941 | JGI IMG/M metagenome (GOLD analysis project Ga0316205, IMG submission 204941) | Microbial mat bacterial communities from mineral coupon in-situ incubated in ocean water Damariscotta River, Maine, United States -... | ecosystem: Environmental > Aquatic > Marine >... | reverse complement strand
CCAACTGGTAAATAGGCAATACCATACCAAACAATCTGCAACCAAACTTCAAAAAAAGAAACATCAAAATAGTCTAATCCTATTCCAATAATAAGCATTGTAAAACTTATGATTGCAGGAACATAGGCTTTTAAACTATTTGATGTACTCCCGTGATTATGACCATCATCGTGACTGTGTTCATCTTTAGATTTGGGTTTTAAATCTCTTAAAATAACTTTCTTCTTTTTCATCAAGTTTTGTTTTAACAACAACTTTTGTTTTGTTGAATTGGTGGACAAGGAACTGTTCCATATGAGCAATACACACAACAATCACCTTCTCTTGGTTTGAGAACTGTTTTGCAATTCTCACATTCATAAAAGAATTGACAAGCATTTGTTGGCATATCTTCTTCTTTTTTATGACCACAATTAGGACAAGTGATTTCTGATTTTAAAATCGTTTTCATTAATTTTCTTTTTATACCGATTACTTTATATCTTTTTAAAATTATTACTTTAATTATTAATATTTATATCCAACGTCTTACCTTTTTTAAATACTCTAAATATTCATTTTCAAATTCTCGTTTTAAAAATGCTTCTTCTAGTCTTATTTGTGTGTTGATACTTGTTGTGGATAATGAGATTACTAATAGTGTAAAGGCATTTGGAATTAACAGAAACAGCCCAATATTAGCAATTATAATTCCAAGGAAAATTGGGTTTCTTGAAATTGAAAATAATCCTTTTGTTATTAATATTGTCTTGTTTTTCTCATCTATCCCAATTCTCCACGAATTAGCCATTTGTGATTGAGCAATCCAAACTACGATTAGAGAAATAATTAAAAATCCCCAACCTACTTTAGATAAAGTGTCATTTTCTAAATACCAAAAAGGAAGTAAATACTTGTACCATTCAATTTTAAAAGCATAAATACTTACAACGATTAGCTCCAAAAAAGAAATTATTGAAAATATTTTACCATTATAACCGTGTGCATCATCTGTTTTGTTGAAGGTTAAGGGATTTATCCCCGTTTTTTTCCAAAGTAGTAAAGACCTTAATACAAAGACAAGTAAGAAATAAACTATTAAGTACATAAATAAATACATTGATTCTTATTTTAACTTTTGTTATTACAAAATTGTTATAAAAATCAATGCAATGGAAGTGCAATTATTATCCACTACACTTATCACAAATACCCTTTACCACTAAGTTTACATTTTCTGAAATAAAACCATCAGGAACTGTTATTTTCGGAATTTTGTTTTCCGTTAGACAAATAGTTTTGTTACAGTTTGTACAATGAAAGTGCAAATGCAAATCAGTTTCAATTTCACAATTACAATCCTTTTCACACAGTGCATACTTTGTTATTCCTGTGCCATCATCAATTTGATGGACAATGTCTTTTTCTTCAAAAGTTTTAATTGTACGGTATAAGGTAGTTCTATCTGCTTTTTCAAAAGCATTTTCTATATCACTCAATGTTACTGCAACCTCTTTTTCTACTAGGAACTTATAAATTAACATACGCATTGCAGTAACGCGTATGTTTTTTGATTCTAGTATTTGTTCTATTGTTTCCATAATTAATGTTCGTGTTCAGCTTCACCTTTTTTCATTTCAGCAATGAGGTAGTAGGCGTTATTATAAGCAAATTTTGTTTTTGCTTTTACCTCTTCAGCAAATTTAATTGACACCCAATTATCACTTTTTTCACCAATAAATACTTCTATAGGTTTAAAGCTCCATTTGTTATTTTCTTTTTCTACAGAGAAAACATAAAATTTATCTCCATCATTGATGACAGCACTTTCAGGTAATGCTTTTGTTTGGGCACTTTTAACTTGTATTTTACCTTGAATATACATTCCTGGAATTAAGTTTCCTATTTTATTTTCTATTTCTGCGTGCAGGTGAACTGCCTTAGGGTTGTCTTCAAAAGTTTTTCCTACTGAATTTATGGTTGCTGTTAATTCCGTATTGGGTATTGATTGTACCATAAAGCTAACTTTTTGTCCTTTTTTTACTTTATACACATCTTTCTCAAAAACCATAAAATCTGCGTGTACGTATTTTGTATTTACAATTTCAAATAAGTCGGTTTGAGGCTCAACATATTGGCCAATTTTCACCTCTACCTTTTGTACAAAGCCTTCAATTGGACTGCGCAAAGTGATTTGTTGGGCAATTGAGCCATTGCGAATTGAAGCTGTATTGATATTTAGTAATTGCAATTGCGCTGTCAAACCATTAACCATTGCTTTTGAAGCATTGTATTCTGCTTCAGCCTTTTGGAAATTAGCACCAGAGCCTACACCAGCATCATATAATTTTTGTTGACGTTCATAATCTTTTTTTAGAAAAACACTATTACTATAGGCATTTAAGTAATCTGTTTGAAGTTTTATAATATTAGGATGTGAAAGGTATGCTACTACTTGATTTTTATTTACTTTGTCGCCTTCAATGACTTTAATAGCTACTACATTAGCACCTACAACAGAAGTTATAGCAGCTTCATTTTGTGGTGGTACTTCTAAGGAACCATTCACTTCAATATAGCCACTCATATTTCGTAATGTAAGCGTATCAGTTTTCATTTTAAGTGCTTCAAACTGTTGTTGAGAGAGCATTACTTCTTCCTCATCGTGTTCTTTGTTTACTTCAGTTTTAGGTTCTTTATTTTGTGAATGATCATTATTCACGTTGTGTTTTTCTTTATTGCCACAGGCAGTACTAAAAATGACTATTATTGCTATAGTTAGGATTTTATATAATCTATTTTTCATTGTCTTATTGATTAAAAAATTGTAATTGAAATGTACTTTGTAAATAATTGATTAATGCTTCTTGCGCTTCTAGTTCAGATTGAATGGCTTCTTTTATCAATTGCGTAAATGCCGTATAATCAATTTCCCCTTCTTTGTATGCCAATAAAGCACCCGATTTTTGTTCTTTTGTTACTACGAGTACTTTATTTTTATAAAACTCCCAAGTAGCTTTCCATTTTTTATAATTCTCGCGTGCTTGTACATATTTCGATTGTACTTCCCTTTTTTTGAATTGCAGATTTGTTTCAGCAATTTCCTTTTCTATTTTAGTCGTTTTTATTTGGGCTTTGTTAGTGCCGGATAAAAAGGGGATTGAAATACCAGCTTGATAGCTATAAAACCCTGAATTACCTTCAACTTTAAGTAAACCACCTTGCAGATTGAATTTAGGTAAATTATTTGTTTTAGCAGCTTTGAAATTTGCTTCTGCTTCACTTACTCTATTTTGTGATATGCTATATAAAGGATGTTGTTCAATTTGAAAAGTATTATTGTCAGTATCCAAACTAGCTTTAAACTCATCTGAAACGGTATAGAGTTCCTCTGAAATTAACCATAGATTTAATTGCTGTAATGCAATTATATAATCACTATAAGCTTGTGCTTTTTTACTTTGTATTTGTAAAGCTTGGTTTTTAGCTGCCGAATACTCTAATTTTGAAATCGCTTCTACTTCATAATTTAAAGCTACTGCTTGTTCAAAGTTGGTGTAAATTGCATCTAGCTCATAAAAAAGATTGTATTTTCTTTTCATTTGGTAACAATATGCCCACGCTTTTTTTACTTCCAATTCTAATTCCAATTCAGATAATTGATAGGCTTTTTGTGCTAATTGAATACGTTGTTCCTGTAATCGTTTTTTTGCACCTATCCCAAATATGTCTATGTCGGATTGACCAAAACCAATAGTGGTATATATTCCATTTTCTTTGTTAATTTCTTCTCCACCTGTAAAAATTTCCGTTGTTCCAAAATCGTAAGCCGCAGCTTTTAGTTTTTGTTGCTTTGTAATTTCTAATTGTTTTTGCTTTAAAAGAGGGTAGTTGAATTTCGATAATTTAACAGCTTCGTCTAAAGAAATTTTGGGAAGCGTATTTATTTTCTCTTGTGAAATTACCTGTGTTGGAATGGCTAATGTAAATACCAATAAAGCTGTAGCTATTACCGCCTTTTTATTCATCTTAAATTTTAAAGAATTATTTTCTACCCAATGGTATAATATAGGTAATACAAATAAAGTTAGTAAGGTAGAGGTTAACAAGCCACCAATAACTACAGTTGCTAATGGACGTTGTACTTCTGCACCAGCTGAAGCAGAAACAGCCATTGGTAGGAAACCTAGAACATCTGTAAATGCTGTTAACATAATAGGTCTGATTCTTCTTTTTGTACCTTCTAATATTCTGTCTTTTAAATTGGTTACACCTTCATCCTTTAACTCGTTTAGACCACTTACCATTACTAAACCATTTAAAACTGCAACACCAAATAGGACAATAAAACCTACACCTGCTGATATACTAAATGGCATATCACGTAACCATAAAGCTATAACACCACCAATGGTTGCCATAGGAATTGCGATGTAAATCATTAATGTTTGCGGTAAGGATTTTAGGGCAAAGTATATTAAGATAAAAATGAGTAATAATGCAATAGGTACAACTGTTTGTAAACGATTACTAGCACGTTCTAGATTTTCGAAAGCACCACCATAACGAATAAAATAACCTGATGGTAATTCTAATTGCGCATCTAATTTTGATTTTAACTCTGTAACTAGTGATTTTACATCACGGCCTCTTACATTAATACCTACATAGGTTCTTCTGTTTGTATTATCTCTGCTTATTTGCATAGGTCCTGCTTTATAGGATATTTCAGCAACTTCACGTAGAGGAATTTGAGCACCTGAAGGCAAGTTGATAAACAAATTTTGAACGTCGGTAATGTCTTTTCGGTTTTGAGCGTTGAGACGTACTACCAAATCAAAACGTTTCTCACCTTCAAAAATCACACCAGCGTTTCCTCCTGCAAATGCCGATTGCACCATTTTGTTGAGGTTGTTTATTTGAAGCCCATATTGTGCTAATTTATTTCTATTGTAAACAATGGTCATTTGTGGTAAACCTGTAGTAGCTTCTGCTTTCATATCGCCAATACCTTCAGTACCTGCAATAATTTTAGCTATTTCTTCAGCTTTTTGAGATAGGATGTCAATGTCTTCTCCATAGAGTTTAATTGCAATGTCCTCTCTAACTCCTTCGAGCAATTCATTAAAACGCATTTCGATAGGTTGTGTAAACTCATAATTTACACCAGGAACGATTTCAACCGCTTCTTTCATTTTATCAATCAATTCATCTTTTGTTTCAGCTGTTGTCCATTCGCTTTTAGGTTTCAGAATTACAAATACATCCGCTAAATCCATCGGCATTGGGTCTGTTGGTATTTCGGCTACACCAATACGACTTACAATTTTATCAACCTCTGGAAATTTTGATTTTACAATTTGCTCTATTTTAGTGGTAGTTTCAATAGTTTCTGTAAGTGAACTACCAGGTTTTAAAATAGCATGAAAAGCAATATCACCTTCATCGAGTTGTGGAATAAATTCTCCGCCCATTCGTGTAAACATAAAGACGGCTAGTGCAAATAGTCCTATCGCAACACCAATTATAAGTTTTCCTTTTTGCAAGGCTTTTTCTAATAATGGTTGGTATTTGTTTTCTACCCAATGCACAAATTTATCACCATATGATTTTTTATCTGATTTAGGAACTCTTAAAATTAAAGCAGACATCATTGGCACATAGGTTAGGCAAAGTAACATTGCGCCAATCATAGCGAAAATAAAGGTTAACGCCATTGGTTTGAACATTTTACCTTCAATACCTTGTAAGGCTAAAATTGGTAGAAATACTATAAGGATGATCAACTGACCAAAAAAAGCTGCATTCATCATTTTTTTAGATGCTGAAGATGCTATGCTATCACGTTCTTTTGAGGATAACTTTTTCTTTTTAAGTATTTGTGATGCGATTAAGAATACCGTAGTTTCAACTATAATAACAGCACCATCCACAATAATACCAAAGTCGATTGCTCCTAAACTCATTAAGTTAGCCCAAACATCAAAAACATTCATTAAGATAAATGCAAATAATAAGGACAATGGAATGGTTGATGCAACGATTAAACCACCACGCCAATTACCTAACAAGAAGATTAGTACAAATATTACAATTAATGCACCTTCAGTAAGATTAGTTGCAACAGTAGAAGTTGTTTCGCCTATTAATTTGCTTCTATCTAAAAGCGGTTCAATAACTACACCTTCAGGTAAAGATTCTTGAATTAGCTCCATTCTTTCCTTCACATTGTCTATCACATCATTGGAATTAGCTCCTTTAAGCATCATTACCAAACCACCCACAACTTCGCCTTCACCATCTTGTGTTAAAGCACCGTAACGAATGGCAGCACCAAATTGTACTGTAGCAATATCATTAATAGTAACAGGAATATTATTAACTGTTTTTACCGTAATTTTTTTAATATCTTCTAAACTACGCACCAATCCTTCACCACGAATAAAATTAGCTTGATGATTTTTTTCGATATAAGCACCACCAGTATTTTGGTTATTTGCTTCAAGAGCTTCAAATATCTCAGCAATAGTTAAACCTATCGACTTTAAATCGTTAGGATCAACAGCTACTTCGTATTGTTTTATTTTTCCACCTATAGCATTTACTTCTACAACACCATCAACCATTGCCATTTGGCGTTGTACTATCCAATCTTGCATTGTTCGTAAATCGGAAATTGAATATTTATCCTTAAACGCTGGTTTTACTTTTAATGTATATTGATATATTTCACCTAATCCTGTTGAAATAGGACCCATTTTAGGTTCTCCAAAACCTTCAGGGATTTGTTCTTTTACTTCATTTAGTTTTTCTGCTACTAATTGACGAGGTAGATATGTTCCCATATCGTCATCGAAAACAATGGTAACAACTGATAAACCAAAACGTGAAATTGAACGAATTTCTTCAACATTTGGAAGGTTACTCATTGCAACCTCCACAGGATAGGTGATTATTTGTTCAATATCTTCTGTCCCTAAATTCGGGGACTGTGTAATTACTTGTACTTGATTATTTGTAATGTCTGGAACGGCATCAATAGGTACTTTGGTCATACTCCAAATACCTGCTCCAATAATGGTAAGCGTAAGCAAACCAATAATGAATTTGTTATTGATTGAAAAATCAATGATTTTATTTATCATAAAAAATGTATTAATTCAGTTAAACTATTTGATATTAGCCATTATTAAAGCTAAAAATCAAAATGATAAAAACCTTTTATGGTTCTTTTGAGGATATAGTTATCCTTTAAAAACTGAATTAAACTTGGGGTGGTTGTAGGATAGTAGGATAGTAGTCTTTTTCCAATCTATATAAAAAATGAATTTCTTCTGCAGCAGTAAATGTACTTAAAACATCATAATCCATTATATTAAAATTTGTAAAACTAATTTGGCAACATTGACAACTGCAAAATGGCGAACAAAAATCACCTTCTTGATGTTGATGGTTATCATCCATATCTTGCGAAATTTCTGTTTTCACTTGATAATTTGGTGATTCATAATCTTCGCAAGGCACTAAATTAAGTGCAAAGATGTAAATTGATAATATAGCTGCTATAAATTTCACTTAGACAAAGATATAAATTATTTTATGCAATGGTTGTGCAAAAAAACGAAATTTAGGTATATGGGTGTTTAGTTGTACTTTATGTAAACCGATTTGTTGGCTGTAGGAATTATGAGACCCTTCGACAAGCTCAGGGTGACATATTTTATTAGAAATACTTCCGGGAATGAGGGTGTTATTTACCTGTTATTTTTCTTAATTTTTTATTTTTTTCTTTATAAAGAGCAGCTAAATCGATTACTTGAAGTGAATATTTCCCTAATGGATTGTACATTGTTAAATTATTAATATAACTACGAATATTGTTTATAGCTATGCTTAAGCCTGAGATATGAATTAAATCTTCTTTTTGTTTTTGAGCAATTATTTTAGCTTCATTAATTTCAAATATTGAAACCCCTTCAATAAACATTTTATATCCTGGTAAGGCGTTTTTAATGTTGTTGATTTCAATTTTTACAATTATGAAAATTTGACCGTATTTTATATTTTTAATGATATAGAAGGCATATTTTTACTAAAGGTTTTAGTAAAATAGTTGGCTTTTTTGTTAGGTGAATAAAATTAAAGATACAGGTCACAAAAAATACCAATATATACTATTTATAAAAATAGTATATTTGTCCCTATGCAAAAAAACAATCACATAAAAGCATTTTTCTTTTTAGGGATCTTCTCTATGCTTTTATTGCATCAAGGATTGGCTCATTGGCATCATGAACACGACATTGAACGTACATCTAAGATAGTTGCGCATAGCGATGCACACAATCACCATCACGATGTTCCAGAAAAAGAAAGTCATAACAATTGGTTTTTAGATTTGTTTTTGGAAATACATGTGCATTCAGTAGTAGCTAATGAAATACTGATAATAAACGAAAGGAGCATAAAACAACTCGATGTTAAAAAGGATATAAGTACTTATTTTTCTGATTATTATTCTATTAGTTTTATAGATTATGATAAAGTCGAAAAAATAAAGGACTATCAACCACCCAATAAATATTTAAACTCATATCGCTCTTCCCTCGATTCACGAGGCCCACCAAGTTTAGGTTAATCGTTTAGGGATACTTACTTCTGAGTTAGTAGTCCTTTTTATAAATTTAGATTAAACCTAAAAATTACAAACAATGAATAAACTAATAGTATTCGCAATTTGCGGATGCCTGTCCTTTGTTAGTGGTTTCTCTCAAACTAAAAATTTAGAGGAATTACTTAACCAAATAAAACAAAACAATACCGAGTTAAAAGCCTATCAATCTTTTATCGATGGGCAAAACTTGCAAAATAAAAGTGGTAATAATTTGCCAGACCCACAGCTTTCGGGTTATTATTTACCTTTTAGCGAACACCAAGGTAAAGATTACACCGAATTTGAAATTTCACAATCCTTCGAATTTCCAACGGTGTATGCTGCTCGAAACAAGTGGAATGCATTAAAAGAAGATCAGTTTCAAACAGCATTTACCAAAAAACGACAGGAAATTCTTTTAAAAGCAAAACAAGGCTTAATTAACTTCTATATACTTCAAAAGCAAAAAACTATTGAAGTCCATAGAAAAAAACAAAGTAAACAAGTACACGAGCAAATGCAAGAACTGTTCAACAAAGAACAGGTAGGCATTTTAGACCTCAACAAAGCCAAATTAGCTTGGATTCAAGAACAATTTGTAGTAGAACAATTAGAAGCTGAAATCCAAAATCAAATTACGGTTTTGCAAACTTTAAATGGTGAGCAATCGCTTGAATTGGATAACTTGCAATTGGATATTCCTTTTGAATTACAAACCATTGAAACACTATGGACAGAGAAATTGAAAAAAGACTCCAAACTTTTGGAGTTGCAGGCTAATGAAGCGTCAGCACTACAAAATGTAACACTCGAAAAGAATAAAATTTTACCCAACCTTGCTTTAGGCTATAATTACCAAGGTGTAAATGGCGACAATTATTCTGGTGTTTATGGTGGTTTGTCCATTCCGTTATGGAGCAGCAAAAACAAAGTGAAGGCAGCACAAGCAAATTATGAGTACCAACAATCCAGTTCGCAAGTGGTTAAGCAACTATTGTATGCAAAATTGCAACAGGAGTATAATCAGTATCAATTGTTGTTAAACAAATACACCGAATATCAAAATACCATTGAGAATCTGAACAGCGAAGATTTGCTTTTCAAAGCTTATAATTTAGGCGAATACTCCTTTTTAGAATATTATATGGAAGTGCAGTTTTATCGGAATGCAACAGACAAAATGCTGCAAATGGAAAAAGAATTACAGCTTTTACAAGCACAATTATTAATACATCAACTTTAACAATTTAAAAATCTAAAACAATGAAATCAATGATTCACGAACACCTTAAAACAAATAAACTTATTGTGAGTAAAACAGTATCAAAATATCTAATGGCATTATTGGTAATATCAGCAATAAGTTTTTCAGGATGCAGAGACACAAAAAAAGAGAAAACAGAAGAAGAACACGGACACTCGCACGATGACGATTCAGACCACACACACGAACACGAAGAAGTGAAACAAGAAGAATTTACAGTAGGTAAAGATTCTTTAAAAACTGAAGAAAAAACGCATACTCACGAAAACGGAGAAAAACACCACGACCACTAAAATTAAAACAAATGAAGAAGTATTTAATAATTGTACTTGCCTTAACGGCAATAGCTTGTAAGCAAAATAATGAAGATAATCACGCCCACAATCCAGACGGAAGTCACGTAGGCGAAGAAATACCTCGAATGGATTATACCATTTGGACAGACCAAACCGAGTTGTTTGTAGAGTTTCCTGTACTCATTATTGGGCAACCCAGCAAATTTGCAGCGCATTTTACGGTAATGGACGGACACCAACCTGTGCGTGAAGGGTCGGTTACAGTAAGTTTAATAAAAGGAGACAAAGGCATTCGTGCCACAGGAGAAAGTCCGTCATCCCCAGGAATATTCTCTCCCATCATTCAGCCAAAGGAAGCGGGAATACATCAATTGGTATTCGACCTTTCTACACCACAATACACCGATAAAATTGTGATTAAAGATGTAATGGTGTATGCCAATTTAGATGAAGCCAACAAAGCAATTGACGATGCAGGAGATGATGGTTCCATTTCCTTTTTAAAAGAACAGGCTTGGAAAATAGATTTTCAAACCGCACCAGTCATTAAAGGTGAAATTTATGATGTGATTAATACTTCAGGTGTTTGGACACCTGCACAGGGTTCAGTAAAAACATTGGTCGCAACTGCCAATGGTACAGTAAATTTTGCCACAACTAACCTAACGGAAGGAACGGAAGTTAAGCAAGGTCAATTACTTATGAATGTAAGCAGCAAAGGATTAACAAGCAATAATTTAAGCGCAGAAATAGCTAAAGCCAAAGCGAACTACGACCAAGCCACATCAGAATACGACAGAAAAAAGGAACTTTACGAGAGTAAAATTATTCCAAAGTCTGAATTTGAAAAAGTAGAGAGTAACTACAACATTGCAAAATCGCAATACCAATCTCTTGCTTTAGGTGTGTCTGATGGTAGCAAACAAATTAGAGCCCCTTTTAATGGGTTTATAAGAAGTGTAAATATTGCTAATGGCGATTACGCAGAACAAGGAACCGTTTTAATAAGTGTAGCGACCGAACAATCAAAAGTTCTAAAATCGCAAATAGCACCTACTTATGGTTTAACGATGCAAAACATTAAAGGTGTTTGGTATCAAACTGAAGAAGGTCAATGGAAAAGCATTAGAGATTCAGAAGGAGAAATACTATCCATATCTAAAGATATTGAACATAATAATCCACTTATTTCGGTCTATGCTCAAGTAAATGATCCTATTAAAGTTCCAAATGGTAGCTTAACCCAAGTACAAATTGCTATGGGTAACGCAATTCAAAACACAATGATTCCAGTGAATGCATTGTTGGAGGATTATGGAAGTTATTCGGTTATGGTTCAGCTTTCAGGAGAAAGTTTTGAAAGACGACCTGTTAAAATAGGAAAACGTAATGGCAAGAATGTAGAAATTCTACAAGGCCTAAAAGTTGGCGAAGTGGTAGTAACCATAGGCGCATATCAAGTTAAAATGGCTTCAATGTCTGGTTCTACACCTGCACACGGTCACGAACATTAAAAACGAAGAGAAATGTTAAACAAAATATTATCAATTTCACTTCAAAACAGATTGCTCATTTTATTGGGAGCAGTTGCATTGAGTGTGTTGGGTATTTATTATGCACGTACAATGAACGTGGATGTATTCCCAGACCTAACAGCACCAACGGTAACCATCCTTACCGAAGCCCACGGAATGGAATCTGAAGAAGTAGAAAAATTAGTAACCTATCAATTAGAAACTGCCTTAAACGGTTCGCCAAATGTAAGGCGAATTCGTTCATCATCAGCAGCAGGTATTTCCATTGTTTGGGTAGAATTTGAATGGGGAACCGATATTTATCGCGCACGCCAAATTGTTAGTGAGCGAATTCCGATGGTACGTGAGAATTTACCCGAAGGTATTGGCGCACCAACAATGGCACCTATTTCATCTATTATGGGTGAAATAATGCTCTTGGGTGTTACTTCAGATAGTTTGTCGCCAATGGAATTACGAACCTTATCAGATTGGACAATTAGACCACGTATTAAGGCGATTGGTGGTATTGCAAATGTGGTGGTCATTGGTGGCGATTACAAACAATACCAAGTATTTGCCAATCCTGAAAAGATGAAGCATTATAATGTAAGTCTTTCCGAATTGTTAGAAAACGTACAGGAAGCAAACAAAAATGCACCTGGTGGTGTAATTAACCAATATGGGAATCAATACATCATTAAAGGTAGCGGTAGAGCTTATGCGTTAGAAGATTTACGGGAAGCAGTCTTAAAACAAGTCAATGGTCAAACCATAAAAATTAAGGACGTGGCGACTGTGAAAATTGGAGCTGCCGATAAAATTGGTGATGGTTCATTAAATGCGAAACCAGCAGTTATTTTAACCATTTCAAAACAACCTGATGTAAATACGTTGGAACTGACAGACCTTTTGGATGAAGCCATTGCCGATTTACAAACAACGTTGCCAAAAGGTGTAACTATCAAAAATCACATTTTTAGACAGTCTGATTTTATAGAAGCATCCATTAGTAATTTAAATTGGACCTTACTGGAAGGTGCATTCTTTGTAATGATTATCCTTTTCATCTTTTTAATGAATTGGAGAACAACTTTAATATCATTATTGGCAATTCCAATTTCATTATTGGTATCCATTATCATTTTAAAATGGTTAGGTTATACTATTAACACAATGAGTTTGGGTGGTATGGCAATTGCTATTGGTGCTTTGGTAGATGATGCCATTATTGATGTGGAGAATGTATATAAACGCTTACGAGAAAATATTAAAAAGCCGAAAGCAGAACGACAATCAACAATTACAGTGGTGCGTGATGCATCAGTAGAAATACGAAGTTCAATTATAATTGCTACCCTAATTATTATTGTATCATTTATTCCATTATTCTTTTTAAGTGGAATGGAAGGGCGCTTATTACAACCGTTAGGTATTGCGTTTGTGACTTCGGTTTTAACATCATTAATAGTTGCGGTAACCGTAACACCAATTTTATGTTCTTATTTGTTAAAAAATGAAAAACTACTCCTCAAACGTTCAGAAGGTACGCGTGTTGAACGCTGGTTACAGAAAAAATATGGTAATCTGTTGCAACGAGCCACTAATATTCCAAAAACAATTATTGGAACTACAGTAATTGCATTTATCATTAGTATAGTAGTATTAACCCAATTAGGAAGAAGTTTTTTACCCGAATTTAATGAAGGCTCTTTAGTAATTAGTGTTGTTGGCCCACCAGCAATGTCTTTAGAAGAAAGTAATAAAACTGGGAAATTGATAGAAACTCTTTTATTGGATTTACCAGAAGTAGAAGTTGTTACTCGAAGACAAGGAAGAGCAGAATTAGATGAGCACGCGCAAGGCGTAAATGCTTCAGAAATTGATGTGCCTTTTATTCTGAAAGATAAAACCAAAGAAGAATTCTTTGAAGAAGTTCGAAGCAAATTAAGCATCGCACCAGGTGTAAATATAACATTGGGACAACCTATTGCACATCGCATTGACCATATGTTATCAGGTACACGTGCTAATATTGCCATCAAGATTTTTGGTTCAGATTTACAACGCTTGTTTGAAGTTGGTAAAAGCGTAGAACAGAACATTAAGGATATTGACGGATT
>Ga0316205_10003813_pt1 | contig 13832 bp, 13 predicted proteins | sample 3monthpyrite_MG_FD_204941 | JGI IMG/M metagenome (GOLD analysis project Ga0316205, IMG submission 204941) | Microbial mat bacterial communities from mineral coupon in-situ incubated in ocean water Damariscotta River, Maine, United States -... | ecosystem: Environmental > Aquatic > Marine >... | reverse complement strand
CCCATTTTCGGCTGCATGAAAGGCACTGTCACCATTCCCCAAGGCGTGGACTTAACGCAGCCAGCGATGCCTGAATGGTCAGAAATCGCCCAGAATGCAGGGCTTCCGGAATGAGTGGCATCCTGTTGGACACATGCGCTTTGCTCTGGATTGGCAACGGCGACAAGATTTCTGCCGCCGCAACCGACGCCCTCAATCAAGGGTTTGAGCGCAGCCAAACCGTTTATGTTTCACCTTTTTCGGCTTGGGAAATCGGCAATCTGGTATCGCTCGGCAGGCTCAATCTCTCCCTGCCACCTGATAGATGGTTCAGCGGTGTCATGAAATACGGCGGCCTTGAACTGGCGGGCCTAACCCCGGAGATGCTTGTTTCTTCAAACTTCCTGCCGAGTTCCGCTCATAAAGACCCTGCCGACAGAATAATCATTGCCACCGCACGGGAAAATGGGATGACCATAATGACCCGTGACCAAAAAATACTCGATTATGCCCAACATGGGCATGTCAACGCCCTACGATGTTAAAGGAATCAAAATGACTACGATCAAGTGTATCTCACCGATCGACGGCTCGGTCTTTGCCGAACGTGAAACACTCAGCCTTGAGGCGGCGGTTGCTGCCGTGGCCAAAGCCCGCGCCGCCCAAAAGGCGTGGAAAAAGCGCCCGCTGGCCGAGCGCATAGCGCTGGTGCAGGCCGGCGTGGCTGAGCTTGGCAACATGAATGATATCATCGTGCCGGAAATAGCCCATATGATGGGCCGCCCGGTGCGCTATGGCGGCGAGTTTGGCGGCGTGGAAGAGCGCGCCTCGGGTATGGCGGCCATTGCCACCGATGCTTTGAGCCCGATCATCGTCGAAGACAGCACCAATTTCGAGCGTCGTATCGAGCGCGAGCCCCACGGCGTGGTGCTGGTCGTGGCCCCGTGGAACTACCCTTACCTGACCGCGATCAACACCGTTTCGCCTGCCCTGATCGCCGGCAATGCTGTGCTGCTCAAACATGCCAGCCAAACCCTGCTGGCCGGCGAGCGCATGGTTGAGGTCTTCACCAAAGCAGGCATCCCCGCCGACCTGTTCCAAAACATTTTTCTCGATCACGCCACCACCTCGGCGCTGATTGCGGGCAACAATGTTGATTTCGTCAATTTCACCGGCTCGGTGGGTGGCGGCCAGGAAATGGAGCGTGCCGCCGCAGGCACCTTTACCGGCGTTGGCACCGAGCTTGGCGGCAAAGACCCGGGCTATGTGATGGATGATGCCGATCTTGATGCGGCAGTCGATACCCTGATTGATGCCGCCATGTTCAATTCCGGCCAATGCTGCTGTGGCATAGAGCGGATTTATGTGATCGACAGCCTTTATGACGCCTTCTTGGCCAAAGCCGTTGCCACGGTGGAGGGCTACAAGCTTGGCAACCCGCTTGAGCCAGATACCACCATGGGCCCGATGGCCAATATCCGCTTTGCCACCGAGGTCCGCGCCCAAACCGGCGAGGCCATTGCGGCCGGTGCCACCCCGCTCATCGCCCCGAGCCTGTTTCCCGAAGATGACGGTGGCACCTACCTGATGCCGCAAATCCTGACCAATGTGGACCACTCCATGCGAGTGATGCGGGACGAGAGCTTCGGGCCGGTTGTCGGCATTATGAAAGTCAGCTCCGACGTCGAAGCCATCAAACTGATGAACGACAGCGAGTTCGGCCTCACCGCCTCGCTCTGGACGGCAGACGCTGCCCGCGCCGCCACCATCGGTGCCGAACTCGAAACCGGCACCGTGTTTATGAACCGCGCCGATTATCTCGACCCTGCCCTGTGCTGGACCGGCTGTAAAAATACCGGCCGCGGCGGCGCACTCTCGATCATCGGCTTCCAAAACCTGACCCGTCCAAAATCCTACCACCTCAAGAAAGTCACATCATGAACCTCGTTGGAAACTGGGGTTACCCGACCCCGATTAAATTTGGCGCTGGCCGGATCAAAGAGCTGGCCGAGGCCTGCAAAGCCACCGGTATGAAAAACCCCTTACTGGTCACCGATAAAGGCCTCGCCAATCTGCCGATCACCCAAAACGCGCTCGATATTCTCGATGCCGCAGGCCTTGGCCGCGCCATGTATTCAGAAGTGGACCCAAACCCGAACGAGAAAAACCTCGAAGCGGGTGTGGCTGTCTATAAAGCCGGTGGCCATGATGGTGTGGTTGCTTTTGGCGGCGGCTCGGGGCTCGACCTAGGCAAAATGGTCGCCTTCATGGCCGGCCAAACCCGCCCCATCTGGGATTTTGAAGACATCGGTGATTGGTGGACCCGCGCCGATTCCAGCGCCATCGCCCCGATCATCGCGGTGCCGACCACCGCAGGCACCGGCTCCGAAGTGGGCCGCGCCAGCGTTATCACCGATAGCGTCACCCATGTTAAAAAAATCATCTTCCATCCCAACGTGCTGCCAAGCATCGTAATCGCCGACCCCGAGCTCACCGTTGGCATGCCGCGCTTCATCACCGCCGGCACCGGCATGGACGCCTTCGCCCACTGCCTTGAGGCCTATTCCTCACCGCATTACCACCCGATGTCGCAAGGCATCGCAGTAGAAGGCATGCGTCTGGTAAAAGACAATCTGCCCCGCGTTTACGCTGATCCAACTGACATCGAGGCCCGCGCCCATATGCTCAGCGCCGCCATGATGGGCGCCACTGCCTTCCAAAAAGGCCTCGGCGCCGTGCATGCCCTTAGCCACCCCATCGGCGCAGTTTACAACACCCACCACGGCACCACCAACGCGGTGGTCATCCCCCCCGTGCTGGATTACAACCGTGCCGCCATTGAAGATCGCTTTGAGGCCCTTAACGGCTACCTTGGCCTCACCGGCGGTTTTGACGGCTTCAAAGCCTATGTGCTGGAGTTGAATGACTCCTTGGGCATTCCGAAAAACCTTACCGAAATGGGGGTGGAGGCCAGCCGCATAGACGACCTCGCCGCCATGGCCCTCAAAGACCCCTCGGTAGGCGGCAACCCGGTTGAAATGACCTTTGACAGCACCAAGGCGCTGTTTGAGGCCTGTATGTAGAGTGATTTAACCCCACCCCAACGCAGGGCGGGGTTTTGTCTCACTAGTCCCGATCTAAAACCCGGGAACGGTCGCGACAAACCTACACATAACGGCTTCACTGAGCGCTTCAAACTTGCATTCGGCTTCGATCCGCTCACCCCGTTTTTGGGAAAACCGTCATTCAAACTTTAGTATCTCGGCCGGTGTTGGTGCCGCATAGATCGACCGTACTCTTTCGAGATAGAACGGAGCTTCCAGCAAAAACCCGCTATATCAGCAGCCATCACATTCTTCAGGCAAATTTACGAGAATCGCTCGAAACCGCCATGATGGTAGATCGAATTTGCCAGTGATCTTTTCAGAACTTGTATTTGCCCACGGCGAAATCATCAGTGAATTAAGTGGGAAAACTGGCCATTTCGGCGGTTTCGCTCTCATAGCATTTTGATGACAATGATGTGCATTGCCTTTTTCGAAATTGCTAAATAACTTGCGCAATATGTTCATCAATACGGGTATTCTACAATGGTTGATAATAATAGACACTTCACGCGCCGCCAATTTGGCAAAGCACTCGGAGCGGCAAGTTTGGCGTTGCCGATGTTGTCCCCGGCAATGCTGAGGGCGCAAGAGAACCCGGTCGCGAAAGCTGCCGCGCCGCAATATTCGACCAACTCGTTTGTATCTATGCGCTGGCAGGATCATTTTCCCAATCTGCGAAAGGGCGCTATTCTGTCCGATACCGTGGGCCGTGTATTGCATTACTGGTCTGAAGACGATGAAACCTACATGATCTTTCCGACCTCGGTGCCGCTTACAGAGCAACTAACGCGGCGGGGCCGCACCAGCATCGTGCGCAAAGTTGTAGGGCCCGAGTGGCGCCCAACCGCGAATATGCTGGCCCGGGACCCTGATTTGCCCCGTTATGTTGGCCCCGGCCCTGAAAACCCGCTGGGCACTCACGCGTTATATCTGAGTTGGCAATATTACCGGATTCACGGCACCAACGACACCCGCAAGATCGGGCGGCAGGCCTCGAATGGCTGTATCGGTCTCTATAACGAAGATATCGAGGTTTTGTTCGGCCTTTCCCAAGTGGGCACACAGGTGCTGCTGATCTAGGTTTGAAGGCCCGGCCAGCCGACATCACTACAATGTCACACCGTGTAGGTCTTCTTTCGGACTGCACAGTTTTTTCTTGCCATTAGCGTTGATAGACGCAATATAGGAGGCGATTGAAGCGGGGCGCGTTGCGCGCGTTTCTCTTAGCCGAGGTATTGCCAAAAAAAGGATTAGAACCAATGAAAACGCTTTTTGTTACACTTGCTGCCATGGTTGCCGCGACCTCTGCTTTTGCTGGCGCCGTCACCTATATTGCCCCCGAAGTGGTGATGATCGAAGAACCATCCCGCATGGGTGGCTCCGGTGCGTGGCTGATCCCGCTCGTCATTATTGCCGTGCTGGCGCTGGCGCTGACGCAAGATAATGAACCGCAAACCCTATAACATCCCTTTCTTAATACTTGGAGTAGACCCATGAAAAAAACCCTTATCGCCGTTTCCGCCCTTGTTGCCAGTGCAACTACCGCTCTGGCTGGTGCTGTCACCTATGTCGCCCCCGAAGTGGTGATGATTGAAGAACCGACCCGCATGGGCGGCTCCGGCGCGTGGCTGATCCCGCTCGTCATTATTGCCGTGCTGGCATTGGCGCTGACACAAGATAGCCAAGAACCGGGCTAAATCCGGCTGTTTTAGAGCGATTGCCGCGACCAAGAACAAAAACCCGCCGCCTATCAAGATGGGCGGCGGGTTTTTGTTTGCTTACGGGGCATGATAGTGCAATATGTGGCCCATATATCCTGTGCCGATATGCGCGGATTTTTTTAATGCCAATCATATTGAAGGACGACCTCTATGAAAAAAGCCCTTATTGCTGCCACCGCCCTTGTTGCCAGTGCGACTACCGCTCTGGCCGGTGCGGTTACCTATGTCGCCCCCGAAGTGGTGATGATTGAAGAACCAACCCGCATGGGTGGTTCCGGCGCGTGGCTGATCCCGCTCGTCATTATTGCCGTACTGGCGCTGGCGCTGACACAGGACAATGCCACAGCAGCCCAAGACTAACCCGGGTTAGCCACCCGCGAACCTGAATTGGTGCCGTTGCCCACAACATGGGCTGCGGCATTTTATTGGTTGCGTGTGCAGTTGGTTAATGTAACATGACTGTCACAACACTGGGTGCACACCGCATTCGGGCGTTTTTAGTGCTAAAAAAAACTTGAAGGACCGCGAACATGAAAAAACTTTTAATTTCCGCCACCGCCCTCGTAGCCAGTGCCTCTGCCGCTTTGGCTGGTGCGGTTACCTATGTCGCCCCCGAAGTGGTGATGATTGAAGAACCGACCCGCATGGGCGGCTCCGGCGCGTGGCTGATCCCGCTCGTCATTATTGCCGTGCTGGCGCTGGCGCTGACACAGGATAACGGGCGCGCCGAATAGTCGGCGACAGCCAAAAAAATACTAAGTCGGGCGCTTTGGCGCCCCTTTTTATGGGGTATAGGGTTCCAGAATATCAATCTCGATCATGCCTTGATCGGGGCCGAGCCACTGGGCCGAGCGCAAGATTTGTCCGTCTGCCTGCACCAGATGGATATTGGTAAAACGCTGCCCGTCACCGCGGCACTGGCTTTGCATGATGGTTGTGTCAAAGCGCTTGTCGAGCAGCTCCAGTTCAAAAGCCGGGCCCTTCACAAAGCGGCAGGTAACCGAGATCAACCGCCCGCCCGGGGTATCGCCGGTAAAGCGGTAATCACGGGTCACGCTGCCGCGCCAGTTTTCCGGCGGGGTGAGCACGGTAACAGGGTCGCCCGCATCGGTGCGCACCGACAGCATATCATAGCCAATGGCGCGACTGGCCGTGATCAGGCTGCCTTGCAGGGTCATGGTTTGCAGAAGCTGCGAGGCAAAGGTGACGTAGCCATCATTGACCGAGCGCGCATAAAGCATCACACCGGTTGTATCATCACCCACGCGCGCGCGGATGATGGCCAGCCCGGTTTCCTTGATCTTTGCAAAGGTTACAACAATTGGCGGGCGGGCGGCGGCTTCCGCCTCGGCCTCGGCAGCGGCCCGTCGTGCACCGGGTTTTACCTTTTGCCAAATAGCCGATACAACAGGGTTGGTGCCACCGCCACTTGAGCAGGCGGCTAGCGCCGTGGTCAGTGCCAGTGCGCCGACGAGGGCTAACTTCATTGCCAATAGGCCCCCCAGGTCTCGTAAAGGTCAGTTGTATCACTGCCGCGAATGGTCGGGTAAAGCCGGTTGGCCACATTCAACTGCGCGCCGCCATCATTGCCATAGCCGCCAAGCGAAACCGTGGTTGCCGAGCGGCTTTCGAACGGCAGGGTCCAGTCAAACGGAATGCGCAGGCTGATGCCTTTGTCAAAATTGCCGGAACCAAAATCGGCAAAGCTGACTTCGGTGAGAGTCATATAGGCCGACACTTCCCAGCCATTGGTAAAGCGGCGTGAGAGCGTAAGGGTTGTGCCCCAGTCTCCGGCGAGATAGCGGCCAACATCGACCTGTGCTTCAAGGTCGTTCCAGCCGGTATTCCAGTAAAGCGAGGCTTGGCCGGTCACGGTTTCATAATCCTGAAAGCCGAGCATGGTATCAAAAGCGCGCTGTTTGACATAGGCAACCTCGGCCCCGAGGCCCCAGTTTTGGGTGGCGGGCTTCCAGAGCAGTTCGGCATCTACGCCACCGAACATCCGCTCCAGATACCCGGCCGAAACCCGGCCATAAAGGCTGGGCGCGAGTTTGGTCTGGAAGTCAGCGGTCAGGCGCTGGATAACCGGGCCACCGCTGGCATAAAGGGCGGCATCGCTGCGCACATGCGGCAAGGTGCTGGCCGAGGGCCCCGCGCCGTCACCGATATTGCCGAGCAGCTTTTGGGTGACCGACAGGCTAAGCCCGAAATTGCGCGATATGCGGTATTGGGCATTGGCCGACAGAATGAGATCAATCTCGCCCAAACCATCGGCGCTAAACAGGTTCACCGGAATATTCGGGCTGAGCCCCCAGGTAAAGCGCCGGTCGATCTCCGGGGTCCAAACACCTTCACCGGCAATATGGTTGGGGGCCGAGCTAAATGTGGTGGTGGCGAAGCTGTCTGGTCCGGCATTGGGGCGGTCTACCTGTGCCTCAAGGTCGGCGCGGTTGATTTCCATGGTGGTGGTCGGCAGGCCACCGGACATAAGCGTGATGCGGAACACCTCGACCGAGGGCGGGGTAGAGCCAGCCAGCACCCGCGCAAGGCGACCCACGGCCATTGGGTCACGCGAGTATTTGCTGTTGTTGATGTAAAGCTCAAGCGTGTTGCCGGTGATCCTGCCTTCCTGCACATGAATACCGTCTCCGGCCAGCGCACTGGACAACACTTCCACCATTTTGGTGCGCACAACCGGCGCGGCCGCCCAGGAAATATCGCGGCTATAATCGGCCGGGCGGGCATTTACCGGTGCAGGGCCTGCGCCGAGGTCTTGCGGGGTGATCGGCTGGTTGGGGTTGCCACTAATGCTAACCCGAAAGCCGACCTCGGACCCGTAATTGTAGTAGGCAGCCAGTGACAGATGGCTGCCAAGGCGATATTCAGCCCCAAAATTGAACGGTGAATTATAGGTGAAGTCGCCAAAAACCTGCTCGCCGGTCATCGCGTCCGACGAATATTCGGCCTTCAATACCAGATTATCCAGCGGGGTTTGCCATTCAACCCCGCCAAACAGCGCCGCATCACCCGCAAACATATGGCCAAAGCCCAACTCGTTATCAACCGCGGGGCGGGTGCCAAACGGCGCGCCAATCGGGTTATTGGAGCCAAGCCGACCCCAGCCAAGGCCGGCTGAAACCCGCAAGTTCTCGCCAATGCTTTTGGTGGCGACAATGTATTCAGACGCGGTAGGCCCGTTAGAAAGAAAATCACGAAAGCCAACGGCGATAGCGGGGCGCATATCGCCCTCTTGCACCAGCCGGAATTTGAGATCGAGCGTGTTATCGCCAAAGGAAGTGCCGGGGGCGGACCAGTCATCAAGGGTGACGATGCGGGCCGAGGCTTCGACATTGGGCAGAAGCTGGAAGTTGAGCACGCCGCCGGCACTGGTGCCACCATTAAGGAATGACCAGCTGGTTTCGCCATCGGGTTGCATGGCGGCATTGGGCATATCGATGATGCCGGTGGAGCCATAGGTGCCAAAGCTCGGGGCAAAACCCTGTGCAAGCGCGCCATTTGCGGCGATGCTTACCAGCGCCGTTGTGGCGATCAGCCGAATGCTTGCGAACATAATACCCCTCACCGAATCTTTTCTTCATAACCAGTGCCCATTTTTAACCTGTTTCGCCGCAAGGGGCGAGATGAATCGAAACTATCCGGCGGTCTCTTGCGCAAGCAGAGCTTCAAGCCCGGTTTTGTAATCGGGGTAGCGCAGCTTTACGCCGAGATCGCGTTTGATTTTGGCATTGTTGACTTTTTTGGACTCGGCGTAAAAACTGCGCGCCATATCGGTCATCTCGGCGGTGTCATAATCCAGCGCCGGGGGCAGGGGCAGGCCCAAGAGCTTGGCGGCATAGCCGATCACATTCTGGGGCGGGGCCGGGTCATTATCACATACGTTATAAATCTGGCCCGGGCTCGGGTGCTTTATGGAGGCGGCGAGTGTTTGCGCGATGTCTTCCACATGTATGCGGCTAAACACCTGATTATGCTTGATGATACGCCGCGCCGTGCCTGCGCGCACCTTGGCAAAGGGGCCGCGCCCGGGGCCATAAATGCCCGCGAGCCGGAATATATGCACCGGCAATCCAGCGAATCTATAAAGGTCCATCCACTGTTTTTCGGCCTTGACCCTGTGGTGCCCGCGCGTGGTAGATGGGGTGAGGGCGGTGCTTTCATCAACCCATGCACCCGCGTGATCACCATAAACCCCAGTCGTGGAAAGGTAGCCGACCCAAGCCGGTTTGGCAGCCAAAATATCCGGCTCCAGCGCGGCCAGAAACGGGTCTCCATCCGCACCCGGCGCGGCAGAAAGCAGGATGTGGCTGGCCCAGTTGAGCGTGGCAGAAATGTCACGCCCCGGCCATTGAATCAGCGAATCGTCACCCGGGTTGCGCGCGGTGCCGCGCACCTCCCAGCCAATCCCGCGCATATGGGCCGCAAAAACCCGGCCGGTATAGCCCATGCCCAAAATCAACAATCTCATGTCAGCCTCTCCAGCGCCCAATGGGCGGCATCTTTTACGGTGTCATCGGCATCGCTGGCCAGCGGTCGTGCCGCCGCGACCAGCGATTTATCACGCGAGTTGCCGATGGCGTAAAGCACATTGCGCACAAAGCTGTTGCGCCCGATGCGCTTAATGGGTGATCCGGCAAACACCTCGCGGAAGCCGGCATCGTCCAGCGCCACCAGATGTTCGAGTTTGGGGCAGCGAAGTTCTATCCTTGCCCAATAGTCGGAATCCCGCGCCTTTTGCGCGAATTTGTTCCACGGGCAAACAGCGAGACAATCATCACAGCCATAAATCCTGTTGCCCATTTTGGCGCGGAGTGCCGGGTCTATCGGGCCTTTATGCTCGATGGTCAGGTAGGAAATACACTTGCGCGGATCGAGCTTGTAGGGCGCGATGAAGGCATCGGTCGGGCAGACATCAAGGCAGGCGTGGCAGTTGCCGCAATGGTCCGGCTCGGGGGGGTCTTTGGGCAAATCAAGCGTGGTGAAGATCGCGCCGAGGAAGAACCAGTTACCAAGGCGGCGGCTGACAACATTGGTGTGCTTGCCCTGCCAACCCAAGCCCGCCGCCTGCGCCAACGGTTTTTCCATCACTGGTGCTGTATCCACAAAGACCTTGATCTCGCAGGGCTGTTGCTCGATCAGCCAGCGCCCCAGCCGCTTGAGCCGCTTTTTCACCGGCTCATGGTAATCCTTATGGCGGGCATAAACAGAGATATTGCCGCGGTCGGGCATCGACAGCAGCTTGAGCGGGTCTTCATCCGGGCCGTAATTTTGGGCCAGCATAATTACCGATTTGGCCTCGGGCCACAGCGCCGTTGGGCTACCGCGCCAATGGCTGCGCTTTTCCATCCAACCCATGTCACCATGCAGGCCGGCCGCCAGAAATTCTTGCAGGCGCCCGGCGGTTTCGGGCGCGGCATCGGGGGCGCATATGCCAATATCATCAAAGCCCAGCGCCAGCGCCTTGGTGCGCAGGTTTTGGGCCAGCGGCTGCACTTAAAAATCCAGATCGGCGTAATGGTCGGGTGGCACAAAGCCGGTGACCTGATCGGCAAGCAGCGAGCGAAAAGCCGGGCGGGATTTGATCCGCGCATACCATTCCTTGACGTTTTTATTGCGCCGCCAATCAACATCGTTCACGTAATCCAGCGTGCTCAGGTGGGCGGCGGCGGTGAAATCGGCGATGCTCATCATATTGCCGGCCAGCCAATCCCGGCTTTCGAGCAGCCAGCCCATGTAATCGATGTGATATTTGATATGTTTGCTGCCAGCCTTGATTTTGCTGCTATCCGGGTAGCCGGTGCCCATCAGCTTTTTGTTGATACGTTCATAGACCAGATTGGCCGTGACTTCGTGGTGAAATTTATCATCAAACCAGCCCTCTATCCGGCGGGCCTCGGCACGGGCGGCGGGGTCTTTTGGCAGCAGGGGCGGCTCGGGCTGGGTTTCTTCCAGAAAGCCGAAAATCGCCGAAGATTCACCAAGCACAAAATTGCCGTTGCGCAACACCGGTACTTTTCCGGCCGGATTGAGGCGCAGAAAATCCAGCCGTTTCTCCCAGTATTTTTCCTCGACCAGTTCAACATCTATCTTTTTTTCCGCCAGAACGAGGCGGATTTTGCGGCAAAATGGCGAGAGCGGTTGGTGGTAGAGGCGAAACATGGGGACTCCAAAGCATTGGTTTTGAAGTAATGTAGGTTTTGGGGAAAGTTTTCAAGTGAAACCGCCGGGGGCATGGGTCGGATGCCTCCGGCGGGAGTATTTTTGAAAGAATGAAGACGGTTCAGGCGGTTTCCTGCGCGTCTTCGTCGCTCAATGGCTGTGGAAGCCGGGTGAGCATTTCCTTTGGGCATATCTGCTTGAAGTGGCCGTGTACCCGTTCCCAGTTGCGCAGCAATTCACTGGCCAGCGGCGAGCCGGTTTCCTCGGCGTGTTGCTCGATCAGGTAGACCAGTTCGGCTTCCCAATAGGCCGAGTGCAGCGGTTGGCAGATCACCGATTCGTTGTTCATCCGGGTTTCAAAGTTGTTTTCAGGGTCATAAACATAGGCCATGCCACCGGTCATGCCGGCGCCGAAGTTATCGCCCACAGGGCCGAGGATAACTGCGGTGCCACCGGTCATGTATTCACAGCCATTGGAGCCGCAACCTTCGACCACCACTTTGGCACCTGAATTGCGCACGCAAAAACGCTCGCCGGCGCGGCCATTGGCGAAAAGCTTACCATCGGTAGCGCCGTAAAGCACGGTGTTGCCGATGATGGTGTTGGCGGCCGGGTCCAGCCCGCAATTGAGCGGCGGGCGCACCACAATGGTGCCACCCGATAGGCCTTTGCCAACGTAATCATTGGCATCACCCGATACCATGATCTTTAGGCCCGGTACTGCGAAAGCGCCAAGCGATTGCCCGGCCGAGCCTGCCAGCTTGATACTGAGGTGGTTTTCCTGCAACTCGTTATTCATGCCGAAGCGTTTGACGATATGGCTGGAAACGCGGCTGCCGATCGAGCGGAGCGTGTTTTGCACCGCATAGGAAAGCTGCATTTTTTCGCCGTCTTTGAAAAACGGTTCGGCGTCACGCAGGATGAGGGCGTCAAGCGTATCGGGCACGAACTGGCGTTCGCGTTTGCGGTCATACTTGATGTTATGGCCTTCATCAACGCTGATCAGCATCGGGTTGAGATCGAGGTCGTCGAGGTGCTCGGAACCGCGTGATACTTGCGACAAGAGGTCAGCCCGCCCGATGACCTCTTCCAATGAGCGCACGCCAAGGCTGGCCAGCACCTCCCGCACTTCCTGCGCATAAAAGGTGATCAGGTTGACGACTTTATCGGCGGTTCCGGTGAATTTGGCGCGCAACCGTTCATCCTGCACGCATATGCCCACCGGGCAGGTGTTGCTTTGGCACTGGCGCACCATGATGCAGCCCATCGAAATAAGCGCGGCGGTGCCGATGCCGAATTCCTCGGCCCCCATCATCGCGGCGATCACAATATCGCGGCCGGTACGCAAGCCGCCATCGGTGCGCAGAGTGACGCGGCCGCGCAAGTCGTTCATCGCCAAGACCTGATGCGCCTCGGTCAGCCCCATTTCCCATGGCAGGCCGACATATTTGATGCTGGTGGCCGGGCTGGCCCCGGTGCCGCCATTATGGCCTGCAATCAGGATGACATCGGCCTTGGCTTTGGCCACACCGGCGGCAATGGTGCCGACACCCGATTGCGCCACGAGTTTCACACATATTTTGGCGCGCGGGTTGATTTGCTTGAGGTCATAAATCAGCTGCGCGAGATCTTCGATCGAGTAAATATCATGGTGTGGCGGTGGTGAAATCAGGGTCACGCCCTCGGTCGAGTGCCGCAGGCGGGCGATCAGGGCATTGACCTTGATACCGGGCAACTGGCCACCCTCGCCGGGCTTGGCCCCTTGCGCCACCTTGATTTCGATCTCCTCACACTGGTTGAGGTATTCTGCCGTAACCCCGAAGCGGCCAGAGGCCACCTGTTTGATTTTGGCTGACGGGTTATCGCCGTTTGGTTCGGGGAAAAAATGCGCCGGGTCTTCGCCGCCTTCGCCGGAGTTTGATTTGGCCCCGATCCGGTTCATGGCCACATTCAGGGTTTTGTGCGCTTCGGGGCTAAGCGCGCCGAGGCTCATGCCGGGGGTGACAAAGCGCTTGCGAATAGAGGTGATGCTTTCAACCTCGTCCACCGAAATCGGTTTGGCTTTGGCGTCAAAATCCAGCAAATCACGGAGGTGAATTGGCGGGTTGGCGCGCATGGCGGCTGAGTATTGCTTCCAGAGATCATAGGAATTGCGTTCGCAGGCCGATTGCAGCAGGTGCATATTGGTGGATTGCCAGGCATGGGTTTCGCCCGAAGCACGCAGCTTGTAAAAACCGCCGATATCAAGCACATCTTGCCCGCCAAGCCAGCCTTTGGCGTGGATATCGAGGATTTTTTGCTGGATGCCGGCAATCCCGATTCCAGAAATGCGACTGACCATACCGGGGAAATATTCGGCCACCATGGCGCGAGAAAGCCCCACAGCCTCAAAATTAAGGCCGCCGCGATAAGAGGAGATCACCGAGATCCCCATTTTGGACATGATCTTGAGCAAGCCCTGATCAATCGCCTCGCGGTAATTGGCAATCACCCTGTCGAGCGGGCCGTCGAGCAGGCCACGGGCCACACGGTCGGCCAGGCTGTCTTCGGCGAGATAGGCATTTACCGTGGTCGCCCCGGCACCGATCAGCACCGCGAAATAATGCGAGTCCATGCATTCGGCGGCGCGCAGATTGATCGAGGTAAAGGTGCGCAAGCCCTTGCGCACCAGCCAGCTATGCACCGACGAGCAAGCCAGAATCATCGGCATTGACACGTTGCTCTCGCTTTGGTGTTCGTCGGTCAGCACAAGGTGTGTAGCCCCGGCGCGCACGGCTTCTTCGGACTGGCGGCGCACGCCTTCGAGCGCAGTTTGCAGGTTGCCATCCACCGGGAAGGTGCAATCAAT
>Ga0316205_10003812_pt1 | contig 13846 bp, 14 predicted proteins | sample 3monthpyrite_MG_FD_204941 | JGI IMG/M metagenome (GOLD analysis project Ga0316205, IMG submission 204941) | Microbial mat bacterial communities from mineral coupon in-situ incubated in ocean water Damariscotta River, Maine, United States -... | ecosystem: Environmental > Aquatic > Marine >... | reverse complement strand
GTTCATGTGCAACAATATTTGCAAGTGCAGCATCAGTTGCAAAATTTGGTGTGTATGTGCTTGCCAACAATAAAACTTTTATTGTTGCCGTGTCCAGGTCAAGCGTTCCATTGTGCCTGTATTTTTTTGCAATATCATATTCAGTGATTGTGGTTGCCATGTGAAAACCTTATGATAATATTCTGTTAGCTAAAAGTCTGATTGTGACTTCATCATTTTTCTGTGACAAAGTGTCAGGTGCAACTTCAAATGCCCCTTCATCAGTGCTTAATAAAAGAAGTGAATATGTTTTAAATAATTCAGTTAATTTGTCAACTGATGCTTTTTCTGCATTTTTTAAAACAATGATGAATGTCCTGTCACTATGTGAAAAACCATTGTCTTCAATTGAAGCATTGCCATCAAGTGTGGCACGCCTAGAAACCCGCCTTGATAAGTTTTTCAATTGACTGTTTGGTGAAACAGTTTGGAAAGCTTGGTTTCCATTTATGTCAAAAGTTAATGCTGATAATGCAATCATTAATTTATACCCTGTAAGAATTCGACAAATTCTGCATTGCCTCTGACTTGTATTTTCTTTAATATTTCAAACATAAAGGCTTCAATGTGTTGTTCAAGTCCATGAGATTTGATGTTGATGATTCCATCACCATTTTTCAATGCTTCTGTTTGCTGTTCAATTTTGTTTATTTCTGCCAAAGTCAATTTTTTCTGTAGTTCAAAGGCATCAGCCCGGGCTTTGTTTTCAATTTCAAGCTGTTTCTGAATTAATTTAAAAGAAGTATCTGAAAGGCTGACACCAATAAAACTTGATAATGAACCAATGGCAGTGCTGATGACTTTTTCTGTGCTGCCAATTGTTGTGTTGATTGAATCAAATATTGTTTGAAATTTCTTTGTGTCTGCTTCAAGTTGTGCGGTTTTAAAATCAACAACAATTTCAAATTGTTTTATTCTTTCGTTTGATGCTATTTGTTCCATCTTGGTCAGAAATTCGTCTGACTCTTTTTTTGCTTCCTTGGTTGTTTTTGCTACTGCTGAAAACTTTGTTGAAATGTTTGTCAATCCATCTGAATAACCAACTAATTTTCCTGAAGCATCAAATACTTCATTTGCAATCTTCTTTGTTTCTGTGTGAATTAATTTTGAACCACCAACAATTTTTCCTGAAACAACATCAAAGTTGTCACCGTGTTTTTCATATGCAGCATCAAATTCTTTTATTGTTATTCCAAGGTCATTGGTTGCATCTGCTGCAGAATCTGTTTCTTTTTTGACATTTCGCAAGGGGCTTGATATTGCGTTCAATCTGTTTGTCAGTTCTTCTGCTTCTTTTCGTGCTTCCCTGAATTCCTTGTTCAGTTTTGCCTGTGCAATTGTAGTTTCATCAATTGCATTGGGGTCATAACCATCATTAAATAAATCAAATAATTTTGTGCCTAGTGTATCAACACCAGGAACAAGCCGGTCATTCAGGTCAGCCCATCTTCCAAGTTCATATGTTGCAAGACCAACAGCACCTGCAAGACCTCCCTTGCCTAAAAATTTTAAAATTCCTTTTAAATTTCCATTTAAAGCAATAATTGCAGCTGATACTGCAATGATTGATGGCGCTAAAGAATCAAATGCAATTGCTATTCCACCAACTGTTCCAACAAGTTCTTTTGATTCATCATCAAGACTGTTGAACCATTTAACTGCATCAATTAATAAACGGATAACAGGTTCAAGTGCTTGTTCAACACCTTGTGTGAATTCAGCCAGTGTCTTGAATGCACTTCCAACACCTTCAATGATAGACTTCAAACCACTAACAGAAGAAATGTCTGCACCAGAAAATAAATCATTAATGGTTTTCTTTACTGTTTCAAGGCCCTGTTCAAATTCTGAATAGTCTGCAGATTCTAATGCTGCTGGAAGGTTTCTTGCTATGTCTTCAAGAACACCTTCAAGTTCTTTTCCAATGTCTTCAATTGCACCAACAAAACCTTTTAATTTGCCGCCTTTGATACTGTCATCAAGAACACCAAAAATTGCCGCAAGTGCTTTTGCAATTCCACCAAATTCATCAAGAAGTGGTGCACCAATTGAAATCAATAGTGATTTAAAATTGTTTATGATTCTTTGTGTGCTGTTTCCAGCAGCATCAGCCATCTTGTCAAATGCTATATTGACAGCGCCTGTCTTTTTTGCCATTGCATCAAGGCTGTCTTGGAATTTTTGTGCACCTTTACCTGTTAAGACCAAAGCACCATTCAATGCTTCAACACGGCCAAAAAGCTTTGCCATTTGTGCAGTGTTGCCGCCTGTGGCCTTTTGAACATCTTTCAGGACACCGGACAGACCTTTTGCTTCCAATGCTTGAACATTGAATTCAATTCCAAGATTTTTTGCAAGTTTTTCTGCTTCACCTGATGGTTTTATTATTGCAGAAATAGCGCCTTTTATTGATGCAATTGCTTGTGCTGTTGGTTGTCCTGTTGCAGTCAAGGCTGCTATTGCAGCAAGCAGTTCATCAAATGGAACTTGAGCACTTGCAGCAATGCCCGTGACTTGTGCAAGTGATGCTGACAGTTCTGGAAGTGTTGTTTGTCCTTGTTTGACTGTTGTGAATAATGCATCAGAAAATTGTTCTGCTTTGTCTGATCCTTCAGCATATGCATTCAGTGATGACACCAAAACAACCAGTGTGTCAGATAAGCTTGCTTTACTAGCAACAGCAAGTTTTTCAGCCTGACTAACAATTTGTATTGAATCTTTGAAGTCTGTTCCAGCTGAAATAGCTGAATAGATTGATTGTGTTATTTCATCAAGTGACTGTGTTGAATTCTTTGAATATTCAATGATGTCATTTCTGAAATCTTCAAGCCCATCAAGTGGAAGGTCAATCAGTGTGGCAATTTCCCTGAATGCCGTGTCAAAGTCACCAGCAACTTTGACTGAAAATGCAGTTATTGCAACCGCACCTGCTATCATTGCCGCTTCAAATTTTAAAACTTGTTTTGTTGCGCCTGCAACTGGTGCTGCAGCGCCTTGAATGGTTGATGTTACTTTGTTAATGTTTTTTAAAGCTGAATTAGTACCTGCACTTGTTTTGTCTAATCCATTAAAGATTATATCAATGGTTCGTTTTAAGTCAGGCATTATTTTTTTCCAAAAAAAAGCCCGGAAAAAACCGGGCTTGTTAAGTGTGCATTTTATTCATCTGCAATATTCATCAATTTTTGTTTGACTGTTCTGAACTTGTTTCTTTATATAGTCACATTCATTTATTCTGCAACCTTTCCGCAACATGTCCTGATAATCATCTTTGTCTTTCCTTGCATCCTTGCAATTTCTTATATTGTATGAATTATCTGAACTGACTGAAGTTGTTCTTTTATGTTGCCTTTTTTCATAGCTTTTCAGCATTTCTTTTTCTGCAGGTGACAGAAAGTCATTTGCAGAATAAACACTGAATGAATATAAAATAAGTATAATAATTGAAAGGTTTTTGAATAAATAAGTCATGATGTCAGGTCCCTGATTATATGATGAATGTTTGCATCATTATGCATCAAGGTTGTTCAGTCAAGTCAAACAGCAAAAATTATTCAATTATTGTTAGACTTTGATTTGTCAGTGTAAAATATCGCCCAAAGTCCGGTTTCAACTTCTGTGATTCTGCCGTGTGGAAACAAGTCAGGCCGGGCTTCAAACAAGAACCTGCCCCGCATGTCACACATTTGCAATGCAAATCTTACTTCTGGATTTTTCCAGAGTCTGGCGACTTTCCCAGACAGGAACCTTCACCTGTCAAAGACAGTATTTGATTTGTAATGTCATAAAACAAAACAGGAAAAGTTTCACATAATTTGATTGCAATCTGATTGTCAACTTCAGGACTGACTGAACCAAGAACAAGAACTTCTGACCTTTTTGCTATGTCATCTGGAACAGCGTCACCAATTCCAAGCCGTTCACGCATAGCTTCAACAATGTCACCTTTATCAGATGAAACCAGACCTTCAGCAATGGCTGACATGTCACGGTTCTTTTCACGTGCTTCCTGATACTGTGCAACTTCAATTCCAACCAACCCGCGAATTTTCCACACCGCTTCCTGACCTTCAAACCATTCTTGAAGATCAGGAACTTTTATGGTTTTTTCACGTGGCTTCAAATCAGCTGAAATGAATGCATCTGGCTTGAAGCCTGCCATTATTGCTCAACCTTGACATGTTCTTCTTCAGCTGAAATTGTACAGTTTGCTGTAGGATGATCTGTTGCAGCATAGTCAAGATCAACACCAAGAATTCCTTGGTCCAATATGTATGGAGAGCGGTTCTTGTTTTGAAAATACTGGAACCATAAAACTTCATTGGCCAGTTTGATCAAAGCATCAGTGATACCATCATTCAGTTTTGCAATGAAGCTGCCCTGACTCAATGATGTTGAAACTGATCCCAGTGTTTTATTATTATAATATGACTCTGAAGAAACAGAATGACTGTTGCTTGATGGCTTGAAATCACCAGCAATTGAAAGTGGTGCAAAGATTGGTGTGCTGAAATCAATGGTCACATTCTTTGCAACTGATGCTGTGTGACTTGCTGGCAAAGCAGAATCAAATGTGATTTTTCCTGTGGCGGGGTCTTCTGACCAGCCAGGGAAATCATAGCGTTCAAGATGTGTTCCGATAACATCATATACTTCTTCAGCTGTCACTGGTGCTGATGCTATTGCAGTGAATTTGACTTGTGCAATCTCAATTGAACCAACAGGAATGAAAGGTGGTCCACCTGCAGCGCCACGAGTGTCAGAATGTGCAGTTGTTGCAGTACCGGCAACAACAGCCAATGAACCAGATGAATTAACTGTCACACTATTAATGATGTGCGTGTTTGTGGTTGCGCCACGTGTCAAAGCAAGGTCAGTTCCTGCAGAAACAGAAGTCAGGATTCCAAGCAAATAACAAGTCAATGCAGTGGCATCAACAACATCATCTGAACCTGAAATTGCTGGTGTGACCTTACCACCTGTTGCAACGCCATCAGGTTTGACATCATATTCAGAGCCAGATTTTTTTGACCACGGTTTCAAGCTTGTGGTGAACATAATTTTGTCACCTGAATCAGTCATACTGACCTTTCCCTGTGGGTCTTGGCCTGCTTCATATTTTAAGAGTGAATTTTTATTCAGTGACATGGTTTGGAACCTCCAAAGGTTTTGATTGTGTTTTAACTTTACTTTTTACTAATTCAGCTGATTTATTTTTCAGTAAAGAATCAGCCATTTTTTCAGTGAGCATTCCTTCATCTGTGGAATATTCACGACCAGCAGGGCCAAAAACATATCTGTTCCCGTCCTTATCTATTGCTGTTGCAATTTCTTTCATAATTATTTTCATAATTTAAAACCTTTATGGATTCAGAACTGAATATGGATCACCACCACATGTGGTGTAGTCAATTTTGTAGGTGATTTCAGCCGCAATTGTTTTAAGGCCTTCTTCTGGATAAACAGGCGTAAACCCTGTGTATTGCGTATCATCAGCAAGACCACCAAATGTTGAATCTTCTTGTTCAATTGCAAATCTGAATTCACCAACTATTGAATTGATTATTTTGCTGTATGTGTCATCAGTTTCTTCATTAATTAGAATCTGAATAGACACTTCCATGCTGCAAAAATCACCACCATAATTGTCACGGCTGGCAACTTCAGGACCATCAATCAATGTTGCTGCAGGGAGTTCTTCTTCAAAAAATGTTCTTCTTGATCTGTATACCTCATGACCAATATCTGTATTGAATGCCTGTGCTTTCACAACACCTTTCATCACATCTTCAAATTTCTGCAATATCTGTTCACGTATCGTTGCGGTCATTTTTGTTTACTCAATAAAAACTTTATTTCAGAATCCAATATTGTCTGCAGGTTGTTTGCTGCATGAAATGAAACAAGTGATTCTTTGTTGAACTGAAACACTGCAGGGATTGATGGACCAATTTTTTCAGTGATAGGCAAACGTGCTTTGCCTTTTCTTTTGTACACTCCACGGTGACCACTTTTCATTGTTGCAATGAATGATGTCTTGTGTTTTTCAATCGGGTTTGCTTTCCTGACCCTGACAGACACACCTTTTTTTGTTTGCCTTGCACCAAATGCAATCAATGGAATTGGTTTGCCTGAAATTGTCATTTTTGCTGACAAGCTTTTGAAGCTTGCCTTTGTCAGTCTTATTGCTGCATTAACTGTTGCAGCTTTCAGTGTCACAACCTTTCTGATTTCTTGGCTGGCTTCAGTCTTTGCCTTTGATGCAGTCTTGTTGACTGAACGTCTGATTGCAGTTGGTGCACCGTTCTTGATGCCTTTCAAAAGATCATTGGTTGATTTCACTTGCTGTGAATTAAATTCAATCGGCTGTGTTGGCATGATCAGATTTTCCTGACGGCAACAGTGACAATGAATCCATCATCTTTGATTATTCTTTCAACATTATATGTGTCAGAGTTAAGAACAATTGCAGCGTTCCTGACAGGCTTTCCAACATCAGAAACAATCAAACCAATTGAAGTGATTGTTTCAGTGACAAATGATTCAAGTGAACCAATTTCAATATCATGATCAATAATTGCTTTTGTTAAGACAGCAGAACCACCTGGTGGTGTGTAAGTTGCATCAAATGCAAAATCATCTGTGTTAAAAAAAACATTTGGGTCTTCAGTCATTGCCATAATAAAAAAGGCCGGTTTCCCGGCCCTTTCCTTTTATTTGCTTAGATAGTTTTACGTTACAGTACCAACAGCAATATTCAGCTTCACTTTGATGAATAACTGTGTGTTGATTCCTGGTTCAGCTGCAATACAACCAGCCGAATGATCACCAGTTGCAGGCGTTGCTGCATTGTCATCAATATTGCCTGCTGAAACATCAAAGTTTACAGTTTCACCCTGTGCAATTACTGCTGCAGATGCTTTCGGCAGATCATAAACACCGGAAATTGCAACAGATCCTGTTTCACCACTAGCAATATCAACCATTGGAATTGCTAACAGATTGCCCATCACAAACGGAACACCTGAAGTCAGGTTCGCTGCAGCAGTATGCTGTACAATTTCCCCTTCACTTACATAATTATTAGACATTTTCAAATCCTCGAATTAAATTTTATTAAATAAAAAAGGCCTTGACTAACAAGCAAGGCCTTTCAGTTTTATTACAGGTTATTAAGCGCCCGCGTCTGTGACTCCGCCACGGAAGTCAGTTGCTGCTACACCAAAGTCACCACGGACCTTAAGTTCAGCGCCATCAACATTCCAGCCATCTTTTGCTTCAATGTATGGTTCTTGAACACCATCAAGGAATGCAACTTCAATGACAGGTGCAATATTTGGATCAGCAAACATATAACGTCGCGTGCCTGTCAGTCTTGCAGTGTCAACAATATCACTGAACAATCCATTGACCATATTTGGTCGTTGCAACTTGCTTGCAGTGTCTGGATCATACTGCGCTTCGTTGATAACTCTTGCAGTACCACCAATCGCCAAAGGAACCAGCAAAATAGATGGTGTCATATCAAGAATTTCAGTTCCACCAACGCCTGTTTGTGATGCCATCACAACTCGATCTGCCTCAAGTGCAACTACGGAAATTGCAGCACCTGCACCAAGGTTGCTATGACTTGCATCAAACAATGGATTTCCATCGGTCATATTTGGACCAAGACCACTATTTTCAGCAAGCAATGAATAAACAGCTGCTTCAATTGTGCGGCGATATGAACGACCAAGGGCAATGGCCAGACTGACAAGCGCATTCAGATCATCATTGATGATGGCTTCACGCGTGATTGCAATGATGTTTCCTTTTGTGCCTGCAGTGATTGATTCTTTTTCACCATCTGGAACAGCCTTTCTTTCAAATTCGCCATGCTCATTCAATGAATCAAGGTTACCAATTGACCCTGTTTTATATCGATTATGCGCCCTGAAATCAGACACACTACCAACTGAACAAAACCGCGTCCAAGTGTCAGGCGTTGTTGCATATGCTGCAAGCAGCGTTTTGTGCATGACATTTTCAAGCAACACAGGAAAATCACTAGTTGACTGAAAAGCAGCTGCAACAACTTGAAGCTTGTTCATGCCAGCTGTTGATTTGCCGCTTGCACCAACACATGCCTTTGCAATTTCAAGCAAGGTTGAACTCTTGAAAGGATTTCCGGTCAAGTCGCCAGAAACTGGTTTGTGACCATTACCTTTCATATTGTGAACACCGGCGCGAACCAGCAACACAGATGACCCTGCATCAATACGCTTGTCAACTTCATCAACTTCAATTTCAACAGAACCGCTTGAAATTGGTTCACAACCTTCAGCAAGCTTGGCCAGCAGTTTTTGCCCTGCAGCATGCGCATCACATTGCTGATCAGCAACACAACTGTTCATCAAATCACTGACACCTTCATGTTCTGCGAATGGTGCAAATGCATTCCTGATGTCTGTGCTTCGCTGCTGTTCTGCAGCAAGTGCAGCTTGCACTGCTGTATTTTCTGCGGCTTTACTTTTGGCCGCCAATTCGTCTTTAGTTTCTTGTGGCATTTTAATATCCTCTTTCTTTGGTTTATCAATAGCAGCGACCAGTGCCGCCAGTTTAGTGGAACTTGTTAAATCTTTAGAATCAACAGTGATTGTTTTTTGATGATTCATAACAGATGTTTCAAAGAATTTTGATTCTCTAAATCCTGCCGCAACATCAACTTCATTTTCACTGATGACATCAACAAATCCAAAATCAAGGGCTTCCTGGGCCGTGAAATAATGATCTTCCCCATCAGTCAGCATGGACAATATTTCTTCTTTGCTTTTGCCTGTTTTTCTCATGTAACTGGAAGACATTGCATCTGCATATTTATCAAGAATATCAGCAAATTCCCGCATTTCTACGGCGTTGCCCATAAGGCCTGACCAGGGGGCATGAACCATGAACATTGCATTTGCCGACATTTCGACAGTATCACCGGCCATGGCAATGAGTGATGCAATTGAAATTGCAACACCTTCAATTGAAATATTAACTGCTGCATCATGCTTTCTTAATACGTTGTGAATGGTTATGCCATCAGACACTGAACCGCCATATGAATTGATTCTGACGTTAATATAATCAACGTTCATTTCTGCAAGGTCTGCAGCAACCTGTTTTGCAGTGACTGTTTCTTCAAACCATGATTCCCCTATGTCACCATAGATCAGAAGTTCAGCTTCTGAACTGCCTATTGCTTTTAATTCATAATTCTTTTTTGGCATAACTATTCACCCTTTGTTGATTTGTCGTCTGCTGCTTCTTCTTTTGAATCAAGTGCAGCCTGAAGTTCATGTTTTGAATCTGTGATGAAAACCAGACCATCATCATCATTTTTCATTCGCCACACTTTGATTTGTTTTCTTACTTGATCAGGGTTTCCACCTGATTCACGAATGTTCTGCTGTGCTGATTTATATCCTGCCTGTTCTTGCAACACTTTTCCTTTCACTTCTTTTTCTGGATCGATCCAAGGCATTGCAGGACCACGGAAATCAGCATCTGCAATTGTCCTGATATCAATATTGGCCGGAACATTCACAAGTCTTGCCAAAACACATGCATTAACAAATTGAACATATGTTGGTGCAGTGTCCTGGCTGATGAACAACCCGGTCAATGCTTCATAATTTCGCCACCCTTCAACAAGTTCCTGCCTTTGTGATGCATATGAACCATCATAATCACGTGCAACACTTGAATAGTTAGTTGAAGTTCCTGCTGAAACTGCTTTCATCATTGCATTTCTGAAAGGCTCAAGAAGTATTGAAGGCCGGTTGCTTTGAATGGTTCCAATTTCTTCACCAATCTGCAAACCATCTGCAACCATTCCTGGTTGCATTTTTATGTGCCTTTCTGTGTTTGCACCATCAGGACCATTATACATTTCAGCATTGCCTTTCTTAATAAAGGCAGTCATTGCTGCAGCTACACGTGCGGCAATTCTTTCACTTTCTTCATAGTCTTTCAGGTCTTCAAGTCTTCGCATGACTGAAGCAAACACTGAAACACCACGTGTTTGTTTGATCCTGTCAACATGTTTCAAGTGGGTTATTCTTTCTGCAGGAATGCGTTTTGTTTCAGTGTTATAAAGTGAACGCAAATCTGAAGGATGCTTTTTATATACGTGGTAACCTGTAGCCCTGCCCCAGGCATTCTTTTCAACACCTTGCACAATTCCTTTACTTTCATCTGTCAAAGAAATTGGCAGATAATCCGCTTCAATCAATTCAACTGAAAAAGGCACAACTGTTCCATGCTGAAGGCCTGCAACCGGACCTGTCAGAAACTGCTTTAAGCATTCGCCATCTCTGAACCATGATCTTGCAGTTAATCTTTCTGATGTCTTCCTGTCGTATTCATGCGTTACTTCAGGCTTCTTACTCCAAATTTCATGAAGTATTGAAAGCTCGCGTGCAAGGTCTTCAAGAATGTCACCGTTTTTGTCCATTGGTTGCGGTTCAACACTGATTCCATTAGGACCAACAACATTATTAACCAGGGTGTTTAATACACCGCGTGCAATATCATGATTCTGGTCAAGCTGCCTTGCATATCCGCGAAGGTTTGCACCGGACCGATCAACAACAACATCACCACTTGAATTGTCAATTCCTCCTTTTCTTAGCCTTCCAGGCTTTGCCGCTTCATAGGCTGCATATGTTTTCATTGCATTTCTGAAATGAATCCTTCTGAATGCTCTTTCAGGATCAAAGGTTGCAATTATACTGTCAACTAAATTCATTCTGTTGCATCCGCAAAGTTAGCAAGTGAAAATGTGCTTGAAGCACCAGCAGAAGCGGCCTGTTCTGCTGAAACTTTGCGTTCCCATTCTTTCCGGCCAGCCTGTATTTCTTTCAAGTCTGCCCTGGTCATTGTTCTGTCGTTGATTGAATATGACTGCCCTTTAAGGACTGCTTTTTCTGCGGCAATATAAAGTGCCTGCATGTCTGTTGCTTCGCTCATTAAATCCAGTCTCCATCAGTCTGCAGCCAATCATTATCATTGGCCTGCTGTTGTTGTGTTTGTTTTCTTGGTGGTTCTGTAGATGGTCGATCTGGACTGACGCCACCACGGATTCTTATCATCAAATATGCAATAGCCTCTGCATCAAGCTTGTGATTGTCTCTTGCTGTCTTGATCCATATTGTTGCACCTGATGGCTTCTGGACCCTTGATTCAGCAATGATCTGCTTGCAATAATCTTCAGATATATCAGAAGGCAAGAACCATGCACCCGGCTGATCTTCTGGCCAATCTACACGGGCATGAACCCATGACTTGAAAATGTCAGCACTGAAATGCCACAACTGGATGCCATTCTTTACAACTTTACCCCTGACATTCACATCAACCATCGAAGCCTTGTATGGCTTTTCAAGTTGATCATGGCCTTTTGTTGGTACTGCTAGGCCTTTGTGACTCCTGCAGAAATTATAAACTTCATCTGTTCTGTAGCCAGAATCGACCCCCATCTTTGAAATCGGTATTCCATCCCATGTTTTATTCAATAGATCTTCAAGCTGTTGCCACACTTCAGGCTGATCTGTATCACCCCAGAGTTCACCTTCTTCAATAAGCCAGCTGGACAGGCCTTCACCAAAACCCCTGATGACATATGGAAGGTATCCCTTCTGAACATCGACACCTGCAACCAGATTTCTGACACCTGAAGGAACTTGTCCTGTGATGTAACCTGATGCACATTCCTTGACTTCTTCCCATTTCGGCGCGTCACCTTTGACAACATAGAGCTCACCAAAGCCGGTATTGACAACAGCCTGAATTCTTTCTGGGTCACCAGATCTGACAGCATCAAGAAATGCTTTTGCACGCTGTCCAAATGTTCGCCATGGGGAACAAAGTCCTGACACCCAAAACGATGCATTGTCATTATCTGGTTCAGGACCGGAAACTATTCCATCCGTGTCAACACTTTGACCTGGCGCCACATAGACGCCCTTCGCATTCATTTCAACTTTGTGTTCTTCACCTATCAATGAACCGCAATGAGGACAACACACCCTGGCTTCTTTCAGTGCTTTTTGTGGCGTTGATTTTTCAGGCCATTTCAGCAGGGAAAACCGGGGAATAAAATATTCATCACATTCAGGACAAGGCCAGGACCATTCATGTCTTGATCCTTCTTGCCAAAGCTTCCAGATTGGTGACTGAACATCATCTTTGTCTGCAACTTCCCAATGTGTCAGGCCAGTTTCTGGGTCTGTCTTTTCATTAACATTGCCCATTGTTGGCGTGCTGGTCACGGCTGTTCTTCCATCTGGATATGTAGCATGTCTTGCATCAACCAATTCAACAACATCACCTTCACCACCTGCGCTTGCCTGCATCCTGTCATATTCATCAACAAGGCAAAGGCCTGCAGCCTGGGAAGCAAGTTCTGTTGGTGACCCTGCCCACCCCAAACGCAAGGTGACCCCGGCAATATTCTTCAGCGTCTTACTGCTCAATTTTCCCTTGGCAAGTTTCTTCCAAAGCGAAGCAGCACTTTTGAACATGGCCATGATTCTTGGTTCAATGACCTTTTCAATATTTGATTTTGTTGGTCCAACATAAAGAATCGGCGTTGGATCATCATCCAGCCTATGGCCAATAACATTCAAAAAGCTGTCAGTTTTTCCTTTCTGCGCAGAAGTTATTGCAGTTATTTTTTTGTATTTCGGGTTATAACATGCCCGAACAATAGGCAGCATGTAAGGCGTTCTTTCACTTCTGAACGGTCCTGGTTCTGCGCTTCCTTTTGGTAACACTCTGTTTTCGTTTGCCCACTGGTCCGGGCTTCTTAACGGCGGGGGTTTTAGTGCTTCGGCCATCAAGTCGAATACTGCCAAGCAGTTGAAGCTTATCTGCTGCAGATTGTCTGATTTTTCTGTTTTCATTCAATAATGTTTGCCTGATGACAGCAGCATCAGATTCTGATGCAAGTTCATGTGACAGCCTTCCTGCTTGGCCATCCATGGAAGTGCAGATAATTTGCATTGCTGATGTCACTACAACCTGAACTTCTTCCAGGTCCAATGATTTCCCTTCCAGCCTTTTCAGCAGCAGTTCTTCTTTGCGCGCCTTCAGGTCATCAAGCTTTTTTCTGCTGTCAATCATTTCATTCTGGACTTTGCCATTTGAAATGTATTGTTGAAAAATATGGTTAGTCTGCAGCAGGTCATACTTGCCGCGCTTGTTCTGTTTGAACAATCCTTCCTTGAAGTACCGGGTCACCTGCCTTGGTGAAATATCAAGAAGCAGGGCAATGTCTGCCCTGCTCACATTTTCTGGATCAGTTAAGTTCATGATTTTAAAGGTGACAATGTGACATCAAAAATGGACCTGAAATATATTCAATTCCCGCGCTGCCGTGTACCCGTACCAGCCAGCTTCCAGAGGGACCCAAGTTATTGATATCTAATAACATTTATTAAACTGACAGTAAGCAAGGTTGATCATACAACTGAAAGCGTGATGTCCTGCTCTTCCTCTCTGCCATCCCGTGAGACAATCCTACTGACAAGCGTGTATTCAGATAGGGAATCACCAGCAGACACCTTGACCCTCGTGTTCAGAAGGTCGGTGGTGACCGTTCCCTTTGTCAGCCCTGTTGGTACAGTCCATATTGTTGACTGTATTTCATCAGTAGCCTGGTCGTTATATGCCCGGCATGTCCAGACGATAGAACCATCAATGACTGTGCCACCAATGACTTCTGGCCAGGGTGGTTCGATGCTACCCGTATATCCACCGATGGTGCACTCGTATTCAA
>Ga0316205_10003810_pt1 | contig 13848 bp, 7 predicted proteins | sample 3monthpyrite_MG_FD_204941 | JGI IMG/M metagenome (GOLD analysis project Ga0316205, IMG submission 204941) | Microbial mat bacterial communities from mineral coupon in-situ incubated in ocean water Damariscotta River, Maine, United States -... | ecosystem: Environmental > Aquatic > Marine >... | reverse complement strand
CTCGCTTTCTGAAGCCACACTCAAAGAGCACAACCTAAGTTGTGAGCGTGCAAGTTTGTATAAAAATTATTACACCTACCTCTATGGCCTTCCCATGAAACTCAAAGATCCCGGTACCCATATTTCGGAAACTGTAGCATTAAAATCCTTTAAGGGAAAAGAATATTTGGTCCTTAAAGCTACCTATGATGAGGCCATTGGAAGTGACATTTGGTATTTCTACTTCAACCCAAAAACCTACGCCATGGAGATCTATCAGTTTTTTAAAGGTGATCCCGAAGGCAAAGGCAAAGACACCGGGGAATACATATTGCTTTCAGAAGAGGCGATAGTTAATGATATTAAAATACCGAAAATTCGCGCTTGGTACTATAATAAAGATGATAAATACTTGGGTACAGATCTTTTAAAAACCGAGTAGTATCATGTCCCAATCTCACAGACTCAAAGAGGTGGCCTCCGTCTTTTTTAAGTTGGGTTGCTTCGCTTTTGGGGGTCCTGCAGCCCATATAGCGATGATGGAAGACGCCGTAGTAACCAAACGGCAATGGATGAGCAGACAACATTTTCTTGATCTGGTAGGCGCCACGAATCTCATTCCAGGACCCAACAGCACCGAAATGACCATGCACTGCGGCCATGAACGCGCTGGAGTTCAAGGGCTTATTGTTGCGGGTCTCTGCTTTATCTTTCCCGCTGTAATCATCACGGGCATCTTGGCATATCTCTATGTGGAATACGGCACACTCCCTGAAGTACAGCCTTTCATTTTGGGCATTCAGCCTGCGGTTCTAGCCATAATTGCCTCGGCCATTTTAAAACTTGGAAAAAAAGCCATTAAAAACTGGGAATTAGCCATTTTAGGAGCAGCTGTACTCACCGCAAGCCTTTTGGGAATCAATGAAGTTATTGCCTTATTATTAGGAGGCCTTCTTGGACTCATTTATTTTATTCTGAAACAAAAATTGAAGGCCAATAACCTGAAAAGTGTGGCTCCTTCTCTTCTTTTTTTCTTTGCTGAAGAAACCGTTGCTAAGCTCGCTACTCTTAAAATTTTGTGGATCTTTTTGAAAGTAGGTAGCATTCTCTACGGAAGTGGTTACGTACTGTTCGCTTATCTCGATGCAGAGCTTGTAAGTACGGGTCTTCTCACACGACCCGAACTCATGGATGCCATCGGAATTGGTCAATTTACACCAGGCCCTGTGCTTTCCACGGCGACTTTTATTGGCTATCAATTGGGTGGATTCTGGGGTGCTCTTGCAGCCACATTTGGCATCTTCTTGCCGTCTTTCCTGTTCGTGTGGATTCTCAACCCTCTGGTTCCGAGGATGCGAAAATCTAGATGGTTTGGCTATTTTTTAGACAGTGTAAATGTAGCCGCCGTAGCTGTCATGCTTTCGGTCTTGTTTGTTATGAGTATGGAGACGCTGACTCAGTGGCAATCCATCGTCATTGCTATAGTATCCGGGATTCTTGTATTCGGCTTTAAAAAAGTGAGCGTGATTTGGGTGATTGTAATTGGTGCCACACTCGGGTATTTATTGCATTTAATTTAATCCATATACATTTTAGATGAAATGAATAGCATAAAAAAAAGGAAGGCTATGAGCCTTCCTTTTTCTGTTATTAACACTTGTAATCTTGAGAGAATCAATGTGTGATTACAACCCGAGTGAGGTTAAGACCCGCACATCAAGCAATCATCATCATTTTCAGCGTCTTTCGACTTCTCCAATAGTTCTCTCAATTCTTTTGCGGTCAATGGCTTGGTGTCACTCGTGATTGAGGTGGCTTGCACAGGAGCTTCCGCCATTGCCGGAATGGGTTCGTTTTTCACTTCTTTTTTCAGAGTAAATTTAATTGCATCAACAGCACTCTTCGTACGTAAATAGTACATTCCTGTTTTTAGTCCGCTCTTCCAAGCATAGAAATGCATAGACGTCAATTTCGCCATGTTTGCATTTTCCATAAATAGATTTAACGACTGTGACTGATCAATAAAGTATCCTCTATGACGAGACATATCAATAATATCCTTCATACTCAGTTCCCAAACAGTTTTATAGAGTTCCTTCAAGTCTTGAGGAATGTTATCTACATTCTGAATAGATCCATTAGCATGCATGATCTCTTCTTTCAAATCGTCGTTCCATAGTCCTAATTCAACTAGGTCTTCCAATAAATGTTTGTTTACAACAATAAACTCACCAGAAAGTACACGACGTGTGTAAATGTTTGAAGTATATGGCTCAAATGCTTCGTTGTTTCCTAAAATCTGTGAAGTTGACGCTGTTGGCATAGGAGCAACTAACAGAGAGTTACGCACTCCATGTTTTTTCACTTCCTTACGTAATTTTGCCCAGTCCCATCGTCCGCTTAACTCGTCATCTTGGATATTCCAAAGGTTATGTTGAAATTCACCTTTTGAAATAGGCGATCCCTCGTAGCTTTGGTAAGGACCATCTATCTTAGCTTCTTCCATAGAAGCCGTCACTGCTGCAAAATAAAGAGTTTCAAAAATCTCTTGATTCACCTTTTTTGCTTCATCACAAGTGAATGGTAAACGCATCATTATAAAGGTGTCCGCCAGTCCTTGAATTCCTAATCCAATAGGGCGATGACGAAAGTTCGAATTTTCAGCTTCTTTTACTGGATAGTAATTTCGGTCTATCACCGAATTTAGGTTCTTTGTAACACGCTTGGTTACTCTAAACAATTCTTTATGGTCAAACTCACCGTTCTTTACAAACATTGGTAAGGCGATGGACGCAAGGTTACAAACAGCAACTTCATCTGGAGAAGTATACTCCATGATTTCAGTACATAAGTTGGAAGAACGTATTGTCCCCAAATTTTTCTGATTACTCTTACGATTGGCTGCATCCTTATACAACATATACGGAGTCCCTGTTTCAATTTGAGACTCTAATATTTTCTCCCAAAGCTCACGGGCTTTAATGGTCTTTCTGCCTTTATCTTCCGCTTCGTACTTCAAATACATCGACTCAAATTCTTCGCTATGGACATCACAAAGACCTGGGCATTCGTTAGGGCACATAAGTGTCCATTCTCCGTCTTCCTGTACTCGCTTCATGAACAAATCTGGAATCCACATCGCATAAAATAAATCGCGTGCACGCATTTCCTCTTTTCCGTGGTTCTTTTTTAGGTCTAAGAAATCGAAGATATCGGCATGCCATGGTTCTATGTAAATGGCAAAACTTCCTTTTCTCTTTCCTCCACCTTGATCCACGTAACGGGCCGTGTCATTATAAACACGTAGCATAGGAACAATTCCGTTAGAAGTTCCATTTGTACCAGAAATATACGATCCAGTAGCTCTAATATTATGGATAGACAACCCTATCCCGCCGGCAGATTGTGAGATTTTGGCGGTTTGTTTTAGGGTGTCATAAATTCCATCAATACTATCATCCTTCATGGTTAATAAGAAACATGAAGACATTTGAGGTTTGGGTGTTCCACTATTGAATAAGGTAGGAGTAGCATGAGTAAAGAACTTCTTCGACATTAATTCGTAGGTCTCTTTAGCTGCTGCCAAATCGTCTAAATGAATTCCAATAGAAACTCGCATTAGCATATGCTGAGGCCGCTCAACAATTTGCCCATTGAGTTTTAGTAAGTAAGAACGTTCCAAGGTTTTAAAACCAAAGTAATCGTACCCAAAATCACGATTGTATATAATAGTAGAATCTAATTCTTCTGCATTCTCCTGAATAATTTTATACACCTCATCACTCAATAAAGGTGCATCTTTCCCTGTACGCGGGTTTACATATTCGTACAAGTCTGTCATTACTTCAGAAAAAGTTTTCTTAGTATTTTTGTGTAGGTTGGATACTGAAATTCTAGCAGCCAATCTAGCATAATCGGGATGTGAAACCGTCATGGTAGCTGCAATCTCTGCCGCCAAGGTATCCAATTCGCTTGTTGTTACCCCATCGTACAAACCTTCGATGACACGCATGGCCACTTTTAAAGGGTCTACTAGTTCATTTAATCCGTAGCATAACTTACGAATACGTGCGGTAATCTTGTCGAACATGATTACCTCTTTGCGGCCGTCTCTTTTAATTACATTCATTGTACTTGTTGCGTGTTAGTTGGGTTTTTAAAAAAAATATCTAGTGCGCATTGGTTAAAACGCACGTTTGTAGGTATTTAATATAGAAAGACTGCTTATTGGGGAGCAGCAGTATCCTTCTTAAAAATCTGCGTCGAAACTAATTTTATTCGACTCCTTGTCTTTATTGGTTACTCCAGCTTTTTGATATTCTGAAACGCGTTTTTCAAAGAAATTAGTTTTTCCTTGTAGCGAAATCATATCCATAAAGTCGAATGGATTGCTGGTGTTGTATTCTTTCTCACATTCCAGTTCTACTAATAGACGGTCTGTTACAAACTCCAAGTATTGTGTCATTAAGACTGAATTCATACCAATTAAACTTGCTGGCAGTGATTCGGTAATAAACTCACGCTCAATGTTTAAAGCATCTACAATGATACTGCGAATACGCTCTTTTGGAACTTTATTGACTAAGTGATGGTTATGCAAGTGCACGGCAAAATCGCAGTGTACCCCCTCATCACGAGAAATTAATTCGTTTGAGAATGTCAAACCTGGCATCAAGCCTCTTTTCTTCAACCAGAAAATAGAACAGAAAGCGCCAGAAAAGAAAATTCCCTCTACGGCAGCAAAAGCGATAAGGCGTTCTGCAAAACTTGGACTGTCTATCCATTGAAGTGCCCAATCGGCCTTCTTTTTAATGGCTGGAAAGTTCTCGATAGCATTAAAAAGCTTGTCTTTCTCTTTATCATCCTTTACATACGTATCGATTAATAAAGAATAAGTTTCGCTATGAATATTTTCCATCATTATTTGGAATCCGTAGAAAAATTTAGCTTCACTATACTGAACTTCATTTACAAAGTTCTCGGCCAAATTTTCGTTTACGATACCATCACTGGCTGCGAAAAACGCTAATATATGCTTGATGAAATAACGCTCATCATCATTTAGCTTTTCGGTCCAATCAGTCAAATCTTGATGTAGATCAATCTCTTCTGCAGTCCAAAAACTGGCTTCAGATTTTTTGTACCAATCCCAAATATCATGATGTTGTATTGGGAAAATTACAAATCTGTCTTTATTTTCGGCTAAAATTGGTTCTACTTCGCTCATTGTCCTTCGTTTAAGTTTTTCTTAATTATTTGACGTTATTAGGGACTAACAAATATGAAAAAAATAGCGACGGTTTCGCGCAAATAATCTTCAAGGTTTTCAACAAAGTTTTCAACACCTATTTTGAGGCATTGTTATTATCGTTTTGTTAAAACATGATTTTAACTTATTGATAATCAGTATATTATATTCACTCTGTTGAGGTTGTGAACAATTGAAAGGAATGACGTTGAAAACACCATCCGACCGCCATTCCACAGTAGTTAAACCCTGTTTTCGTAACGTTTTCGTAACCTTAATTTTCAACAAAATTTCAATGACAAAAAAAAATAATTTCAATGACGAAAAGAGCAAATGTTCATCAAAAAATGAAATATCTATTCAAAAAGTAATCTCCATAAAAAAATCCACCTTCATAAACTAAAGGTGGATTTATTCTCTGTGATCTCTGAAGAGTTATTCGCCTAAATCTTCCATATCTAATTCGTCTATAGCGTCCCACGTTTCATCTATATCCATATTGGTGCCTGTCGCATTCATATAAAATCGGTTTCCCTTAAAAAACTGGACCGAACTTCTATTATTGCTTTTTCGGTATTCTTCAATTGCTTTCATTCCTTCCTTCTTTACCGTACGCCGCGTTTTATATTCGTCTTCTTCTTCAAAGTCTTGAGAGAAAAGAATTCGCATTCCCGCCGTAGCAGTGGCTCCTATTTCACCCGCTCCGTCCATTACTTCAATTTTGAATTTTTTAGACTTATCCTCATTGGCATAAGTGGCTTCAATCATTGCGATTTGCATAAAGGACCCTTGTCCAGCTTTGTAAGCGATTCGTTTCATTCCATTGACTTCATCTGGCAACCAATCTTTTAATTCATCATTGGTAAGCGGTGTCACTTGCTGCAGTTCTTTAATGTCGTCCTGCATATTGTTCATTTCTTTCACCGCTTCTTTTGTATTTGAAACGGCTTCTTTGGTCTCCTTAATTTTCTTTGTTACTGGGTTTTCGCAAGCCGTAAAAACGGTAATCGCTAAAAGGGCAATTATAAATTTCTTCATGATTAAATTGGTTTAGTGTTTGTACTTGTCGTGCTAAGTTAATGAATATCATTAATTTGACTCTCACCCAAATGGGCTATTTATAATTAAAGAGTCACAAAAATTGACTTTATCTTTGTATTTCAATAGTTGTTTTATCATTTATTTGCACTTGAATGGATTTTTAACCCTCGACTTTTTACCACTCGTCATCTCTCCAATAATAGTTTCCAATCCGGCCATAGTAGCTCCTGGTTTTCCAGATGTGCCATAGGTAATTTCCTTAAAAACCTGGCAAGCCAATGTTTGTAATTCTTTCTTTATTTTATCGCTCATTCCAGTGGTGTCCATCACAAGGATTGCCTCCGAAACAATAGCGTATAGTTTTACCAAGGTCACCCCATACTTAGCTACTATTCCTAAGGAAACGGCACCTGCTCCGCCTACCACGGTAACTCCAAACATCGAACCCACATGGGTTATAATGGTAATTATTGACATGAGCAAACCCGTTACGTTGGCAGCTCCGTCAATATCAGTTTTAAAAGGAGACTTGCCACCTCCACTGCCATCTGGTAGGATTCCATACATTTCGCCAGTGCGCTTATCAACTTGCCAGTAGGCTTTGCTTTGGGCATTGGCGTGGCTTATTTTATACAAGGAAGATCCACGAAAAATTCGTTCTTCCCAAAAACGAGCATCCCTATCACTCCTATTTATTCCGTTAGACGTCAACCATTCCCAATTTCGAGTGCCATGAAACTTCAATGGGCTTTCACCCAACAAGGAATAGGCGCTTTGTTCGTAAAAAGTGGCCTCTCGTAATGCTAGCTGGGCAGTTTTTTCTAGTGTCGTTTGAAAGGCAGTAACCTTATTCGTCGCAATCGAAACATAGTTTGAGGTTGGTAAGTAATCAAAGGAAAGCACAGTGTCGTCACCATTAATTCCAATCGAAGTTTTTAGCAGCGCCATTCGATAACCAGCGGGAAAGGTTAAGCTAGTTTCAGTAACCGAATCTTGCAAAGGCCCCATAAGGGGTAGTAATTCTGAAGGATATAAAGTCACTCCCTTATCCAATAAATCTTTAGCCTCCATTATTTGATCGTCCATATAAGCCTCCCCCCAATCTCGGTGTGATAGCTTTGCCGACAACAGATCTGTCAATGCCATGGCCAGCGTAGGACCCTCACCTTCTATAGAAAGAAAAGCCCCACCTAAAAATAAACTCTTAACAGCTCGTGCATTTTTATTGTTATTCTCACTATTATGATCGTACAAAGGGTCCCATCCAGCCAATACACGTCTCACCTTTGTTTTATTTCCAATTTTTAGATCCAAATAAACTCCAATAATACCTGAGGCTTCTATATCTTCTTCCTTCGGAAATTGATAGGTCGTCGTAGCTTGTATTCGGTCGTTATCAACATGAACGCTAGCAAGATGTTCCGTATCGCGTTGGGCCGAACCATATGAAAATAGGTAGGGAGCAGGTTCTAAGTTTTGAATGTATGCAGCAAGTTCGTTAAGTACACTTTGTTGATCCTTCGCATCAAACACCTTACCTCCAGTGACCTCAGCCATCTTCGAAAAAGTATCTGCATGGTTTTTCCATTTCGAGTTTTTTACATTCAGTATTAATGCAGGAGGGCCTTCTTCGTACAACGGGAGATTTTTTTCTTTGTACTGGTCACCATTATCACCATCTGTCGCAAAAATAATCACATCATAATCAGTTTTTGAGGCATTTAAAAGCCAGGAAAATAGATTGGAAGAAGTCTTCCAAAAAGCCAATTCGGCCGCAGGAAAATCCTTCAGAATACTTGCCTTAAGAGTTTCATTAAAACGATCCATTCCTTTGCCGTAATATTCCTTCGGCATACTTCCCGAATTATCACTCAAAATAAGCACTCGCGGTGTGCGTTGATTGTTTTCTAATATTGCTCTTACTGGAACACCATCTTCCTTAATAACAAAATCTTGTGGGCCAAGCCCTTCTATAATATTTCCATTTGCATCCTGCGCAATGACCTTGAGTTTAACCGTGGGGAAATTGGTCGCAAAAGCAGTAACATTCATAGTTGTTATTTCCTTCTGAAGATCGGGTCTAGGCTTGGCCAAAAACCTCGATTCATGCGATTGCTGACCATCTTTGGCTTCTAAATAGATCTTCTCTCCTTCAAGTGTGATTGGATCTCCTATGAAAGAACGTTCTTCTAAGAATTCTTTGGACTCTCCTACACCTTGCAACCCAATGGCTGGAGTAAATACGCGTAATTGATTGATTGCAGTAACGACCTGTTCTTCTTTAGTTAGTCCATGAAGAAATTGAATGGCCACCTGTTTACCTATCAAATCTCGAGCATTCCAAATACCCGAAACTAGCTCCATCTCTTCATTCTCTTCCCTGCTTTTTCTATATGAAATGGAAAGCTCTACGGCGTCTTGATTTAACTGGACAGGCTCCGCTTCAACTAATTTATTCCCAGCTGCCTGCAAGTCTCCAAAGTCAATTTTGGGGTCGAATAAATGTGCATATTTGTCGATGCCTTCTTCTGAAAAAACCACGGTAGGTGTCCTATAATTATCCCAACGAAAATCAAAGGGCTTCAAGTGACGCTCTTCCATATCGAGGCTTTCGAACAACTTATGAGAAAGCCCAGCACTTTCTGTGGCATAATCTTTCCAAATAGGCCGTACATTCGATGTATCCTCAACATTCATTTCATCTTTCCACTTGCGCAACTGTTTTTTAGAGATGTCGGGAGCAAAATCTCTTGTCACTGGCCTTAGAAAAAAGGCAGGCACCTGCTCAGTTTCAATCGCTGTTCTCTCGTACATTACCTTGGAATTAATTCCAGCTTCCGTAAACATGTGATTGAGTAATTCGGCCTTTTCTCTTGGCGTGGCCATTCCACAACGCAAGACACCGTCCAATCCCCATTTGAATTGTTTTCCCATCCCGCGCATGCTATTTTCTTCGGGCGGAATTAATACGAGTTCGTCCTTTACAAAATGATACATCGCCTCCAAATCACCCGCAGCAATAAGTCGTTGCATATGTCCAGGCAGGTAATCGGGACTGGTCATAATAGCCTGCACCATTTCCTCCCAAACTTTGAACGGAGCCCTCCCTGAGCCTACAAATTCAGCGGCATTATCATCGCAACTCGCTAGGTACAGGGGCATTTGACATGCGACACTGGCAAGGGCTATTTTTGTGAAAAAATCTCTTCTACTTGGATCTTTTATGGTATCGGATGATGCGTTCATTAGATGCTTATTTTTTATAGTAAATTCTAAAAACTGATTTCATATAAATCGTGTTTGTATAGTAAATTAATGGAGCAAATTTTTTATTTCTCTTGGCACTCCATATCTTAGTGATTCGGTTTTTAAAATTGTTAACACCCCTTCCCAAGGTTTTATGGAGCATTGTGATATTAAAGCTTTTATAGACGAAGATTCTAAGAAGATTAAGGCTATCTACGATGAGCATCGCGCACCCTTTTTACACTTCGGAAGGAAATACAATTTGGCGCAAGAAACCTTAATTGATATTTATCAGGATGCTTTTGTTGCTCTTCGGAAGAATGCTTTAAATGGTAAATTAGATTCGGTGACAAGTTCTTTAAAGACCTACCTTTTTGGTATTGGTAAGCATCTTATTTATAATGAACTGAAGCGACAAAACAAAATGGTTCCTTTGACGAATAATTCCGAAGAAACCACTGAAGAAGTTGAATCTATTACACTAAACACACCTCATGAACTCACGGAAGAGCAGCGTTTGCTTCAGCTTAATTTTAAAAAGTTAGGGCAAAAATGTCGACAAATGTTAACATTTTTTTACTACCGCGGACTAACGATTGAGGAGATTGCGAAAAAGGCTGGTTATGCAAGTGGAAAAGTGGTTCGCAGTCAAAAATCCAGATGCTTAAAAACATTAAAAGAGTATATTAATCCCCCGAAACTATGACTCAAGAAGCACTCATAGAAAAATACCTACTAGATACGCTCAATTCAGAAGAAAAAGAGTTGGTTGAGCAGTTGATGAAGACTGATTCAAATTTCAAAAAAGACCTTGAATTTCAGTCCAGTCTAAAAGAAGTTATTGAAGTAGAAGAAGACGAAAATTTCAAAGCAAGATTGAAAGATTTTGAGCCTAATAAGGCGGTCATTTCTGGGCGCCCTATTTTAAAATGGTTAGTTGCTGCTTCCATAGTAGTGCTCGTTGTGTTAGGAGCCTTGGTGTTTCCCAAATCGTCGACCGATCCATTGTTCGCGGCACATTTTGAACCTTATGCCAATGTGATTCAGCCCGTCGTTCGCGGAATTGATGCCGACGACATTAAAACTAAGGCGTTCGTGGCCTATGAAAATAAAGAATTTGAACTGGCAGAAACTCATTTTACAACCTTGCTAAATTCAACTAGCGATTCGTATGTGCTGTTCTATCTTGCCAACACTAAACTCGCCTTGAATAAGGCAAATGATGCCATTCCACTTTTAAATTCCTATATGAGTGTGGGGGATAATTTAAGTTCTCAAGCCCAATGGTATTTGGCACTCGCCCATATACAATCTAATGAAACGGCTCAGGCTAAGAATGTACTTCAAAAAATAGTCGCATTTGAAGGCTATGGTTCAGAAGAAGCCGTTCTTCTACTGACAAAATTAAAATAATCCTTTTCCGGTGTTAACATACGCTTTTTAGGTTCCACTAAAGGAAAACTAATTAATGTATGTAGCTATGAACTATAACGCAGACCATGTTAAAAGGCCTCGATCCTTTATAAACTTAACCTTCTTTTGTGTTGTACTTTTTACTTTTTTTGCCCTCAACCAAGTGAATGCCCAAGTGGGTATTAACACCACAACACCAGATCCTTCTTCCATGCTAGATATTGATGCATCGGACAAGGGTCTTTTGATACCACGTGTCTCATTATCAAATGTTACCGATACTATGTTGGACGGTACAAACACAGCTGCTACTGGACTCCTTATTTACAATACGAATGCCAGTGTCACAGATGGTTTGGGCATTGGTTTTTATTCCTTTAACGGAACGAGTTGGGAGAAAGTATTGACCTCAGCATCCTCAGGAATTTCAGATGCCGATTTCTTCGAAGAAGGCACCACTACCTCTCCAGACGATATCAATGACGATATGTTCACACAGGGAAATTTGGCGATTGGAAAAACCACAGCCGATTATCCCATGGATATTGAAGAAGATGTGGAACCACGAGCGGTCAATATCAACCTCACCGGAGCTGACAATACGATCTCTTACGGCTCCTATATTCTGAATGATAGAGCGGGGACAGGAGCCAAATATGGAACATATACCAGACTCTCAGGTTCAAGTACCGGAGGAAATCAATACGGTTCTTACAAAGTTGTAAATGCTGCAACCGGTGGTATAAGTTATGCCACTTTTAATCGTGTGAACAATAGTATTCCCTCTTTCAGAATTTATGGATCTTATCAGTATATGAATCACAATGGTAGTGGGATTGGTTACGGCACAATGAATAATATGTTGGGAACAGCAAGCGGAACTATTTATGGTTCGTATCAAAATATTTCAAACGAAGGAAATAATTCTCATTATGGTTCGTACAATAATGTTTATGGCGATGGGTCTGGTGTGCACTACGGTACTGTAAACACCCTTACAGGTAGCGGGGCGGGCATTCAATATGCTAACTACAACTACATTGGTAATACGGGAAATGCACTTCACTACGGCGCATACACACGCTTATCGGGAATTGGTAATGGTGTTCAAACTGGCGACTATGTAGAAATTGACAATGAGGGAACAGGGACGCATTATGGAGACTACAAGTTAATAGGCGGCAGTGGAGATGGACGTCAATACGGCACCTTTCTAAGCATTACTAATACAGGAGACGGAGTGAATTATGGTACTTACAATACCTTAACTGGCACTGGAAATGGCGATAAAACTGGAACATTTTCATTTATTGATAACGCTGGCACTGGCGATCATTTTGGAAGTCAGAATCTAATGACCGGAAACGGAAATGGAGATAAAATTGGTGTCTATCAATTCATTCAAGGAAATGGAACTGGTACATTTACTGGAGTTCAAAATAACTTCTCAGGGGTTGGTGGCGGCGTCAATTACGGAGTACACAACCGATTGCAATCGAGCGGCGCTGGACTAAAATATGGTGTTTTCAACGAGATGGACACCAATGGCAGCGGTCCAAATTATGGCACCTACAATTTATTGGAAGGTGTTGGAAATGGAGCCTACTACGGTTCATACCAAGAGCTCACAGGTACTGGTAGCGGGACCAACTATGGCAGCTATAATGATTTGCGTGGCAACGGGAGTGGTGCTCTGGTTGGAAGCTATCAACGAGTATGGGGCAATAACACTTCAATCCATATTGGCAGCACCAATTATATGTCTGGAGGCGGAGCTGGAAACCATTATGCCGTGGATAATTTCCTTACTGGCGGTGGATCGGGACAACACTACGGAATACGAAACAATCTCTCTTCTTCAGCCAGCGCCGCCAATTATGGTCTCTACAATGATTTAAATGGAACTTCCGTTGGAAATCAATTTGGAAGCTTCAACTTGATAAGTAACTCAGGAAACGCAACCCACGAAGGAACACGTAATCAGTTGGCGGGAGGTGGTAGTGGAACTCATTACGGAACATACTCTCTCTTTTCCGGATCTGGAACTGGAACACACTATGGTTCTTTTTATGTGAATCTAACTAGCGGTGACGGAACCCACTATGGAGATTACAACACTTTGGCAGGGAGTGGAGATGGAAATCAGTATGGGTCATATGAGGCGCTAACCAATAATGGAAGCGGCCAACATATTGGAAGTAGAATTGATCTCATTGGAACTGGTGACGGTGCGAAAACGGGAACACACTCCTTTATCAGCAGTGCGGGAAATGGTATACACACCGGTACCTACAATCAATTAACTGGAGTTGGATCCGGAAATAAATTTGGATCATATAACAACATCTCCAGTGGCGCTGGGGGTACTCACTACGGTGTGTATTCGGTAGTGCCAAAAGTGGGGAGTTTCTCTGGCTACTTTATTGGGGATGTAGCCATTGGAACTACCACCACAAATACGTACATACTTCCTGCTTCTAGAGGAACCGCGAATCAAATTATGGAAACTGATGGCTCGGGAAATTTAAGTTGGGTAGACCCTACAACCTCCTTCTGGAGCCGAACTGGAACCGAATTAGACGTTGCCACAGTCGCAGACGACGTCCATTTTACAAGTGACCAAACAAGCATCATCTTCCCAGCCCCAGGTGCCACGCCAAGTTCCATGTTATTTATGTTCGACGGCGGTAGTATCAATACCAATCGAATGGTAGTTTCTCACTCCCCTCCTTTCGCCACATGGGGGCTTGAGTATCGCGATACTTCCGACGCATTTGTCTTCAAAAGCGGATCTGCAGATCGTGTAGAAATTGATTTAAACAGCGATTTTCCACTACGAGTTTACGGCACTGCACGCGCTGTAGATTTTGAAAGTGATACCACTACTTATCCCGATTATGTTTTTGAAAATTACTTTGAAG
>Ga0316205_10003809_pt1 | contig 13849 bp, 12 predicted proteins | sample 3monthpyrite_MG_FD_204941 | JGI IMG/M metagenome (GOLD analysis project Ga0316205, IMG submission 204941) | Microbial mat bacterial communities from mineral coupon in-situ incubated in ocean water Damariscotta River, Maine, United States -... | ecosystem: Environmental > Aquatic > Marine >... | reverse complement strand
CTCGCGCAGCAAGTTCGTCCAGAGTTTCGATCATGCCTGGATAGGGCCGAGAATGAACCGCATTGTTTTCGGAATAGTAGCCGAGCATTTTCTTGTAGAGCGTGTGAAAAGCATCGCGATCCATCCCGCCTTGGTCGTCCACTGCTTTGGACAACATCATCTTTGCCCCGCCGCCGATGAGGTCTTTCGAACTACCGACCGGGACTGAGCTGAACCCGCCAAGCTCAAGCGCATGATTGACGGCAGCACCAAGATCCTGGTGGGTATCGAGCAGCGTTCCGTCGAGATCGAAGCCGATAGCGGAGAATGGAAAATCGTTCATAGGCCCGCTGCGTGGCGGAAGCTTCTTCAAACCGCAAGCATTTGGTGGCATGGCAGGAAATATGACGAAATTCGCAGCCGTAATCCTTGCCGCGGGCAAAGGCACTCGCATGAAATCGGACCTGCACAAGGTCCTTCATCCCATTGGCGGAAAACCGATGCTGTTCCACCTTCTCGACAGTTTCGAGGAGCTTTCACCCGAACATACCGTCGTAGTTGCCGGCGATCGGCACGAACAATTGCACGAGGCGGTTGCTGACCGGAATGTCACGGTCGCGCTGCAAGAGCCACAGCTTGGAACCGCACATGCGGCATTGATGGCCAAGGATGCGCTGGCTTCGTTCGACGGATTGGTGATGGTGTGTTTCGGCGATTGCCCGATGGTAAAGGCTGACACTGTTCGCAATCTTTGCAACGCGCTAGATGATTCGACCAAGGTCGCAGTTCTTGGCTTTCGCCCGTCCGATACGCTCGCCTATGGTCGAATTATTGCAGACGAAGACGGCACCGTGCGCAAGATGGTCGAGCACAAGGACGCAAGCGAAGAGGAGCGCGCCTGCAATCTGTGCAACTCCGGAGTGATAATTGCCCATAGCAGAGATATCTGGCGTCTGCTTGAGGGCGTCGGCAATGACAACGCTCAAGGCGAATATTACCTCCCCGACGTAGCCACCAATGCGATTGCCGAGGGCGACCGCGTCGTTGCAGTCGAAACCACGCCTGACGAAGTCGCAGGGATCAACTCGCGAGCCGAACTCGCCGAAGCGGAAGCGCAGTGGCAATCATTCAAACGCGCAGAAGCAATGGCGGCAGGCGTCTCGATGAAGGCGCCTGAGACCGTGTTCTTCAGCTGGGATACTCAGCTTGGCCGAGATGTAACGATTGAACCGCATGTGGTTTTTGGACCAGGTGTCAAAGTCGCCGATCATGCGCTGATCCGGTCATTCAGCCACCTGGAAGGTGCAACGCTTGGCGAGAACACTAGTGTCGGCCCCTATGCCCGATTGCGTCCCGGGGCGGTGCTCGAAGAAGGCGCTTTCATCGGCAATTTCGTCGAGATGAAGAAAGCGACGCTCGGCAAGGGTGCCAAGGCCAGCCACCTAACCTATCTTGGCGATGCGACGGTGGGTGCAGGGGCGAATATCGGCGCAGGAACCATCACTTGCAATTATGACGGCTATTTCAAGCACCAGACGACCATTGGCGAGCGTGCTTTTATCGGCAGCAACAGTGCGCTGGTCGCTCCGATCAACATTGGCAAAGATGCAATTGTCGCCGCGGGCAGCGCGGTAACTCGCGATGTCGCTGACGGGGAAATGCGTATGGTTCGCGGCGAACAGCTCGTCAAACCCGGCTGGGCCGACCGTTTTCATGACACTATGAAAAAGAAAAAGGCTGCTCAGAAGAAGGATGCCAAAAAGAAGTGAACCGCATGGTGGTGCTCTCCTTGGCTTTGGCCGTATCTGCCTGTTCGATTGGCGACGCAGCGCAGGACCGCTCAGCAGAGGAAACCGCTGCGGCCCAACTGAATGGGGCGACGAGCGCAGTCGAAAGTCGAGCTGCGGCGTCAGAGGATCAATTCGTTCCGGATCCAAGCTGCGGTGAAACGGAAGAGAAAGTGTTTTCCTGCATTATGAAAAGCGGAAAGCATGCATCGGTTTGCGTCACAGGCGAGGGTGATGCCCAATTTGCACAATATCGCTTTGGACAGGTTGGCGAGCCTGCAGAGCTCGTCTGGCCAGCGAGCGCTGATGCAGGCGTGCTTGGGTACAAATCAGTGCCCTATTCGGGCGGCGGAGAAGCTCAAATTAGCTTCACCCGAGGCGATACGACCTATGTTGTTTTCAGCCGTGTCATTCGCACCAATTTTGAACCTGGCGAGCCGAATTATCCGCAGATTGACGATGGCATAATGGTGCAGCGCAATAGGGCAACGCTAGGCGAGTTATTGTGCGAAAATGTGGATCGGCCGATCGATGTCAATCTGGCAGAACAGCATATGAAACCGGCCGCCGAGATGATCTACGCCGATCAATAGGAGCGTGCCGCGCCTAGCCATCTGGATAAAACTCATTCTTAAACCGGTCGAGGAAGGCAACCAGATTGGGATGCGACTCTATCATGTCCTTCATCGGACTGGCAAAGGCGACAAAGGCGATATTGGCCAATAGAGAATACACCGTTGCGTCGGTTAGACCGGGTTTATCACCGAAGAACCAAGGGCTATCGCTCAGCAATCCGGCAAGCGCATCAATGTCCTTCTTCGCGATTGCCGCGATCTCATCTGGCGAGTGGAGACCCATACCGTGACCTTCGAGCTGCTTGCGCACTGCGCGCCTCGCAAAGGGAGCCAAGACTGCTCTGATCGGTCCGGGAATATCGCCGAGCACTGAATTCTTGAGGATCGGCCAGTTTTCTTCGCGGCCCCAGCGGTCGTAAACCAATGCCCAATAGAGATTCTCTTCCACAAGCCGCTGAACCGCGATCGCCGTGGCGCGCTCAGCCTCAGTCAAATCAGCATCGGGATCCTTGCCAAATTTATCCTTTAGATAGTCGATAATCAGGCCAGAATCGCCCATCGTCCGGCCTTCATGCTCGATCCACGGAGCCTTCTTCTTTGGGCCGCCAAATGGCGTTGAGGCGGTCAGGGACTCATGCGCAATGCCAGTCATTCGCAAGAATGCATCCAGCTTCAGGCAGAATGGACTGACGGTAACCAAATCCCAGCGGCCCGGCAGGTGGTAGACGCGCAAAGTTGACATGATTTCTCCCTCGATCCTGTCCTAACCCTTTCAGTCTAGCAAAAACCTGTGATTTGCAAAAAGCTGGTGCTTGTCCGCTCAATCACTCGCTTTCGGCTTGACCTTTCAGACGTTGCATCAGATAGACATATTGCAGCGCAGACAGTTTCGCGCGTTGCTCATTGTCGACGCCGCCCGAATGGCCGCCGGTCATGTCTTCATAATAGTAATAGGGCTGACCCAGCTCCTTCATCCGCGCCGCACCTTTGCGCGCATGGGCGGGATGAGTGCGGTCGTCAGCTGTTGAGGCCCAGAAAAAAGGGGCAGGGTAGTCCACGTCTTTGACCAGCGTTTGGTAGGGCGAGTAGCCTTCGATCCATGCACGCTGCTCGGGAATGCGAGGATCGCCATATTCGCCGATCCAGGAGGCTCCGCGACCAATCTCGTGATAGCGCAGCATGTCGAATAGCGGAATCGCTACAATCGCAGCTCCATAGAGGTCAGGACGCTGGGTGAAGGCTGTGCCGACCAGCAAGCCGCCCTGCGAACCGCCCTGGATGCCGAGATGCTCCGGCGAAGTGATCTTGCGCGCCACCAGATCGTCTGCAATCGCAATAAAATCATCCCAAGTGCGCTGCTTGTTTTCGCGGATGGCGGTCTGATGCCATTCGGGCCCAAACTCTCCGCCGCCGCGCAAATTGGCGAGCACGTAAGCGCCGCCATTTTCGACCCACAATTTGCCTGCTGATCCGAGATACCCGGGCAGACGCGAGACTTGGAAGCCGCCGTAACCCGTAAGTAGTGTTGGCGTGTTTCCGTCGAGCTGCATGCCTGCCGGCTTGACCACAAAGTAAGGGATCATCGTGCCATCAGCCGATTTCGCCTCGAACTGCTCGATATCCATTCCCGCCGCATCGAAACGCGATGGGCTGGTCTTGAGCATTTCGGGCGCCTCGCCGTCTGAGTAGTAGAGAGTTGTTGGGGTCAAAAAATCGGTGACGGTGAACATGATCTCGTCTGTTTCGTTAGACGAGGCACCGATGCCGACAGTGGCGTTGTCGGGAAGGTTCACTTTGGAAGAATGCCACTGACCATTGTCAAAATCGAATTTGAGCACCTGTCCGCGCACATTGTCGAGAAGGCCGACATAGAGGCTGTTGGCAGTGATTGCCCCGCCGCGCTTGGTCTGGCGGTCCTTTGGTGCCCAGACGAGCCGTTTGTCGGCACCATTGGGGTTGGCTTTCCATTCGTCCAGATCGACCGCGATCAGCGCATCGGCTGGAAACAGCTGATCGCCTACCTTCCAATCGACATCGGTGCTGAACAACATCTGTCCGTCGACAATGCCATAGGGATTAGCCATCGCAGGCATGTCCAGCTTCAGCCAATCATCATCGTGCCAGACATAATAGGCTCGCTCGTGGAAGCTAAGCCCGCGATAGGCGATACGGGCGTGTACGACGCTAGCGGCATCGCGCAGCAGATAGGCTCCTGCAGAAACATCGCTCACATCACCGCGGAAGATTTCCTCCGCGTCTTCGATTGCGGTACCGCGTTTCCAGATGCGGGCGGTGAAAGGATATTCGCTCTCGGTGAGCGTCCCGTCGCCGAAATCGCGTCCGACCAACAAAGTGTCTGCGTCGATCCAACTGATACCGCCTTGGCTTTCGGGGAGGTAGAATCCGTCTTCGACAAATTCGCCGGTTTCCATATCGAATTCGCGCATTTCGGTGGCGTCTTTGCCGCCATCTGACAGCGCGATCATGCACATCTTACCGTCGGGTGGCATGCAGGAGGATCCTTTATAGACCCACTCTTTCCCTTCCGAAGCGGCAAGCGCGTCGACATCGAGGATGGTTTCCCATTCGGGATCATCAGTGCGATAGCTTTCGCGTGTCGTGCGGCGAAGCAGGCCTTTCGGGTTCTCTTTGTCCTGCCAGAAATTTGCCAGGCCGTATTTGGAGAAGCCGACATAGGGAATACGGTCCTCGCTATCGAGAATGGTCAGTGCATCGCTCTTGAGCTTCTCGAATCGCGGATCAGTGGCAAGCATCGAATTGGTTCGTTCATTCTCGGCGCGAACCCATGCGAGCGCCTCTTCGCTGCGGGCTTCCTCTAGCCAGATGTAGGGGTCGTTTTCGGCCTCAGCCACGGTGTCTCCAGTTTCGTCATTGGCGGCAATCGGTGTGGCCACTGCAGCGACAGCAAGCAGCGAGGCAGCAATTGCCTTGTGTGAGATCAGTTTCATGTGTGAGCGTCCCTTCTCAGATTCTTATGGTAAAGACCATGAAGGGGTTGGTGCGAAAGACAAGGGCGTTGGTCGATCCACGCAGCGGTTAGTCTATCGTTTAGACAATATTAGTCGGCAAATTTCCGTTAAAAATTGACAAGCATCCTTCTTCGCTTAAGTCCGCTGTTGGTCGCAAAATCTGGGGGTTTTGTGGCAAATTCAAAAATTTACGCGGGCGTACTTCCCGCATTCTCGGACAGTACGCGTTTGCGGCTGTTTCTGGGTACCATGCTCTATCTGGCCCAAGGCTTTCCGCAGGGGGTCATCTTTTATGCCTTGCCGACTTGGCTGGCGGTCAATGGAGCATCTGCCGGCGAGATAGGGACTGTCGCTGCTGCAGCCACACTACCATGGTCGCTGAAATTTCTCATGGGCGGTTTCGTTGACCGTTACGCCTATCTGGCGATGGGACGTAGGCGCGGCTGGCTAATCGGCGCTCAACTTGTCGTTGTTTTTATCTTTGTATCCTTCGCGATCATACAGCCTGACCCTTCTCAAACCCTCCTGATCGCGGTTCTTGTTTGCGCCCTTTCCAGCGCGACCGCGACACAAGATATCGCGCTCGATGCGCTGGTTATCGACCTCACGCCCGAAGAAGAACTGGGGAGGCTCAATGGCTTTATGTTTGGCGGAAAGCTGTTGGGCATTGCTGGCGGCACTGCATTCACCGCTCTTTTGATCGAGAGCTATTCGCTACAAGTTGCAATGATTGGGTCTCTGGCGTTCTTCATGATTCCGGCCGTAACCGCGATTTTGATCCGCGAGCGACCGGGTGAGAAGATACTTCCCTGGACCAACGGCAAAGCATCACCCGAAGCGCTTTCAGCGAGCCCCGATGCTTGGATTCCGCTTCTTAAGACGGCCTTTGCTGCAATGATGCGACGCGACGTACTCATCGTTTTAGCGCTGCTCGCAATATATGGCGCACACCAAACGGTGATGGACAGTTCCAGCGCTCTGTTTGCCGCTAATGTTATGGATTGGGGAGAGACACGGTTTTCCTCGCTCATTGCGATCAGTAATGTCGGTTCCGCTATAATTTGCCTGACCATTGGCGGGTGGTTGGTAGACCGGCTCGGGCCGAAACGGATGGCGCTCATTTCAGGCTTTGGCGCGGCTGCAATTATTTCCAGCCTTGTCTTTTCGAAGGAAGCATGGGGTAGCGATACCTTCTTTACGATCTGGTACCTCGCAGCGAGCCTAGCGATCCTACAGTTTTATCTGGCGATGTTGGTGCTAGCGATGCGCGTTACCGATCAAGCAGCGGCGGCGATCAATTTCAATATATTGATGGGCGGCTTTGCCATGGGCGGTACGCTGAGCGGACTAAGCCTAGGTGCAATTGAAGCCTTTGGCGGTATGGGCGCCCTGTTCACCGCAGCAGCGGTTCTGTTGGCGATTTCCACGTCATGCGCGATATTCTTGTCACGCGCGCTTGGGCCGGTTGGGGAAACTGGCGGCGACGCTGGCGATGATGAAGTGCCGGTTGCTGCGCTCCCCTAGCAGTAACAAAAGGGCGACCCATTGGTCGCCCTTTTCAAACTCAAAATTGCGTTCGGAGCTTAAGCTTCGTCGACGTGTTCTGCCAGAACGGTCAGGCCATTATCGCCTACTTCGGCAAAACCGCCGCGCACCTGAATTTCTTCCGCTGCGCCGCCTTCGGTCTTGAAGACTTGTACTGCACCGTCACGGATTGTGGACATGAAGGGCGCATGGCCCTCCAGCACGCCAAACTCGCCTTCCGCGCCGGGCACGACGACCATATGGACGTCTTCCGAACGGACCAGCTTGGCCGGTGTTACGAGTTCAAAGTGCAATGCCATGGTCTTTTTCCTTTGGGCGCCGCTTAGGCGTCCTCAGCCATCTTCTGTGCTTTTTCGAGAACCTGCTCGATACCGCCGACCATGTAGAATGCCTGCTCTGGAAGGTGGTCATACTCGCCTTCGACAACCGCTTTGAACGAAGCGACAGTGTCTTCGAGCTGGACGAATTCGCCGCTGATGCCGGTGAAGACCTCTGCAACGTGGAATGGCTGCGAGAGGAACTTCTGGATCTTACGCGCACGGGCAACGGTCAGCTTATCTTCTTCAGACAGCTCGTCCATGCCGAGAATTGCGATGATGTCCTGAAGCGATTTGTACTTCTGCAAAGTCTCTTGGACCTTACGCGCGGTTTCATAGTGCTCGTTACCGACAACGCGCGGCTCAAGAACACGCGAAGTTGAATCGAGCGGGTCAACCGCCGGGTAAATGCCCAGCTCCGAAATTGCGCGGTTCAGCGTAGTCGTTGCATCCAAGTGCGCGAACGAGGTAGCTGGCGCAGGGTCGGTAAGGTCATCGGCAGGAACGTAGATGGCCTGAACCGAGGTAATCGAACCCTTGGTTGTCGAGGTAATACGCTCTTGCAAGTTACCCATGTCGGTCGACAGCGTTGGCTGATAGCCCACCGCCGAAGGAATACGGCCGAGAAGTGCGGACACTTCCGAACCCGCCTGCGTGAAGCGGAAGATGTTGTCGACGAAGAACAGAACGTCCTGACCTTCTTGGTCGCGGAAATACTCAGCCATTGTCAGGCCGGACAATGCAACACGTGCACGAGCGCCGGGAGGCTCGTTCATCTGACCGAAAACGAGGGCAACCTTCGAGCCTTCAGAAGTTGGAACGCCGTCTGCGTCTTTGGCGATAACTTCTGCGTCGAGAAATTCGTGGTAGAGATCGTTACCTTCGCGGGTACGCTCACCCACACCGGCGAACACGGACACGCCGCCGTGACCCTTTGCGATATTGTTGATCAGCTCTTGAATAAGAACCGTCTTACCCACGCCGGCACCGCCGAACAGGCCGATCTTACCGCCCTTTGCGTAAGGTGCGAGAAGGTCGATAACCTTAATTCCGGTAACCAGAATGGCAGCATCTGTGGACTGATCCACAAAAGGAGGGGCTTCAGCGTGGATCGGCATGGTCATATCAGCGCCAACCGGGCCAAGCTCGTCAATCGGCTCGCCAACAACGTTCATGATCCGGCCAAGCGTCTTCGGGCCAACCGGAACAGAAATCTGCTTACCCGTGCTGATCACTTCCTGACCGCGGGTCAGACCTTCGGTCGCGTCCATAGCGATGGTGCGAACGGTGTTTTCGCCAAGGTGCTGCGCAACTTCGAGAACCAGCGTGTTGTCGCCGTTCTTTGTCTCCAGAGCGGAGAGAATTGCGGGCAGTTCACCAGGGAATGCCACGTCGACAACAGCGCCGATGATTTGGGCAATCGTGCCGTTGGTGGATTGGTTTAGGACAGGGGCGGTAGCCATTTTCGTTTCCTTAGCCTTCGATTCTTACGGTGCTTGCGCACCAGCGTATAAGTTGTTGCTACAGCGCTTCCGCACCAGCAATAATTTCAATCAATTCAGTCGTAATCGCGGCCTGGCGGCTGCGGTTATACTGGATAGTAAGCTTGTTGATCAGATCGCCCGCATTGCGCGTTGCGTTGTCCATTGCGGTCATCGATGCACCTTGTTCGGAAGCAGCGATTTCGAGCAAAGCACCGAACAGCTGCGTCTTCACATAACGTGGGAGCAGCTCTTCGAGGATTTCTTCTTCGCCGGGCTCATATTCGACAACAGCGTCGGATTCTTCGGCAGTTTCAGGTGCTGGAACGGGCACGATTTGGTCGATCGTTGGGTTCTGCACCAGCGCCGACTGGAACGTCGGGTAGACAAGATGAGCCACGTCGAATTTGTCAGCGTCATACAGCTCGACCAGTTCTTCAGCGATCTTCGCAGCTTCTTCAAAGCCGGGATAGCGCACAGTGCTGGTATCGAAATGGGTGCCAATTTGACTGGGGAAGTTCCGCTTCAGCGGAGCGCGACCCTTTTTGCCGACGAGGTAGAATTCAACATCCTTGCCATCGGCCTGCAATTCATGTGCTTTCGCAGCAGCCGCACGAACGAGGTTCGAGTTGAGACCGCCACACAGGCCTTTGTCAGTGTTCACGACCACCAGCAGGTGACGCTTGTCCGATCCGGTGCCCGCGAGCAGTTTCGGTGCATCGTCTCCGGAAACCTTGGAGGCGAGGGCAGCCATGACTGAAGCCAGACGTTCCGCATAGGGACGCGCCTCCTCAGCTGCCGCCTGAGCCTTGCGGAGCTTGGCAGCTGCGACCATTTGCTTGGCCTTGGTGATCTTCTGGGTCGATTTAACCGACCCGATCCGATCCTTGAGTTCTTTTAGGCTTGCCATATCGGCTCCCTATTCGTCCTCTGGGCTTAAGCGAATTGCTTGGCGAAAGTGTCGAGCGCTTTGACCGTTTGGTCCTTCACATCATCGAATTTTCCGCTGGTGCGGATCGTTGCGAGGATGTCAGCATGTTCGCTGCGCATGAAGCTAAGCATAGCGGCTTCGTACTCGTTCACCCGGTCAACCGCGACATCATCGAGGTAGCCATTGGTACCCGCGAAGATCGAAACGGTTTGCTCTTCAAACGGCATTGGCGAGAACTGGGCTTGCTTAAGCAACTCGGTCAAACGCGCGCCGCGGTTGAGCAGTTTTTGCGTCGAAGCATCGAGGTCCGAACCGAACTGCGCAAAAGCAGCCATTTCACGGTATTGAGCCAGTTCCAACTTGATCGAGCCGGAAACCTTTTTCATCGCTTTAGTCTGAGCGGCGCCGCCAACACGGCTAACCGACAGACCCACGTTAATCGCGGGACGAATACCCTGATAGAACAGGTCGGTTTCGAGGAAGATCTGACCGTCGGTGATCGAAATCACGTTGGTCGGAATATAGGCCGACACGTCGCCAGCCTGTGTTTCAATGATCGGCAGAGCGGTCAGCGAACCGCCGCCATTGTCGTCATTCATCTTCGCGGCGCGCTCAAGAAGGCGGCTGTGAAGATAGAAAACGTCGCCCGGATAGGCTTCACGGCCCGGAGGACGACGAAGCAGCAGAGACATCTGACGGTAAGCAACAGCCTGCTTGGAAAGGTCATCATAAACGATCACGGCGTGCATGCCGTTGTCGCGGAAGAATTCCCCCATCGCGCAGCCGGTGTAAGGTGCGAGGAACTGCAGCGGTGCAGGCTCCGAAGCGGTTGCGGCAACAACGATGGAGTATTCCATCGCGCCGTTTTCTTCGAGCGCTTTCACAACTTGAGCAACAGTCGAACGCTTCTGACCGACGGCTACATAGATGCAGTAAAGCTTCTTCTTCTCGTCGTCGCCCGAATGCGCTTCCTTCTGATTGATGAAGGTATCGATCGCGACAGCCGATTTACCGGTCTGACGGTCACCGATGATCAGTTCGCGCTGGCCTCGGCCTACAGGAACGAGAGCGTCAATCGCTTTGAGGCCGGACTGCACAGGCTCATCAACCGATTTCCGCGGGATGATGCCCGGAGCCTTAACCTCAACCCGGCTACGCTCGGTTGCTTCGATCGGGCCTTTGCCGTCGATTGGATTACCAAGCGCATCGACCACACGGCCGAGCAGACCCTTGCCAACCGGAACGTCCACAATCGTGCCGGTCCGCTTAACAACGTCGCCTTCTTTAATCTCGGCGTCAGAGCCGAAGATCACGACACCGACATTGTCAGCCTCGAGGTTCAGAGCCATGCCCTGAACGCCATTGGCAAATTCAACCATCTCACCAGCCTGAACATTGTCGAGGCCGTGGATACGGGCGATGCCATCACCAACGGAGAGGACGGAGCCTACTTCGCTGACTTCAGCTTCGGTGCCGAAATTGGCGATTTGGTCCTTGATGACCTTGGAGATTTCTGCGGCGCGGATTTCCATCATTTAGCCTTTCATCGCTTGCGCGAGGGAATTCAAACGGGTGCGGATCGAGCCATCGATGCGTTTCGATCCAATTGTTACGACGAGGCCGCCCAGAAGATCAGGGTCGACATCGGCTGAAAGTTTTACGGTGCGGCCTTCGCGGGCGGTCAGCTTGTCCTTCAAAGTTGAAAGCTGGCCATCCGACAGAGCGTGCGCGCTGGTGACATTGGCTGTCACTTCGCCGCGCTGGGCTGCGGCGATAGTTCCAAAGGCGCGGATCATGCCGGGCAAGTCACCAAGACGGCGATTGCCGGCGAGCACGCCGAGGAAATTTTGGGTTAGCTCGGAAACGCCGAGCTGCTCACCAACCGCCGCTACAGCGCCATTTGCCTGGTCGCGGCTGACTTGCGGGTTGGTGATGAGATTGTTGAGGTCGTCCGATTCGCCAAGCGCTGCATGCAGCTTCTCGAGATCGGATTCGACTGAGCTAACCGTCCCTGCCTCTGAAGCAAGGTCGAATAAAGCAGATGCGTAACGCCCTGCTAGGCTAGCCTGAATACCGGCGGAATTCTCCACGCGTTTGGTCCTCTTGGGTCCGGAAAATAACGATGCATCAGCCGTTGCTGAAAGAGGGCGATTCTCACCACCCCTGCAAGGCTGGCGCGCCCCTATCACCCACCTTGCTGCGATGCAAGATGAGTATGGTCGATTCTTTGTGGCTAATGTTGCACTGCACGCAACGTTGCTAGTTTGCCACTTGGGTGTCTACATTCGTTCCGGCATAGCAGAGGCAGGCGAGCACATCGTGAATATCGAGAATGAGATCAGACTTCCCGAAGGGATGCGTGCCGCCGGAGCGGGTGATTGGCGGCAGCTGGCTGATATCACTGCAGACGCATTTCGCGACGATCCGGTCAATCGTTGGCTGTTCGGCGAGCCGCGCTCGATTGTGTCGGCTTTCCGCGTTCTTGCGCGCGATATCTACAGCAAGCGCGGGATTTGCCATCTTGCTGGAGACGGCGGCGCGACGATGTGGTTGGATTACTCAACTGGCGCTGCCGATGCTGAAATGAGCTTGCTGGCACAATTGAGCTTCGGAATTGGCCAGTTGCGGCATGGCTCGAAGGGATCGATGAGCCGCGCGATGAAAGCAGGAGAGCTGATGGCGCGTTACCACCCGAAAGAACCCCACCTGTACTTGTTCACTATAGGCACCCGCTCATCAGCCCGAGGAACGGGTCTGGGTAAGGCTTTGTTCGCACCGGTGCTTGAGGCTTGTGACCGGAACGGCGTGGCGTGTTATCTGGAAAACTCCAATCCGGTAAATCACAGCTATTATGCTCTGCACGGATTTGAAACGCGCGAGATATTTGCGTGCGGCGAAGGCGGGCCGCCGCTCGAAGCGATGTGGCGCAAACCGCAACTATCGACTGCTTGAGCTAGGTCACGAAATAATCCATATTGGGTTTCAAACGGACACTTGACGATCCGTCCGAGGAGAGAATCATGCAACTTACACCGATGTCCGTCAATTGCGGCGTAGAGATTTCCGACTTTCAGTTGGCCGATGCTGATGGCGAATCGATGGATGCTGTAAAACAGGCAATTTATGAGCATGGTGTGGCGGTGTTCCGCGATCAGGAGTTTACGCCCGAACAACATATCGCTTTTGGCAAGCGCTGGGGCGGGATCGATGTGAACCAATATTTCCCGCTAGAGCAGGAATATCCCGAAATCGCGATTGTCCGCAAAAGCGCTGATCAGGCAACCAATATCGGCGGTGCCTGGCATACCGATCATTCCTACGATCAGATCCCTGCGATGGGTTCGGTGCTCGTCGCGCGTACCTTGCCGCCAAAGGGCGGTGACACGCATTTCAAACATATGGGCGCAGCCTATGATGCTTTGTCTGACGAGCTGAAGGCAGAGATCGAGGGTCTCGAAGCGTTCCACACTGCAGATCATGTCTACAAAGAAGACGGGCTCTACGCTCAGACCGATATGGGCAAGGATTTGCGCGGTCAAAACCAAAAGACCGGCGCAACGCACCCGATTGTAATCCGCCACCCGCATACGGGCCGCAAGCTGCTTTATGTAAACAGCGCCTTCACGATCAACATCGTTGGCCGGACCCGTGACGAAAGCCTGCCGCTGCTCAACCGTCTGTATGATGCAGCGTTGTCCGCCGACAATGAGTGCAAAGTCGTCTGGCGTCCCGGCACAATCGCGATTTGGGACAACCGCGTGACCTGGCATAATGCGATGAATGACTATCAAGGTCATGCCCGCGAAATGCACCGGATCACGCTAACCGGAGAAGCGCTGGCGGCTTAGTCGGCTTTCACTTCGCAGCTATACACCAGCCGCTCGTTTGGTCGCTCGGGCAACAATGCCGTGACCGCGCCCTGCAAATCGCCCAGCTTACTCGCCGCGTCGTCGCTACCGCATAGAGGCGGAGTGTAGTTTCCGCGTGCTTCTCTCGCTGTGCTCATCGCATTGCGGCTCACTAGGAAGCGGTCTGTGCGAAATGCGCCGCGGTCGGGATCGTAATAGTTGATCGAAACAGTGTCCTCCTGGTTGGGCACGAAGATGCGCGACCATTCGCCGCTCGAATAGCCATATTGGGTGCGGCCATTGACGCAGCCATCGTCGGCCCATTCGAATTCCAAAGCTTCATCTGGGGCGCCCGTTATCCGGCTGCGTTCTGTTTCGAGTGTGCAGATAAGCGTG
>Ga0316205_10003807_pt1 | contig 13854 bp, 15 predicted proteins | sample 3monthpyrite_MG_FD_204941 | JGI IMG/M metagenome (GOLD analysis project Ga0316205, IMG submission 204941) | Microbial mat bacterial communities from mineral coupon in-situ incubated in ocean water Damariscotta River, Maine, United States -... | ecosystem: Environmental > Aquatic > Marine >... | reverse complement strand
GTCAGAAAATAATACTGATGCAATCGTTCTTTAATTTTTCGCCAGGACAGGTTTGCGGTGAACTTAGTCATGCGATTAATTATATAGTGTAATCGGCTATTAGGTAGTGTTATCGGTAGCGAACAAAGGGACTGGGATGCCTTGCGGTTCGACATTGTGCAATCGCAGGCAGAAAAATCTCATTCACCAACAGTGGTTTAGCACTTAGATAAAAAGCTGAACGCCGACCCCATATTTCAGTTGGTTTGTTATCGGCTAACTGATTGGCATGGGAATACAACAAATCACCATCTCGTAAACAGGTGATCTCAAAATGATCACGGTGCATGTTTGGATCTGAAAATAATACCGCACCTAGTGGCTTGGAACCCAGGTTGGCCAGGTAATTCTCTTTACCGGTTAAGGTCGTGCGTGGAATTACAGTACGCGCAAAGACCCAGGGTTCATCGTTACAATATAAAAATACCTCGCGAATCAATGCCACCTGCCGCTCGCGCATACCGAGGCGTTTTGATTCATTCCATAGGGGAGTTCCCCATGATTGGCTCATTACTCTCACGCGAAAATTACCATCACTGGCATTCATCAAACGCGCAGTTAGCGAGGCAGGGTCAAATAACCAGCAAGCCATGTTGGTTGGCAACATATAATTAAAGACCTGATCTTCAAAATACCAAACCGATTCGCGCTGAAATTTATTTATAGAATCCATGATATTTAAATTTATACTGATGCAAACTGCTCGTTCTCACCGACCCAACGCTGTATTAATCTTTCAGTTTGCTCAGGGTAATTTCTAACTAGTTCATCACTCCAGCGATTGACGGTGGGTAACAGATGTTGGTGTTTAAAAAAGTCAGCGATCATTAATTGCATTTCACCTGTCTGGCGCGTTCCTAATACTTCGCCAGGACCTCGAATCTCAAGATCCTTTTGTGCAATCACAAAGCCATCATTAGTTTCTCGCATAACCGCTAATCGTTGCTTGGCATTTTGCGACAGGCTGCCATGATACATGAGCACACAGGCACTGTCTTGTGAGCCACGCCCGACTCGTCCACGCAGCTGATGCAGCTGTGCCAGACCAAATCTTTCTGCATTTTCAATAACCATCAAAGAAGCGTTAGGCACATCCACTCCGACTTCAATAACTGTCGTCGCCACGAGTAAGTCCAGTTCATGTTGTTTGAACTTATTCATAACCAGCTCTTTTTGATCTGGCTTTAGTCTTCCATGCACCAGACCAATACGCACATCAGGTAAAGCCTCGGCTAATAGATTTGCTGTGTCTTCTGCAGCCTGGCACTGCAACGCCTCAGATTCCTCGATCAAACTACACACCCAATAAATCTGGCGACCTTGTTCACTGGCCTTGACCACCCTTTGCACAATCTCATTGCGACGTACATCAGGTATCACTACGGTTTCGACGGGTTTTCGACCTGGCGGTAGTTCATCAATGATGGATACATCCAAATCAGCATAGACGGTCATCGCCAGGGTGCGCGGAATAGGTGTTGCAGTCATGATCAATTGGTGTGGATATAAGTCTTGTGCCTTACCTTTCTCGCGCAGCGCTAACCGCTGGTGTACACCAAAGCGATGTTGCTCATCTATAACAACCAGCGCTAACTTTGCAAAAGTGACTTCATCTTGAAAAAGTGCATGTGTGCCGACTATAACTTGCGCTTCATGCGATTCTATTGCGGCTAACGTCTCTCTTCGTTGTTTGGTTTTTAGTTTACCCGTTAACCAGGCCATTTTAATGCCCAAGATAGAGAACCAGCTTTGCATATTGCGATAGTGTTGTTCGGCCAGAATTTCGGTCGGCGCCATGATGGCAACCTGATAGCCTGCCTCGACCGCTTGTAGTGCGGCGCAAACTGCAACCATAGTTTTACCGGATCCGACATCACCTTGAACTAATCGCTGCATCGGAGCAGGTTTAATGAGATCACTTTTTATTTCTTCAATAACTCTTTGTTGGGCATTGGTTAGCGAGAACGGTAAATTACCAATAAATTCTTTTTCTAATTTTGTAGAAGGCGAAATACTATGCGCCGAATGTTCACGATTCTTTTCACGTAACAGGCGCAAGCTACAGGTGTGCGCAATCAACTCTTCAAGCGCGAAACGTTCTTGCATAACATGTTCATGATCCTGCAATGTATTTACTGGGGCATCGGGTGGTGGACGATGAATATATTCAATTGAAGCAACCAATTCTGGTAAATCATTTTTTTCTAGTATGGCTTCAGGTAACAACTCTGCTAACTTTAATTTTCCTTGCTTTAATAAAGCTAATGCCTGCTCCGACAACTGACGCATCGTAAGTTGATGCAGCCCTTCTGTCGTAGGATAAATTGGTGTTAAGACCTGTTCTACATCGGTAAGTGTTTCCTGCTGTTCACTATATTTATACTCAGGATGGATCATCTCCAGTTGCCGTTGCCCCTTACGTACTTCACCATAACATTGCATATGCACACCGCGCGCTAGCGCTGCCTTTTGCTGTGCATTGAAATGAAAGAAACGCAATACGATCATGCCTGTGCCATCACTAAGGTGAGTAACTAGCATACGTCGACGACCGAATTTTATTTCCGTTAACTCCACCTCACCGTGAATAACGGCATGATCACCGGCACGCAAGTTTCCGATGGGTACGATACGAGTGCGATCCTCATACCGAAATGGAAAGTGAAAAAGAATATCTTCGACGCAGTGGATTCTCAAACGCGCCAGCTTCTCCGCCACACGCGGTCCGACGCCTTTGAGCCTGGTGAGATCTGTGCAGGTCCTCATACCGCTGGTTTAGCTGTGGCTCACATATATATAGTATGAGTGGAATACTGTAAAAATGTGGTTCACCCAATCAACCAAGTACTAACACGGCATCCATCTCAACGCCGACCGCCTTAGGCAAAGCAGCTACACCAATTGCAGCCCTTGCTGGATACGGTTCAGAGAAGTACTCAGCCATTATTTCGTTGACCGTTGGGAAATTACCGAGATCGGTTAAGAATACATTTAACTTAACTATATCTTTCAGATCACCACCAGCCGCCTGGCATACAGCACGCAGATTTTTGAATACCTGGTGAATTTCTTCACTAATACCACCCTCAATAATCTCCATGGACTCAGGCACTAATGCAATTTGCCCAGACAGGTAAACCGTATTATCCACCTTCACTGCCTGTGAATAAGTACCAATCGCCTGTGGTGCATTGTCCGTCTTGATGATTTCTTTGCTCATTAATTTACTCCAACTTTAATTTCCCTGTGCGTATAGATTCAGGTCTATTTCTAAGTACCGGAAAGGATTCTAACATACACGGATTTTGGATCTATCCGGAGAGATATTTTTAAATATTTACACTTAACAAATAATTCAGGTACTATCCTGCAATGAAAGCACAATTACGCAGAATATTTTCCTTCATATTAAAACCATTTGAAAGCGGTACAGAAGAGTACGAATATAAACCCCTAAACCGTAAAATATTACTGTTTATAAGTTTTATGTTCTCCGGTCTGGCCATAATAGTATTTTACCTAACCCCGGCGGATAGCGGGCTTGATTACGCCCTACCCGTTATTGTATTTTCAATTATTGGCATTATAGGTTTTGTAATAGGCTTTCTCGGCAACGACCGCGCCATCGCAAAAATCTGGGGCAGTCGTAAGTAAGCAGGCCCATACTTTCAGCCCGCATAACCACAGGCAGTCACTTGATTAGCTTAACCAAGGCCAGTAGCACGACTGCACCCACCACAGCTGCAACAATTGCACCGATAATACCGCCGCCAATACTGACGCCTAGCACACCAAACAACCAGTTACCGAGAAAGGCACCAATCACACCTACTATGAGGTTGACGACTAGCCCCTGACCACGACCTTTCATGATCAGCCCAGCAAGCCAACCGGCCACTAGACCCACCACCAGCAAAACAGCTAACTGCTCTAAATTAATATTCACTCTTCACCCACTTATTTTACTAATTTGAAAATACCAAAAGCGGCGCAAATGCCACCGACGATGTAGAGGATCATAGCCTTGTCACCTGGTGAGCCAGTAAATGCTGAAGATATCTGGCCACTAACGGAATCTGAAATTGAATAACCCCACCCGATTAAAACAATGCCCACAACTAAAGCAATTATACTGATTAGTTTTTTATTCATTGTCTTACCTCTCTATTATTAGTAGTAGTTGGTTTTATTTTGCATTTAATTTATTGGCAAGTTCCTGACTACATTTTTTTAATTCTCTGGAAGTAGGATCTTTTATTTCTTGCATATCTTCTGTAATCAGATAATTAATTTCACTTATCAGCATCTGTATTTCTTCTTGTTTATAAGTACCTTTGTCCGCAGCACGATACTGGTCGCAGAGTGATTGATAGGAAGTTAAATCAACTTGTTTTGGTGAAAAAGGCTTACCGTACAGAATATAAAAACCTGCGGCGATAATGATAACGGTCAGCACTAAAATGGATGTGTTTTGTGACATAACTTCTACCTTTGCAGTTTATATCTTTGAATACGCCGGCTCATCTTACCATCAGGATCATACAAAAATCACGGTTAATTTAAGTGGTTGAAAAGTTTGTAGGCAACAACGTCCTACAGGATCTGTTTGCTTACACTCTTTAGTGAACGTATGTTTCTGTGCCGATAAATGCAGATGTGTTCCTATGCCTATGCTCTGGAAGGGGGCAACCTTGATTTCATTACCTGTATAACTTTATTTATGACTACGACTTAGGCGAATCACCATATCTGAGTGACGTAACCGACGCATAATCCGGGCCAGGTGTCTTCTATCTTCAACTGTTATCGTTAGTGTCAGTGTCGAGTGTTGACCATCTCGTTCATCCATCACCACGTTTTCAATATTCGCATCCATATCAGAAATGGTTGCCGCGATGGTTGCCAGTACACCTCTCTGGTTTAACACAATTGCACGCACCACAACTGAAAATTCTCCCTCAACATTATCTTCCCAACTTACATCGATCCATTTTTCCGGTTTATTTTTATATTCCGCAACGTTATTACAATTTTCACGGTGAATAACCACACCACGTCCCGCGGTGACCAGACCAAGGATTTCATCACCCGGAATTGGGTAACAACACTTTGCATAAGAGACAACGGTACCTTCTGTACCCCTAATCGCCAATGGTTTCTTATCACTCGTTTGCTTGCTTACCCCAGCCTTTAATTCTTCATCTGGTCCCTGTGCCAACAACCTCGCCATAATAATCGGCATACGATTACCGAGGCCTACGTCGGCGAGTAAGAACTCAAGCTTTTTATATTTAAATGACTTTAAGACATGTAGTGTATTTTTCTTGGGTAACTCTTTTATCGAAGTACCAAACTCTTCAAGGCAGCGGTTAATTAGACGCTCGCCTAATTGGGTGGCTTCATCCCGTTGTAAATTTTTCAGGAAATGTCGAATGTTGGTACGGGCCTTGGCGGTATGTACAAAGTTGAGCCAGACCGGGTTGGGCCTTGCAGTAGGTGATGTAATGATTTCTACAGTCTGACCATTTCGTAGCTCGGTGCGTAACGGCATCAGGCGGCGATCAATTTTTACCGCGACACACTGATTTCCAACATCGGTATGCACCGAGTAAGCAAAGTCAACAGCCGTAGCACCACGCGGTAGCTCCATGATATCGCCCTTGGGTGAAAAGACATAAACCTCATCGGGGAACAGATCGATCTTAACGTTTTCGAGAAACTCCATGGAGTTGCCCGCATGTTGTTGGATCTCAAGTACATCTAGCAACCACTGCCGCGCCCGGACCTGAGCATTGTTGCCTGACTCATCACCACTTTTATATAACCAATGTGCAGCAATACCCGCTTCCGCAACTTTATCCATGTCTTCAGTACGAATTTGAACCTCAATCGGCACGCCAAACGGACTAAACAAAACTGTGTGCAAAGACTGATAGCCATTTACCTTGGGAATGGCGATGTAGTCCTTAAACTTGCCAGGCACTGGTTTATATAAATTGTGAACTGCACCAAGGATGCGATAACACATGTCGACACTATCGACGATAATACGGAATGCATAGACATCCATGACTTCATTAAAAGGCAGATGCTTGGTGCGCATCTTGTTATAAATGCCATAAAGATGCTTTTCTCGTCCGACAACCGTACCTTTCAAACTTTCCAACTTTAATCGTTCTTTGATGGAACGTTCGATCTTGGTCACAATCTCCTTGCGGTTACCACGCGCACTTCGCATGTGCGCTTCCAACACTCGGTAGCGTAACGGGTAGGCCGCCTCAAAACCCAGCTCTTCGAGTTCCAGTCGCATTTTATTCATGCCTAAGCGATTGGCGATTGGCGAATAGATGTCGAGGGTTTCACGCGCAATGCGTCGCCGCTTTTCCGGGCGCATAATTTTCAGAGTGCGCATGTTATGCAGGCGGTCGGCGAGCTTAACCAGGATGACACGAATGTCGCGTGTCATCGCCATCATCATCTTACGAAAATTTTCGGCCTGTAATTCGACTTTGGATTCAAATTCGATAGTGTCGAGCTTACTTACGCCATCAACCAGCTCAGCGACTTCTTCGCCAAATTTTTTGGTGAGTTGTTCTTTCGCGGTGGGGGTGTCTTCAATTACATCATGCAATAAAGCGGCAACCAGACTCTTGGGGTCCATGCGCATTTCGGCAAGGATCCGGGCAACTGCAACAGGATGATAAATGTAGGGTTCGCCGGTTTTACGTGACTGACCGTCATGTGCTTCAGCGCCAAACAAATAAGCCCGATAAACCTCAGAGATTTGATCGGGCTCGAGATAATCTTCCAGCATTTCGCACAAGTGGCTAATTCGAAATGCGGTAGGATCGCCTTCTAGGTGAATATCTGTAACGGAAGTGGCAATCGCCTAATCTCCTGTTATGCTCCTGGCTCTTCGTCAGAACTTGTATCTGTACTAGATGCCGCAGCTTCCCCAGCATCTGCACCCGCACTGGCTGCCGCTTCTGCACGAAGTGCTGCTGTAATGGCATCGGCGAGAGAGGCATCATCTGTTGGCATAGCTTCAACCTGCTGGCCTTCGCCCGCATCATCAAGCTTCTGTGGCTCAATGCCAGGTACCATTTCCATATCTTCAGCAGTAATCTCTACACCACCGAGCATGTCTTCTTCGATGACTTCAGGCTCATCCATCGCCTTCGGATCCCACAGGCCTTCGGCCAGTTCGCGTAATGCCACAACAGTCGGTTTGTCATTTTCCCATTCCACCATTGGCTCTTTGCCGTTGGCGATTTGGCGTGCACGTTTGGTAGCGACCAGCACCAGCTCAAAACGGTTATCGACTTTATCCAGACAATCTTCCACGGTTACACGTGCCATTACATACTCCAATTTAATAAGGTAATTAGACTCTGATTATGGACCAGAATCCTAAAAATATCAGAATCCAGAGAATAGGATTTCAGAGAGGCGGGATTATACTGGCTAGTCCCTAATCAATCCAGCCAAAGCTAGCTAGGCCAGCAATTGGCTTAAAAGAGTGGCCAAATGGTCCTTTTGGCGGGTTTGATGGAGGCGCTGGCAGGTCACAACCGCGCTCAATTCAGCCAAAGCGGTGTCGAAATCGTCATTCACCACGATATAGTCATATTCACCGTAGTGCTCCATTTCGGTGATTGCATCCCGCATTCGGCGTTGGATAATCTCATCGCTGTCCGTACCCCGCCCGCGCAGGCGATTCTCCAGTTCAGGCCGTGACGGTGGCAGGATAAATACACTTGTTGTTTGCATACGCTCACGCACCTGGCGAGCCCCTTGCCAATCTATCTCCAGGATCACATCCAGGCCTTCGGCCAGCTTGGCCTCGATTGCCGCCTGCGAGGTCCCGTAGAAATTATCAAATACCTGGGCATGCTCGACAAAGTCATTGGCTGCGACCATTTTGTCGTAAGTCGGCACATCAATGAAATGATAGTGCTGACCATTCACCTCACCCTCACGTGGCGCGCGGGTAGTATGAGATACCGAGACCATGATGTTATCCGTGCTCTCCAACAGGGCTGTCACCAGCGAAGTCTTGCCTGCACCTGAAGGTGCGGAGAATATATATAGTGTACCGCGGGGTTGAACGCTCATTCTTGTCCCTAATCAATATGATTCGATGTGGGCATTATAGATAAAAGTTAGACGGCATGGTCTGAGATTTTTCAAATTATTTATTCTCCTGCTCGGCCAAGTACTTGTGCACAGGGTGATCAGTAGAATAATTATTTTTTTCGTACCTCTGCACTGCCAACATCCTCGCAGTGAGTCCATCGTTATTCTTGGCGTTGACATCAAAATCTGCCTCGACAAGCAAACGAACGACATTTAATGATGCGCGCGGAGCAACCTTGTGTAAAAGCGAATTACCGCTCGAATCTTGTTGTTTGATGTCCACACCATGCTTTTGTAGAACCAGCGCCGTAAGTACACAATTGTTCGGGTTTCGTTCTACTCCGGTCATCACAAGATCAAATGGTGTCTCATGTTTTTCCGAACGTACCGTTAAATCACTTGCATACTCGACTAGAACTTTCATATTTTCTTGATGACAATACCTGGCAGCAATGTGAATCGCGGTTTCGCCACCAGCACACTGCTGATTAAGTTTTGCACCCTTATCAAGAATATACTTCACCGTTTTCGGCTTATAGCCCTGCCGGGCAGCATGGCATAAGGGGCTGAAACCAGTTGCATCCAGTGCATCAATATTTGCACCATTTATAATTAGACGATCAATATCTTTTTCTTTGCCGTATCGTTGATCTGGGTAATGATAATTCCAATGCTGCAACTGATATGCCAGTTGTTGATCCAGGGTCATACTTTGGTAATGCGCTCTTTCCTGGGAATGACGTTTTTGCTCTTCGATAAAAAAAACCAAATAGCCTAACCCCCAGGGACTTAGCACTAATATAAGATGTGCTAAAAATATGTATTCCGATATCTTTCTGTCTGTCTTTTTTATCCAGGCAATAAAAACCAGAATCATGCCTATCAATGAAAAGAGCATCAAAATCGCTGCGCAGATAACCGCAAATATCAACCACTCAAGGCTATCAAAGCCTTGCACCTTATCTAAGATAACAAAGAAGGTCACTATGACGGGAATCAGGAGCAGCGCAGATAGAATCAGTAAAACGCTCGAAACTAAATGTAGTTTTACCTGTTTGAGCTTAGTGAATATCGAGATTTTATCATTCATATATCTTCGTCCTGCTCCCCTACGGTCGCGATTTGATTTCTACCATTCGCTTTAGCTATATAAAGTGCTTCGTCCGCCTCTTTCATAAACCTGTCAATAGAGAAAGCTTCATCAGGTATTCTATATGCAACTCCTGCGCTCACTGTAACGAACTGGCTAACCTTAGAACCTTTATGCTCAAATGATAATGCTTCGACCGCCAGCCTAAATTTATCGACTTGATTAATTACGGTTAACTCACTATCTACCAAGGTGACAACTGCAAACTCTTCTCCTCCGTAACGTGCAACTAAATCTCCAGCACGCCGAAATGTTTCGGCCAATATTCTAGAAATATTTTTTAAACACTCATCTCCAGCTTGATGGCCATATAAATCGTTATATTGTTTGAAGTAATCTACATCAATTAATACGAAAGCCAGTGGTACTTTCCCTCTTTTAGCGCGCTCCCATTCTTCTGATAGTTTTCCATCCAGGTGGCGTCGATTATAAATTCCGCATAGACCATCTGTTATAGAAAGCTTCCCAAGCTCTTCGTTTGCGAGACTAAGTTGAATATTTAGTTCAACTACATCTTGAGTGTTTTTTTCGAGCTGCTTCTCGGCTGCAACTCTTTTTTTGTCGCCTCGATATAGGAAAAAAAGCATGACCACAATCATTACGAAGAAAAATAAATATATTGCAACACTTTCCTTTATTAGTGACATTTTATAGTTTTCAAATAAGTCAGGGTCATGCATATCTATGACTTTCCAGTATGTCCCTGCTACGTGATTTGAAGACAAAATACGATCTTTTTCGTTTTGGTCTAAACGATAATCCAATCTCCCTTCAAGCTTATCTCTTGCGCCCTGATCAATAATTTCTATTAGGTGTTCCCCTTTTTCCTGAATAAGAATAAGTTTGTGCTGATATGACTGCGATGTGTGTAACAGACTAGCGATGCTACCTGGTTCAAAACTAACAAAAAGTATCATGCCTTTAGACTGTATTTGAAAAGGTACTAACACATCATAGTGATAAATATTTTGGTTAGGATGTATACGAATGCGTTGTTTTTTTTCCTTTGAAAAATACTGCATGTCCGTAATACATAGCTGGCCTAGATTACCATCGAAATCATCAATGATAGGGTTTCCTTCATCCGTTGCTATATTCGCAGAAAAGAAATCAGGGAAGAACCTTTCTAGCTTGGCATTTAGTCGAGCATATAGTTTTTCGTTTTTAGGATGTTTAGCTAATTCAGAAATAAGCTCATAGTGATCTTCTAAAAATATTCCAACCAATAGTTGCTTTTGAGCCAGTTGCTTCTCAACTTCTCGATGAACAATATTGGTAGTCTCTTGCGCGACCTTTTTTTGCGATTGATAGAACTCATTAAAGCGTGTACTGCCGAGCCAGTATAAAACTACAGCAAAGACGAGCAAGATCAGGAGACTGAAGATGGTTGTTTTTCTTAGCATGAAAATATAATGATTTTTTTCAAAAAGTACTCACACAAAATCAATGGCTACTTGGAGATACCACAATTTTAGGAACTACTTAAGAATAGCCCAAAATAGTGTAATGTTTGTGCAAAAAGGAGCAGATACACCGCATTTAGACTGCATGCCAGGAAGGGAGTTACAAATATAATTCCCCTGAACTCAGGGGTGCTGAAAGCATAATAAGAAAAAAATTATATATAAACATAATTACGAGCCCCAGCAAGAGCAGAATATAACAAATTTATTCGATATTCTGGACTTGCTCGCGCATCTGTTCGATCAATACTTTTAAATCAACTGAAGCCGTACCCGTGCGCGCATCGGTTGACTTCGATCCTAGTGTATTCGCTTCGCGATTGAGTTCCTGCATTAAAAAATCAAGCCGACGGCCCACAGGTTTAGATTGTTGCAGGACGCGTTTGACTTCGTCGATGTGTGTATTCAAACGATCGATCTCTTCATCGACATCAACCTTCTGTGCCATAAAGGCAAGCTCTTGTTCCAGACGAGTGTCATCCAGCTCGCCTTTGATTTCGCTGAGGCGGGTCATGAGACGTTCGCGCCAGTTGGCTTTAATTTCAGGAACCAGCTTGCCAACTTCGACCACGATCTCACTAATACCATCGCAACGTTGCTCAAGAATTTGTTTGAGTTTTTCACCTTCGCGTTCTCGGGCCTTGATTAAATCTTTTAATGCACCATCTAAAAGTTTTAACGTGGCGCCATGTAATACCTCGGCTTCGACTTCCGGTGTTTGCAACACACCGGGCCAGCGCATAACTTCTAGTGCGCTAACGGGACGTACTTCTGAAAAGTGTTTTTCGACTTGGGCGCTGGCATTGGCGAGTTGCTGAATAAGTTTGTCATCCAACTGGATATCTTCGGCGCCGGCTTGTTGTGGTTGATAACGAACCGTGCAATCTACCTTGCCCCTGCTGAGGGTCTTCTGGATTCCCTCGCGAAGCTTTGTTTCAATCACGCGTATTTCTTCAGGCAGGCGAAATGAAACGTCCAGATAACGTTGATTGACTGATCGTAACTCCAGAGTTAGGACACCCCAGGGTTCTGCAATTTCCTGCCTGGCAAAGGCAGTCATACTTCGAATCATTCGGCACCTTCAAATATTACTCAAGTCGGGACACACTGTAGCCGACTTAATAAACTGTAACAACTCCAGCAATGTGGACTTTTAAATATAAGCCTATTACCACTATAATGTTATTTCACAAACGAATTTTATAATCTAGCTACCCTGAATTAAAGCATGGCCATTCCAGCAGACGTCCTCCCTCCCGGCACCAGACTCGATACCTTTACCATCGAGAGCGTCCTGGGTGGTGGTGGTTTTAGCATCGTATATCTCGCCACACCAGATGATGGTTCGACAGCGGTGGTTATCAAAGAATACATGCCTAGCTCGATGGCGACGCGTAATGAGAACATGTCCGTCATCCCTGCAGCTGAGCAACATAAAGACCGCTTTGCCCATGGTCGGCGTTTATTCTTTCAGGAAGCCAGCACACTCACGACACTGAAACACCCCAACATTGTCAATGTAATTAATTTCTTCCGTGACAATGGCACCGTCTACATGGTGATGGAATATGAGGAAGGGGTGAACATGCAGGCCTATATCAAAAAACATAAAGGCAACCTTAGCGAGCCATTCTTAAAGGCCGTGTTCTTGCCGTTGCTTGATGGTCTGCAGATGATTCATAGCAAGGGTCTGCTTCATCTCGATATAAAACCAAGCAATATTCATCTTCGCACTGGTGCAAACCCACTGTTACTTGATTTTGGTGCGGTGCATGAAATGATGCAGACGCGCCAGTTTCAACCAAACCAGGTGATCACACCTGGCTTTTCGCCAATAGAACAATTAGACCCGGGCGGTTATGTCGGGCCCTGGACCGATATTTATGCCATTGGCGCGACCATGCGTGCCTGCCTTGAAGGTGTCTCGCCACCCTCATCACCGGAACGTCGTGAGAAAGATAATTTACGCCCCGCGGCAAGTGCCTTTAAGAAGAATTATTCATCCCATCTACTGGAGGCAGTGGATTGGGCCATGGAAGTGGATCCAATGTTGCGCCCTCAGTCGGTCGACAAATTAATCGAAGCACTGAATGGTAAAAAGCAGCAGGAGAAAAGATCGTTATTTAGATTTTGATCACTATGCAATATGTAATTGGCAGCACAAGTCGTTTAGGTAACCGAAACATCAATCAGGATCGGGTAGCTTCGTTCGAGCGCGATAACACCGTCTTACTGGTGTTAGGCGATGGATTGGGTGGCCGCACCGGTGGAGAGTTAGCTGCACAGGTGATGGTGGACACTATCGCCAAAGACTTTAAAACAATTAAACTGCCGATCAAAAATCCAAAAGAATTTATGACTCAGGCATTGCATCGTGCTCACTTTGCGGTGATTGATGAAGGCAAATTACAGGATCCCCCGTTGAACCCTGGCACCACTGCTGTCTTGTGTCTCATTCAAAATGGTAAAGCCTGGTGGGCACACGTAGGTGATAGTCGTCTTTATTTATTCCGCGGTAGTGTTCCTATTTATCGTACCAAGGATCACTCTTACGTGGAGAAGCTCTACCAAAAAGGTGAGATCAGCCACGACAAACGCTCCTCCCACCCACTGCGTAACTATATGACACGCTGTATCGGACTTAGCGACAATGTCCCGGATGTCACGGTGAGTAACGAAGTTGGCCTGCATGCTGGGGATATCATCATGCTCTGTTCTGACGGTCTTTGGGAACCGATTGATGATATGCAAATGGGCGCCATGATCATGGATGGTCGACTAAAAGATGCGTTAGATAAGCTGGCTGAAAATGCTGAAAAGGTCAGTTACCCCAGCAGTGATAACACCAGTGCCGTGGCAATACAAATCATGTCCCTGCAATTAATGGGGCGCGCCATCAATGACGGTATCACCGATCAGGTCGCCAAAGCAGCAAAGGCTGACCCAGTAGAGGATGCCATTGATGTCATTGAGCAAACATTCAAACTCTACAAAGACGAAATGTAATAAACGCCCGCTAGTCAGATAATCTAAACTGGCATCTTCGAGACACTCTCGTTATCCTTT
>Ga0316205_10003805_pt1 | contig 13857 bp, 13 predicted proteins | sample 3monthpyrite_MG_FD_204941 | JGI IMG/M metagenome (GOLD analysis project Ga0316205, IMG submission 204941) | Microbial mat bacterial communities from mineral coupon in-situ incubated in ocean water Damariscotta River, Maine, United States -... | ecosystem: Environmental > Aquatic > Marine >... | reverse complement strand
AGACGGCCGGGTACGGCGTCCTGCTTCACCCCAAACGCGGGGATCGCCCAGGCATGGATCACATCTGCCCCGGTGACCTGCATCACAACCGTGGCGCCAACCGGCACAACAACTGCCGTGTCTGTGGCCAGCAGATACTCTTCCTGACTATAGCCGTTCTCTTCCAGCTCTTCACGGGCCAGCATGAAGCTGTCGAAACCAAAACCTTCGTCAACATATTCATAGCCCCAGTACCACTGGTAACCTGTTACCTTGATGGTGATATCCGCCTCGGGAATTTCCTGCTGCTTGAACAGCACCGGCAGGGAGAATGCGCCGATAAAGACAAGGATGACCACAGGCACCACGGTCCATGCCACTTCCAGCGGCGAGTTATGGGTGAAGGTCGCCGGCGTCGGATTTCGCTTCTGGTTATAGCGAATAATCACCCAGGCCAGCAGCGCCGTCACAAACAGCGTGATCGCCGTGATAATCACCAACAACATGTTGTCGAGCCAGACCACATCGCGCGCCAACTCCGTCGCGGATGGCTGAAAGCCCATGCCCCGATCCGTCGGAGCGCCAACAATCTCAAGCTCTTGATTGATCTGTTGTGCTGTCACAGCGGATCCTGCCATGACCAGACCAGCCGCGGTCCAAATCGAAGTCGCAAAGGTGTTCAAACGCATATCGTACCCTATTATTTTTGCACCGTCTCCGGCGCGTCTCCCTGGTGATCCCATGCGGGCTGCGGATGGAATCCCATTGTATTCACTGCTCCGTGTCCCATATCCTGATGCACAACTCAAGAACTGCAATTGCGTCAAACGGACGCTTTCGCGACAAATTTCGCTTTGGCCAAGGAAAATCCCATGTCCGCAGACCCGTTCCGCCCATTCGAGACCAACCTCGATCAGGACACAGCCCTGACGCTTTTGCGCGAGGCGACGGCGGGGGCTGACGACGGCGAATTGTTTTTGGAACGTCGCAAGTCAGAGGTAATTTCCTTTGACGATGGCCGGATCAAGACCGCCAGTTTTGATGCTTCCGAAGGGTTTGGCTTGCGTGCTGTGCGAGGCGAGACCGCCGGATACGCCCATTCCACGACCATTGATGAACATGCCCTCAATCGGGCTGTTGCGACCGCCCGGCTGGCCGTTGGTGACGGCGGTGGCACCATGGCCGAGGGGCCATCGGGGACCAATCGCAAGCTTTATTCCGACGATGATCCGATGTTGCAGGCGACGTTCCCGGCCAAGATTGATCTGCTGCGTGAAATCGATGCTTACGCCCGCGCCCTTGATCCGCGTGTGGTTCAGGTCTCGGCCACCCTTGCTGCTTCGCATCAGGAGGTGCTGATCCTGCGCCCCGAAGGCACAATTGTCACCGACACCCGCCCGATGTCACGGCTGAACATCAGCGTCATCGTCGAGGAAAACGGCAAGCGCGAAAGCGGCGGCATGGGCGGTGGTGGCCGCGCCGGGTTGATCGGGCTGGTGGGCCGCGATCACTGGGAACCTGTGGCGCGTGAGGCGCTGCGCATCGCCTTGATAAATCTCGATGCAGAGCCTGCTCCGGCCGGTGTTATGGACGTGGTACTTGGCCCCGGGTGGCCGGGAATTCTGCTGCACGAGGCAATTGGCCACGGTCTTGAAGGGGATTTCAACCGCAAGGGATCAAGCGCGTTTGCCGGCCTCATGGGCCAGCAGATTGCCGCCAAGGGTGTGACCGTGCTGGATGACGGCACAATCCCGGATCGGCGCGGTTCAATCACGGTGGATGATGAAGGCACCCCCAGCGCCAAAAACACATTGATCGAAGATGGCGTGCTTGTTGGCTACATGCAGGACCGCCAGAACGCGCGGCTGATGGGCGTGGCCCCCACTGGCAACGGGCGCCGCGAGAGCTTTGCCCATGCCCCCATGCCGCGGATGACAAACACCTATATGCTGGCCGGCGACACCGCGCCGGAAGCACTGGTTGCTGACCTGAAGGACGGGGTTTACGCGGTTGGGTTTGGCGGCGGGCAGGTGGATATCACCAACGGCAAGTTTGTCTTTAGCTGCACCGAGGCGTACCGCGTCAAAGACGGCATTGTCGGTGCACCGGTAAAAGGCGCCACGCTGATTGGTGATGGGGCGACGGCGCTCCGGCAGATCAGGGGGATCGGCAACGACCTTGCACTTGATCCGGGTATCGGCAGCTGCGGCAAGGCCGGGCAGTGGGTGCCGGTCGGCGTGGGGCAGCCAAGCCTGATGATTGGCGGGCTGACGGTGGGTGGAGCTGCTGCTTAGGCGGCAGGCCAGCAATAACACCGCATTTTTTCGCCAACTTGCCTGAAGCGATGGCCCGAATTTTTGGGGTATTGCCGTTCACGTCCGCAAGTTAACTCTGAACCTGCGCATTCTGCTCAAAATCAATTCAGATTGATTCAGAACTCATTAACCCCTTCCGTCCTATCGTGACCACGCAATATGGCGGAGGTTAACGGGATGGCCGGAACACACTTATCTTCCAATCACCCCCCACTCCTACCCACCACGGAAGAGGAAGCGGTCAACCGCCTCCGCCTATTGCGTTCGCGTCGGGTTGGCGTCGCAACCTATCGTCGGCTGCTGACAGAACATGGCAGCGCGGCAGATGCGCTTTTGGCATTGCCGAAAGTGGCCAAGGCCGCCGGGGTCTCTGACTATGCGGTTTGTCCCGAAGATGTCGTATTGGCAGAGCTGAAGGCGGGCAAATCGGCGGGTGCGGTTTTGCTGATGGCAGGGCAACCGCAGTATCCCGACGCCTTGACTGACATCAGTGATGCACCGCCTTTGCTTTGGGCGCTTGGCGATACGGACCTGTTGCAACGGCCCATGATCGCACTTGTGGGCGCGCGCAACGCCTCGTCGCTGGGCACGCGCATGGCCAAGCGACTGGGCGAAGATCTGGGCAAGGCAGGCTTTACGGTCGTGTCCGGTCTGGCGCGCGGAATTGATGCCGCAGCCCACCTTGGGGCGCTGGCTGGTGGCACCGTAGCCGTGATGGCGGGGGGGGTGGATATCATCTATCCGGCCGAAAATACCCAGCTGGCCCATGATATCGCCAAGACCGGGCTGCGCCTGTCTGAGATGCCGATGGGCCTGCAACCGCAGGCGCGCCATTTTCCCGCGCGCAACAGAATCATCTCGGGCCTGTCCAAAGCTGTCGTGGTGGTCGAGGCCGCTGGCAAGTCCGGCAGCCTGATCACCGCAGGCAATGCGCTGGATCAGGGGCGCGATGTCTTGGCGGTGCCGGGTCATCCGTTTGATGCCCGCGCTTGGGGTTGCAACATGTTGATCCGCGACGGGGCAACACTTGTGCGCAATGCGCAGGATGTGATTGATGCGGTGTCATTGGCGCCCATGCCCGAACGCGATACGCCCGCGCCCGATTTGCCCGTACCTGAGTTGCCCGTACCGGCCCCAAAGGCACGCAGCCTGCGCGATATGGCGGCTTTGCACTCTGAGATTTTGTCACGGCTGGGGCCCGCCCCAATTGCCGAAGACCAGCTGTTGCGCGACATTGGCGCCTCGTCGACCGATATCGCGCCGGTGCTTGTCGATCTGGAACTGGACGGCAAGATTTCACGGCATTCCGGCGGCTTGCTGGCGCGTGTGGTTTGAATTTCACCCCAGATTCCAGCAAAGATTTTTCCCCTCATTGACATTCGGCGAACAGACGCCACATCTTGCCCAACCTAAGGAACCGCATTTTTCGTAAAGGATTCTCATGCCTGTTGTCGTTGTCGAATCCCCTGCGAAGGCCAAGAAAATAAACGGTTATCTAGGCAGCGACTACACTGTTCTGGCCTCTTACGGGCATGTGCGTGACCTGCCCCCAAAAGACGGCTCTGTCCTTCCCGACGACGATTTCGACATGAAGTGGGAGATCGCTTCGGACAGCAAAAAGCACATCAAGGCGATTGTTGATGCGCTCAAAGAAGACAACGAACTGATCCTCGCCACCGACCCTGACCGCGAGGGCGAGGCGATTTCCTGGCACCTGACCGAGGCGCTGCTGGCAAAGAAGGCGATCAAGAAGGACACGCCCGTCAGCCGTGTCGTGTTTAACGCCATCACCAAGAGCGCTGTGACCGACGCGATGAACAATCCCCGTCAGGTCGATGAACCCTTGGTTGAGGCCTATCTGGCCCGCCGCGCGCTTGACTATCTGGTGGGTTTTAACTTGTCGCCGGTGTTGTGGCGCAAACTGCCGGGGGCAAAATCAGCAGGGCGCGTCCAATCGGTTTGCCTGCGCATCATCGTCGAGCGCGAGATGGAAATCGAAGCGTTCCGCAATCAGGAATACTGGACCGTCAAGGCGCTGCTGCAAAGCCCGCGCGGTCAGACATTTGAGGCGCGGCTGACCACGCTGGCAGGCAAGAAGCTCGACAAATTTGACCTTGGCAATGAAACGCAGGCCGAACTGGCGGTGCAGGCGATCAGCTCTCGCGATCTGATTGTGAAATCAGTCGAGGCAAAGCCGTCGACCCGCAACCCCTCACCGCCGTTCATGACATCGACCCTGCAACAAGAGGCCAGCCGTAAATTCGGCATGGGTGCCAAGCAAACCATGAGCGTCGCGCAGCGTTTATACGAAGCCGGCCTTATCACCTATATGCGAACCGACGGCATTGATATGGCCCCCGAGGCGGTGACTGGTACGCGCGCGGCGATCAAGGCCAAGTTCGGCGGCGCTTATTTGCCCGACCAACCGCGCATGTACAAAAACAAGGCCAAGAACGCGCAAGAAGCCCACGAATGTATCCGCCCGACCGAAATGTCGGTCAGCACCGGGGACGCCAAGATTGCCGATACCGATCAACGCAAACTCTACGATCTGATTTACAAGCGGACGATGGCCAGCCAGATGGCTGCCGCCCGGCTGGAACGCACGGTGGTCGATATCACCAGTGCCGATGAACAGGTCGTGCTGCGCGCCAATGGGCAGGTCATGGTGTTTGACGGCTTTATCGCGATCTATGAGGAAGGCAAGGACGATACGGTCGTTGATGATGACGACAAGCGTCTGCCGCAACTGACCGTAGGCGAGCCCGCCGCGAAGAATTCGGTCGATCCCGAACAGCATTTCACCCAGCCCCCGCCCCGCTATACCGAGGCGACCCTGGTCAAGCGGATGGAGGAACTGGGGATCGGCCGGCCATCAACCTATGCCTCAATCGTGACCACCATTCAGGACCGTGGCTATGTCGAGAAGGACAAGAACCGCCTGATCCCGCAAGACAAGGGGCGGCTGGTCACGGCTTTCCTCACCAACTATTTCCGCAAATACATTGGCTATGATTTTACGGCCGATCTGGAAAACCAACTTGATGAAGTCAGCGCCGGGGAAGCCGACTATAAGAAGGTGCTGAGCCAGTTCTGGCGCGATTTCTCCGCCGCGATTGCCGAAACCGCCGACCTGCGCATCACCGAGGTACTGGAGAAAATCAACGAAGTGTTGGAGCCGCATCTTTTTCCTCCAACCGAAGATGGCAGCGACCCGCGCCTTTGTCCAAACTGCGGTGCCGGCCGTTTGTCGATGCGCACAGCCCGGTCGGGTGGTGCCTTCATTGGCTGCTCGAATTATCCCGAGTGCCGCTATACCCGCCCGTTCGGCCCGCCGAACCCAGAAGCAGAAGCCTCGGCCATCCCGCCAGATGGCAAGCTGTTGGGCACTGACAATGGAGATGAGATTCGCATCTTCAAAGGCCGTTTTGGCCCCTACGCCCAGCGCGGCGACGTTACCGAGGACAACAAGAAACCGCCGCGTCAGGGCATTCCTGCCGGTTGGGAACCTGAAGAGGTGACGCTGGATCAGGCGCTGATGCTGCTGTCATTGCCCCGCGAGATCGGACCGCACCCGGAAGATGGTGTGATGGTCTGGGCCAATATCGGACGCTACGGCCCTTATATCAAACATGCCGAAAGTACATCGCATCGCGGTGGCACCAATGCCAACCTTGAAAGCATTGATGAGGTCTGGAATGTCGGCATGAACCGCGCCGTACAGCTTTTGGCCGAAAAGCTCGCCGCGCGCGGTGGGCGCGGCAAGGCCGCTGTGCCAATCCGCGAATTGGGAGAACACCCCGAGGCGGGCGGGCCGGTAAATATCTTTGATGGCAAATATGGCCCCTACGTGAAATGGGAGAAAATCAATGCCACGATCCCCGACACAATTGACCCCGCCGAACTGACGGTGGCCCAGGCTGTGCATCTGATTGACGAACGGGCCTTGAAAGCAGGCAAGAAGAAACCCGCCCGCAAAAAGGCTCCGGCCAAGAAGAAAACCGCCTGAGCGGCAGGTCCCGGATCAGGCCCGGGACCGTGGCGTGCATGAACTGACAGATGCGCCGCTGCACTGCGGCATTTTGTTGACTCTCTTCGGTGCGGACGGCACAACATGGTCAAACCACGCCGGAGAGTTTACGCATGAAAAAAATCTACCCCAACGCCGCCGCTGCCTTGGATGGGCTTTTGCATGACGGCATGTTTATCGCCGCCGGTGGATTTGGCCTGTGCGGCATTCCCGAATTGCTGCTGGATGCCATCAAGGATGCTGGCACAAAGGATCTGACCTTTGCATCGAACAATGCCGGTGTTGATGACTTTGGCATTGGCATATTGTTGCAAACCCGTCAGGTCAAAAAGATGATCAGCTCTTACGTTGGCGAAAACGCTGAGTTCATGCGTCAGTATCTGTCTGGCGAACTAGAGCTGGAATTTAACCCTCAGGGCACATTGGCCGAACGAATGCGTGCCGGTGGCTGTGGAATTCCCGGCTTCTATACCAAGACCGGCGTGGGTACCGTGATCGCGGATGGCAAAGAACACAAAGACTTTAACGGGGAAACCTACATCATGGAGGAAGGCATTTTTGCTGACCTGTCCATCGTGAAGGCCTGGAAAGCGGATGAGACAGGCAACCTTGTTTTCCGCAAGACCGCCCGCAACTTCAACCCGCCTGCTGCGATGTGCGGAAAGACTTGTGTGGTTGAGGTGGAAGAAATTGTGCCGACCGGATCGCTTGATCCTGACAGCATTCACCTGCCGGGGATATATGTGCACCGCTTGTTTCAGGGCGAACACGAAAAGCGTATCGAGCAGCGTACAACCCGCCCGGCCGCATAAGGGGACAGCACCATGTCAAATGTTTTGCCTGACGACGAAAAAGAGACAGTTCGCGATTTCCATCATTGGATCGTAGTGGCCCGCCGCATCGTGCACGACAGCTTTACCGGCGACGAAAAGGAACTGCAGCGCCTGACGATGCAAACAGCAGAGGGTCTGATGCTGGACCACCGCCTTGGCGCGATCGAAGGCCAGCTGGCCGGGATCAAATCCGTATTGAACGACAAAGAGTAGGATCAACTTATGCCCTGGGACCGCAATCAAATGGCCGCCCGCGCCGCGCAGGAATTGCAGGATGGCTGGTATGTGAACCTTGGGATCGGTATTCCGACCCTCGTGTCGAACTATATTCCTGACGGGATCGAAGTCACCTTGCAGTCGGAAAACGGCATGCTCGGCATGGGCCCATTCCCTATCGAGGGTGAAGAAGATGCCGACCTGATCAATGCCGGCAAGCAGACCATCACCGAATTGCCCCAGACCGCCTATTTTGACAGTGCGCAGTCGTTTGGCATGATCCGTGGCGGCAAAATCGCAATGGCGATCCTTGGTGCAATGGAGGTTGCCGAGAACGGTGATCTGGCGAATTGGATGATCCCCGGCAAGCTGGTAAAGGGCATGGGAGGCGCTATGGATTTGGTCGCTGGTGTAGGCCGGGTCGTTGTTGTGATGGATCACACCAACAAACATGGTGTCAGCAAAGTATTGAAAGACTGCACATTGCCGCTGACTGGCAAGAGCGTCGTGGATCGGATCATCACCAATCTTGGTGTGCTGGATGTGGTAGAGGGCGGTTTGAAGATCGTCGAAACCGCCGAAGGTGTCACCGAAGAAGAATTACGCACAGCAACCGAAGCCACGATTGTCTGATCTTTCAGTCATGCACCAAAAGAGCGGCACGAAGGGTCGCTATTATATAGTGCACGTTTCTGGCGAGAGTGAGCTGACCTATTCGGTGATGTCGGCCAAGCTGGTTATTGCTGACCACACGCAGGTGGCCAGCGGCCGCGAGGGCGAAGGGATTGGGCTGGTGATGCTGCGCGAGATGATTGCCGATGCGCGCAGTGAAGGCTTTCAGATTGTTCCGCTCTGCCCGTTTGTGAATGCCCAGCGGCGCAAGCACCCCGAATGGGCCGATGTGTTTTCGGTTTAGATACCGTTCACATTGAAAACGCAGGCGTCCGTGATCAGCTGCGGCGGTGTCAGGCAAAGACCCTTGGCGATTTGCCAGGCCGCCAGCACCTTGGGCACATAAGCACGAGTTTCGGCGAAGGGTGGAACGCCTTCATAGCGAAGCACGTTGCCTTCGCCGGCATTGTAACCTGCCAAGGCAAGCAAGGGATCATTGTCAAATTGTGCCAGCAGCCATTCCAGGTAGGCCACCCCACCTTTGATATTCTGGGCCGCATCCGTGCTATCGGCGACGCCAAACCGAGAGGCCGTATCAGGCATCAACTGCATCAGCCCTGTCGCCCCTTTGGAGCTGACCGCATCTGTGCGCCCGGCGCTTTCCACCGAAATCACGGCAAGCACCAAGGCAGGCGACACCGAAGTGCCAACAGTTTCCATCAGGATGCTGCGCCCATGTGCAGACGCGATATCCTGAAGCGATTGCAGACGCGGCGCTGGAACTCCGCTACCGGACGGCGGATTGTTCAATTGTGCTATCGCCATCTGAAAGCGAACCGCCCCCTGCTCGGACAGCTTGGTCGGAACTGTCGTCCAGAACCACTCAAGGCCCGACGGCTGCGGCAGCGCAATGGCGCCACCGACCGCCGCAGGCTGTGGTTCCGGTTCGGGATCGGCATAGACCGGACCAAGCCGAGGTGCATTGGGATCGATCTGAACCGTGATCCGGGTCGTCGCGTTCGCGTCCGGCACCGGAATACGCTTGAACGTAAATTCAGGCAGGAGCCGCTCAACCTCGGCTACAACCGGCGATGATGCAAGAATCGCGCCCATGAGCGCCACGTTCGTTAATATCCGACTCATTTTAGGGCCCGCTCGCGATTTATTGTTCATTTAAAGATGGCAGAATGCGGCAAAGAATCCAGATTTTAAGAACAATTTCCCCTTTTAGGCGCCATTTTCCAGCATTTCAGCAACGGCCCAGAATGAAGATGAACAAAAGATGAATATTTCTTTCGTTTAAATTCAATGTCTTATGTAATTTTTGGCCAAAATCAGCGTTCTGCACCGAAAAAAATGTTTGCTGCCAAACTCCCGCCCCATTCAAATGGCTATATGTCTGCATCCAAGACGGCGTTCGCGTTAGCGTTCAAAGAAATTCTAAATGCCGACGCGGAACGACAAAAACTCTGCCAATACCCTGAGGAGGGAATATAATGCTTAAATTTATCGAAAACTTCCGCAATGACGAAGACGGTGCTGTAACAGTTGACTTCGTTGTTCTGACAGCTGCAATCGTTGTGCTTGGTCTGGCCGTTGGCGGCGCGATCAGCCGTGGCGCCGAAGGCCTGGCGAACGAGATTGAAGACTCGCTCGACAACATGAGCGCTGAATAAGACCCCACTTGAGGTCTAGCGTTGATTTTGGAAGCCGCGCCATTGGTTTAGTGGCGCGGCTTCTTTGTGTGGAGTTGATGAGTAGCACGGCAGACAAGATTGAAATGATCTGCCCGGGTCTTTTTGAGTGCCCCGCATAACACATCATTAAGAAGCGACCGGCAGTATTGGATCGCAGGTTCATACACAAAGGCGGCATATCGATGAAACAGTTTTTTTCAGATCTTCTCCAAGATGAAGATGGCGCAATTACCGTTGACTTTGTGGTTCTCACGGCCGCCATTTGTACATTGGGACTGGTTGTTGTGCTGACCTTCACCGGTGGCACGACTGGCCTTGCAAATGATATCGAAGCATTCCTGGGCAATGTTCAGACCCCGTAAGTCTTTCTTCATTCAATTTTTGTAACCCATCAATCTGATGGCGCCGTATCTGTGTGGTCTCTGGCGCAAGGTGTTTTGGCCGTGCAACCGGCGATACCCACCAGTCTGGATCAACCTGACGGCAAACTGATTGCACCAAAGAGCAACAGCAGATAACTCTGAGGTTGAAGGATCATCTGTACGTCGGATCGGAATTGCCGAGGACAACCGGCAGCGGGTCGACGGATTTGATCTCATGATGTGAGCGGCCCTTGCAAGACAGGGCCTAAAGCGAAAGGCTTGAGAATGCGCGCAGTTTTTGGATTGGTACTTTTGATCGGGATGGGCCTTGCCGGCTTTGCGGTCTATATGGTCAACCAATATATGGACACACAGTCAACCGCGTTGGAGCGCGAGCGTCAACGCTCTGCCACCGCGATCCGGACAGTGGATATCTATGCACCATCACGGGCACTGACTTATGGTGATTTGCTGACGATCGATGATGTCAAAGTCATCAAATATGCCCGCGACTTCCTGCCTGATGGTGTATTTGCGACCGAAGAAGAGCTTTTCCCGGAAGGTCTGAATACGCCGCGCGTTGTGCGTATCCCCATGCAGGAGAACGAGCCTATTCTGACCGCCAAGGTAACAGAAGCAGGTGCTCCACAGGGCATTACCGCGCTGCTGGATCCCGGCATGCGGGCCTTCCCGTTGCCGAATACGATGACACAGGCGTTTGCCGGTGAGCTTCGGACATCTGACCGTATTGACCTTTACTGGGTCGGCAGAGTTGGTGGCGGACCCAATATTTCTCGTTTGGTGAAAAGCAGGCTTGAGATCATCTCCATGGATGAACCAGATGCCCGGGGCAATGGCGGAGGAACCAATGTGGTGATCCAGGTGTCACAGGAAGATTTTGCTGACTTGCAGGTTCTGCGGTCAGCAGGTTCGCTTTCTCTCACACCAGTGGGTCGCGATGACGTTGAAGCGGGTGACACAACAATCGAGACCAACATCCGCGATGTGCTTGGGATTGAAGAAGTCGTGGTAGCGCCCGAAGTGATCGAAGAAGCACCAGAGAGCTGTTTTGTCACCCAGCGCAGTGGCACTGAACGCATTCAGGTTGAGATTGATTGCCCGGACTAAACCGGGCCTAGTCATTGATTTCGTGAAGTCTTCTTGCGTCCACCAGGTCTGGCAACCGGCGCAGGGGCATCCGCCCTGATGCGCAAGTGTTGCGCTTTGTCCACATTCGCTGTGACCTGCAAAGCGTTGATTCTTGCAATAAATCTGGAACTGTCCCATGGTCACAACATCATGGGCGGGAAGACCCGTTAAAACGAGGCGTGATCGGAGAGGCAGGTCACTTATGAAATATGACAGATTTTTAAAGGCAGCTATTGCTGGCTTAACGTTGTCGCTTACAGCGGCAGCACCTGGTATTGCACAGGAAGGTACATTGCGGGTTTTGCGCGGTGCCGCGTCCAGTGCACTCAGCGTTCCGATGAGTCGGGCCGTCGTCGTGGAGAGCGATGTACCCTTCACTGAACTATCAATTGCGAACCCCGGCATTGCAGACATTTCAGGTTTGTCGGATCGGACGATCTATGTTCTGGGTAAAGAACCTGGTCGCACGACACTCACCCTTTTGGGTGAGAACGGTCGTCTGATCACCAATGTGGAAATTCACGTTTCCCCAGACATGGCAGAATTCAAGGAACGCCTGACGCAGATTTTGCCAGGCGAGAACATCGAAGTACGCACCGCGAATGATGGTATCGTGCTTTCTGGTACGGTCAGTTCGATTGCCCGTCTGGATCGCGCACTTGATCTTGCAGAGCGTTACGCGCCAGACCGCGTATCCAACCTGATGATGGTCGGAGGCACACAACAGGTCATGTTGAAGGTGCGCTTCGCAGAGATGCAACGTTCTGTCAGCAAGGCGCTGTCTACGTCGCTGTCACTGACAGGCCTTGGGTTTGACAACAATGTCAGCATTACAGGCGGTACAAACCGCACCGTTGGCCAAGGCGCGATCAACGGCGCTCTTGCCAATACTGTTCCTGCTTCAAACTCCAACAACGGTGCATTCATCTTTGGATTTGATGCCGGCGGCCTCGAAGTTGGCATATTGCTTGAAGCCTTGGAAACAAGGGGCGTTGTGCGTTCATTGGCTGAGCCGAACCTGACCGCACTCAGCGGACAGGAAGCAACTTTCCTTGCCGGTGGCGAATATCCGGTACCTGCATCCAACGCAGACGGCGCCATCTCGGTGGAGTACAAGCCATTTGGTGTTGAACTGAGCTTCATTCCACGTGTTGTCGATGGCGACATCATCAATCTGGAAATGAATGCCGCGGTTTCCGCGATTGACCCTTCAAACGGCTTCCAGGCAAACGGCTTTTCGGTCGATGCATTCAGCCGCCGCGAGACATCAACCACGGTCGAGATGCGCGATGGCGAGAGCTTTGCGATTGCCGGGTTGCTGTCGGATGATTTCAACGACCTGAACGGTCAGGTTCCCTGGATCGGGGATATTCCGGTTCTTGGTGCGCTGTTCAGAAGCGCTGAATACGCCCGTCGCCAGACTGAACTGGTGATTATCGTAACGCCGCACCTTGTATCGCCGACACGCGGTGAAGCGTTGGCACTGCCAACAGACCGGGTTCGTCCACCCACCGAGCAGGGGTTGTTCCTCTTTGGTCAGGTTGCCCGAACCGGTGGCCCATCAAGCGGTGCAGCAAGCGAAGTGGCACGCCAGGACTTTAGCGGGTCCTATGGCTATGTCCTTGACGAATGATTGGAGCGTAAGTCGATGAAATACATGATTACAACAGCCATTGCGGCCGTAACACTTAGCGCTTGTTCGTCAGCGGACAGGCAGATCGCCAGCGCGTCATTCTTCACAGAGGCCGGGTCAACCATCGATTCGGGTGACTTTGGCGAAGCAACGATGAACAATCGTTTGGTGCAAACCGGTGCGCAGGATTACACTGTCAATCTGGCCCGCCGCTTCGCGTCTGACGTGAATACGACGGTCAATTTTGCCTTCAACTCGACAGTGCTGGACGATGAAGCGCGCGCCGTTTTGACGAAGCAGGCGGATTGGATCCGTCAGTTCCCCGAAGTGCGCTTCAAAGTCTACGGTCACACTGACCTTGTCGGCAGCCAAGCCTACAATCGCGGGCTTGGATTGCGCCGGGCGCAAGCCGCTGTCGCATTCCTTTCGTCACAAGGCATTGATCGCAGTCGTTTGGAAGCCGTTGTTTCCTTCGGTGAGACGCAACCACTTGTCGTGACCGATGGTCGCGAACGTCGCAATCGCCGGACAGTCACTGAAGTCACTGGGTTCGTTAAGAACAATCCTTTGGTTCTGAACGGCAAATATGCCGCGATTATCTTCCGGGATTATGTGAGCAGTGCAGCTCAGGCTGGCACAACCACAGAGGGCCAGCTCTAAGCGGCACACCCTCGCAAGCTTCGTTGACGCCGGATTCTATTATTCGGCGTCAACATCAGACCAAACAATTGCAAATCGTCGCGAATTTCTGCACAGTCGCTCTTGTTTGGTCCTATTATCGACAAATTTCCCAGTAATAGTTGGATCATTCGCGTACCTTGCCGCAGTCATGTGGGCAAACCTGTTTGTTGTGCTAGGCTGAACCGTACCGCCGGCATATATATTGAGTGAATTTACAGTGATGGGGACATCAAAGACATGAGTACAAGCCCGGTCGTCCAGAGCGATCCACCACAGATTGTGGCCTGCACGATCAGCCGAGACGTGCAGAACTTTGATCTTTTGATCGAAGATATGGAGGCTGCCCTGGG
>Ga0316205_10003804_pt1 | contig 13861 bp, 11 predicted proteins | sample 3monthpyrite_MG_FD_204941 | JGI IMG/M metagenome (GOLD analysis project Ga0316205, IMG submission 204941) | Microbial mat bacterial communities from mineral coupon in-situ incubated in ocean water Damariscotta River, Maine, United States -... | ecosystem: Environmental > Aquatic > Marine >... | reverse complement strand
AAGAGTTTTCTTCATAATCAGTTTCAACGCTGACCTGTTGACCACTTTGCTTAATTTTAACATCGACTCGGTCAAACTCACTTTGGTTATCAGCACGAATTGTTGCTTCTACTTTTATTACTGACTCTGACCAACTACTGATATCAACTTCACCATTAATATTCTCCAAGCTAAAATGGCTGTTGGCATTAACATCAAAAGATTTTTCAATGGTGTCAGTTACATCTGCATAAACTGAAAAGGCAAAACTGCTCCCTAAAACACAACCTAACGCGATATTTTTAATTACTGTTTTCATTATTATTCCCTAAATTATTTTACCGAGTAAACTACTCATTACATTGACTAAATATTTGTTTCAAATATTTAGATGTAACCCTGTTTAAAAAGGTTTAAATTAGACTAAATTATTTTTAATAAACAAAAAAACATCATGATAAAGCCCAATGTACAGCTATTGTTAACCGGTAATGAGTTAATGACAGGAGAGATTGTTGATAGCAATTCAGCAATGATCGCACAACAGTTTAAAGAATTAGGCTTAGAGATATCACGTAAAGTCACCATAGCAGACGATATTAATTTTTTGGTAGAAGAGATAAATAGACTTGCCAAGAGTGCTGATATTTTAATCATTAATGGCGGCTTAGGACCAACCATTGACGACTTAACCGCTCAAGCTTTAGCACAAACAATAAATGTTGAGCTAGTAGAACATGCAGAGGCCCTAAAACACCTTACTGCGTGGTGTAAAAAGCGCGGTGCAACATTAAACAAGCCAAATTTAAAGCAAACAATACTGCCACAAGGCTGCGATATTATAGCGAATCGACATGGCAGTGCTGTGGGCTTTAAAGTAAATCATCTCGATTGTGATATTTATTGTACACCAGGGGTTCCAAGCGAATTACAGATAATGCTTAACGAGCAAATATTACCTGACATAGCCAAAAATATTCCTGATGAACTCATTACTGATGTCACTCGCTTGCAAGTATTTGGCTTGGGCGAGTCTACTTTACAAAAAATGGTTGATGAGCAGTTACCTAACTGGCCCCAAAATATTGAATTAGGATTTCGCGCCGGTATGCCTTTGTTAGAAGTAAAACTCACCACTACAAATCAGCAAGCTCATGCGCATAAACACATTTGGCAAGAAAAGCTTAGTGAGTTATTAGGCGATCATTTAATCGCGAAAATTGAAAATCAGCCATTGTCTCTAGCAAAGCACGTGCTATTACAATTATCCAAACATGATTTAAAAATAACTACCGCAGAGTCATGTACTGGCGGCCTAATTGCTAGCATGATTACCCGTGAAGCTGGAGCATCTGCATTATTTGAAGCTGGTTTTGTAACATACAGCAATGCCATGAAAACTAAGTTATTGGGAGTATCAGAGCAATTATTAAATGAGCACGGCGCTGTTAGTAAAGCTGTAGTGATAGCTATGGCGCAAGGTGCATTAGCACGTTCATCTGCAGATTTAGCCATTGCAGTATCAGGAATTGCTGGTCCAGATGGTGGCAGTGAAGATAAACCAGTTGGTACCGTATGGATTGCTTGGGGTGATATAAATAATATAAAATCGGTCTGTTTATCTATGCCTCTACCACGAAGTTATTTTCAAAAATATGTCGCCTGTATTGGCTTGGATTTAATACGCCGAGAACTCATAAAAAGTCAAAACCCCCCCCATTATGTTATCGAACGTCAAAAAAAGTGACGATCAATGGGAGTATTTGTTAACAACTCGTTGCTAAGTAAATAAAAAATTTATATATTTAGAAGGGTGAAAAGTCACTTTATTAAGCTAGTGCTATAATAAAAACATGTTAAGTAATACAACAATAAAGCAATAGTGCTATTTTCAAGTATTGGAGTCTATTTTGGCTGAGAAAAATTTTATAACCAGTGGTCGCAACACGGTTATCCATAAAATTAAAAAGTTTGATTTATTAATCATCAACGGCGATGCTCCGGTTGTAATTGTTAGTCACCGCGGTATTGGTATTTATAAAGGTGCTATTCCAGAGAAACGTTCAATAGCAAAAAAAGCCTATCAAGATATTGTTCATATTGAATCAAGCGAAGTTTTTAGTGAAGAAAAAACACTTTTATTTGTACAAGCCCTTGATGGCAGAGAATACAAAATTGATTACAGTAAAGTAGACACTAAAAACTTTATTAAAATCCATCAAGATAATTACATTTAATTATTATCTTTATGCAAAAGTAGAAAAATTGTTATTTCAATCAAGCCATCAACGCAGTTCATTAAAATTATAAATGATGATGTCGGAGTAAACCTGTATGACTCAGCTTAAATTAGTTGCTAACGCTAAAAACAATATTGATTTGCATATTTCGCCGATCAAAGGTGGCGATGAAGTAACAGAAGCAACTATTCTTGAGCTAATTGCTAAATCTGAGTACACCAAATTAAGAACAAACACGGCTAATATCAAAAATGCAGTTGCAGAATTAAATGATGTGCTAAAACCGTTGCAAGACCAACAATCAGGCCGCGAAATAACATATACCGTTTTAGAGCGCATTGATGCGGCTATTGTGATTACCATAGACAATGATGAAATGGGGGCAACAGCCGAAATCACCGCAGCTCAAGGAGGAAAACACCTATCTGCAAAAGCTATTTTAACGGCAGCACAAGAGGCTGGTGTTAAAAAAGGCTTTAGTAAGGAAGAGTTAGTAAAACTCGCTCTGTTAGCCTCAAAAGAAGAGCCGAATAATCAAGTTACCTTACAAATTGCTACAGGGCGACTGGCCATAAACGGTAAAGACGCAGAAATAAAACCGCTTGTTGAAAGTGCCCAAGCCCGTATTCTACGCCCTAAAAAAAGAGAAGACGGCAGTGTAGATATGCGTGATTTAGGCGATATTGTCTGCGTTAAAGTAGGCGATCCATTAGCCGAAAAAGTCCCCCCCACTCCTGGAAAACAAGGTTATACCGTTACCGCAACACCACTTTCCCCTGAACCTGGCAATGATGTTGATTTAATTTCGGGTGAAGGCACAGCGATTAGCCCTAAAAATGAAAATATTTTAGTCTCAAAAAAAGTTGGCTTACCTAAAGTCATTCCAAATGGCATGGAAGTTGACGAAATATACCAAATTAAAGACGTCAACGTTGCCTCGGGTAATATTAACTTTACCGGTAGCGTTATCATTGAGGGTGATGTAAACGAAGGCATGAAAGTTATTGCCAGTGGCGATATTACTATTGGCGGTTTTGTTGAATCAGCGTTGATTGAATCTGGCGGCGATGTCACCATATCTGGCGGTATAATTGGCCGTAAACATGATATTGAAGCAGCAAAAATAACTGACGCTAGTATGAGTGTTAGTGTTAATGCTAAAGGTAATTTGTATGCTAAATACTGCCAGTATGCACAAATAAATTGTGGCAAAGATATACGCATTGAAAACCAATTGCTGCACAGTGCCATCAATGTTAATGGCAGCTTAAAAGTAGGCTCTGAGGATAAATCAAACGGTACACTCATTGGTGGCTCTATAAAAGCGGGAACACATATCACTGCAGGCGTTGTAGGAGCTACTGCGGGTAGCAATACTATTGTTAATTTTGAACATAAAATTGACAAATTTAAAGAGCAGATGTCAGATGTCGAAGCTAGGCTCAAAATTGATAAAGACAAAACTGCTGAACTAAAAATCGCCGGTGATAAATTAAAAAAATTACCAAAAGATAAAACAAACCCTGAAATGCTCGCAAAAGTAATTTCAACTTATCAATTTCATGCTAAGAGAATGGGCGAAATTCTACTTGAGAAAGAAGACCTAGAAAAAACCATTCAAACTTACATGGAAAGTGTATATATAGAAGCGACAGAAAAGCTATATCACGGTGTTCAACTTATTGTTGGCGATTTTAATGATAGATCACGCCGAGAATATGGTCCTTCTAGAATTATTTATAAAGAACGAAAAGTTCATATTGAACCACTTGTAAACACCTAACATTCTATGATTAAAATTCTGCCCATTTTACTGCTTACCAGTTTAGTTAGTTTCATTAGCAAGGCTGATCAATGTTCAGTAAACTTTAACTATGGCGTTATCATAGATCCTAGCCATATTCGTATGATTGATATGGGGCAAACCGTTGTACAAATTAATGACAACCACCAACTCTTTGTTCAAGGGCGTGAAATACAGCTAAATGAGCAGCAACAACAACTTATCAATCAGTTTTCATCTGATATACGAGCGCAAGTTCCTGAAATTGTATCTATTGCTATTGATGGTGTTGATATCGGTCTAAAAGCAGTAAATAAGGCTATAGGTAGCCTTACAGGAGAGAACAGCGCCGCTCAGCAAAAAGTTCAAGCAAAGTTTGACGAGCTAAAATGGCGTATTCGTGCTCGTTTTAATCAAAGCGCTAACAATTATTATATTGCTCCTCAGGACTTTACTGATTTGGATGATATTTTCACCGGAGAATTTGAGCAAGAAATAGAAGAAATAATTACCGACTCTATTGGCACAATACTATTAGCTGTTGGCGAAGCAATGATAAAAAACAACGACAATAGCGACAGCGGTCATAGTGAGCAACGTTTATCAACTTTTGATGATCGTATTGAGACAATGGGAAAAGGTTTAGAGCTAGAAATAAGTGCTAATGCTACAGCGCTGAAAAATAAGGCTGAACAGTTTTGTTTAAAGCTAAATGAATTAGATAATCTGGAAAGTGAAATACAGCACTTAATCCTGCCACTGAAAAAGTACAACCTCATCGAAGCAAACTAATTTTTGTATACTCTTTATAGTTACGAGTGAGTATGCTCGTAACTATAAATTAATCATATCTACATATTAGGATAGTTTGGTCCGCCAGTGCCTTCTGGCGTAACCCAGGTGATATTCTGACTTGGATCTTTAATATCACAAGTTTTACAGTGAATGCAGTTTTGAGCATTAATAACAAACTTATCCCCTGCTTCTGTTTGCTCCACTTCATAAACACCTGCAGGACAATAACGTTGTGCTGGTTCATTAAATTTCAATAAATTAACACTAATAGGAATACTATTATCAGCAAGCTTTAAATGGCAAGGCTGCTCTTCTTCATGATTAGTATTAGACAAAAATACTGAAGAAAGCTTATCAAAGCTCAACAGGTTATCTGGCTTAGGGTAATTAATTACCGCAACTTCAGAGGCTAACTTAAGCTGCTGATGATCAACACTGTCATCTTTAAAGTTAAATGGCAGTTTACCACCGAAGAAATTTTGATCTAAGGTATTATAGGCTCCACCCAACATAGTGCCAAACTTATGCATAGCAGGACCAAAATTACGGGTATTGTATAATTCTTCATATAACCACGAATTTTTGAATTTATCTGTATATAAAGTTAAATCTTGCTTACCCTCTTCACTAACGCCTTCGCTCGTAATTAGCGTTTCAATAATAGTTTCGGCTGCCAACATACCCGATTTCATCGCAGTATGATTACCTTTAATTTTAGCAAAATTAATAGTTCCGGCATCACAACCCACCAACAACGCCCCTGGCATCGTCATTTTAGGCAATGAGTTAAAGCCACCTTTAGCCATAGCTCGAGCACCATAAGAAACCCGTTTTCCACCTTCAAGATACTGACTAATTTTCGGGTGATGTTTATAACGCTGAAACTCATCAAACGGACTTAAATGCGGGTTGCTATAATTTAAGTCAACAATTAAACCAACAAACACTTGATTATTTTCAGCGTGATATAAATACCCACCACCGTTAGTATCTTTATCTAAAGGCCAACCCGCGGTATGAACAACTAACCCTTCTTGATGCTTTTCAGGATCAATATCCCAAATTTCTTTAAAACCTAAACCATAATGTTGCGGAGATGCATCGGCATCTAACTTAAATTTTTCAATTAATTCTTTACCTAAATGACCACGACAACCTTCAGCAAAAACAGTATATTTAGCACGAAGTTCCATACCAGGCATGAAACCATCTTTTTCATTGCCATCAACATCTAGACCCATATCACCTGTGATAATGCCGCCAACGCTACCATCATCATTATAAATTACGCTTTGAGCAGGGAAACCGGGGAATATTTCTACACCTAATTGCTCTGCTTGCTCTGCAAGCCAACGACATATATTGCCCATACTAACAATATAATTGTTCTCGTTGTGCATTGTTTTAGGTACAGCAAAACCGGGTAATTTAATACCGTTACTTTCACTATTGAGTAAATAAATATCATCGCCAGTAACTTTTGTTGTTAAAGGTGCACCTCTCTCTTGCCAATCAGGAAATAATTCGTTTAATGATCGTGGTTCAAACACTGCACCAGAAAGAATGTGTGCGCCAACTTCTGAGCCTTTCTCAACTACACACACCATAAGTTCTTGCTGTTTTTCTTGTGCCAGTTGCATTAAACGACATGCAGTTGATAGACCCGCAGGGCCAGCACCGACAATTACTACGTCAAATTCCATCGATTCACGTTCCATGGTATCTCCCAATATTTATTTTATTTACAAAAAAAATTCAAACAGGTGTTTGATATTCAAACAGGTGTTTGATAGTATCTCATTAGTGGTTGCCAAGCAAGACGATACTCTCTTTAAACAATCTTAAAAGAATCGTTATCTAAGCTTTAATTTAATACAGTTCTTATTGCTAAATTAAAGCTTACTACTATGCTCTATATGCAACCTGTTTAAAACAAAACTGCATTTTTAACAAAAGTACAGATATTGTATCGCAGTTTGAAAGTTTTCACCAAGATTACGTTGACGTTTACGTAAAGCGATAGTAATCTTTTGAGTATTAACTCAATTTATATAACTTAGTCTTATACTGAGCAACAAAACCAGAGGCAACGATGAAAGTATTAGTTCCGATAAAGCGTGTAATTGACTATAACGTCAAAGTTCGCGTAAAACCCGATAATTCCAATGTAGATCTTGCTAATATAAAAATGGCAATTAACCCTTTTTGTGAAATAGCTGTTGAAGAAGCAGTTCGCCTTAAAGAAGCAGGCGTAGCAACTGAAGTTATTGCTGTTTCAATTGGAGAGAAATCTTGTCAAGAACAGTTACGCACCGCACTCGCTTTAGGTGCTGATCGCGCGATTCAAATTGAAACAAGCGAAAGCTTAGATTCATTAAACATAGCAAAACTTTTACAAAAAATAGTAGAAGAAGAGCAACCGCAATTAGTTATTCTCGGCAAACAAGCCATTGATAGCGATAACAACCAAACCGGGCAAATGCTTGGTGCATTAACGGGTATGCCACAAGGTACTTTTGCTTCTATGGTTAAAGTAGATGGCGATAAAGTTAACGTGACTCGAGAAATTGATGGTGGCTTACAAACCGTAGCACTTAATCTACCAGCTATTGTAACTACAGATTTACGTTTAAACGAACCGCGTTATGCTTCGTTGCCAAATATAATGAAAGCTAAACGTAAGCCATTAGTGGTAAAAGCTGCTGCTGATTTCGATGTTGATCTAGCACCCCGCACTAAGCTTTTGAAAGTTACCCCACCGGCAACTCGTCAAGCAGGTATTGTTGTTGAAACAATTGATGAATTAGTAGAAAAATTAAAGAATGAAGCCAAGGTGATCTCATGAGTATTTTAGTATTTGCCGAACACGATAACAGCACATTAAAAGCAGAAACTCTTAAAACAGTAGCCGCAGCTCAAGCAATTGGTGGCGATATTAACTTGTTAGTTGCCGGCCACAATTGTCAAAGTGTTGTAGATGCTGCCGCTAAAGTAAATGGTGTTAGTAAAATATTAGTTGCCGACAATGCTGCTTACGAGCATCAATTAGCTGAAAACGTCAGCTTGTTAGTTACTGAACTTGCGAATGATTACGAGCACATTATCGCCACTGCATTGACCACAGGCAAAAACTTTATGCCACGTGTGGCAGCATTATTAGATGTTACCCAAATTTCTGACATTATTGCCGTAGAAAGCAGTGACACCTTTGTTCGCCCAATTTACGCAGGTAATGCTATTGCTACAGTGCAAAGCTTAGATACTAAAAAAATCATTACCGTACGCGCCACTGGCTTTGATGCAGTAGCAACTGATGGTAACGCAGAAGTAGTTGCATTAGATACTGCAACAGATGCAGGTAACTCAAGCCATGTTAGTGATGAATTAACAGAGTCTGAACGACCTGACTTAGGCGCAGCAAGCGTTGTTATATCTGGCGGTCGTGGTATGCAAAACGGTGATAACTTCAAATTACTTGATGGTATTGCAGATAAACTTGGCGCAGCTATTGGTGCATCCCGTGCTGCTGTTGATGCTGGTTTTGTACCTAACGATATGCAAGTAGGTCAAACAGGTAAAATTGTTGCCCCAGATTTATATATTGCCGTTGGTATTAGCGGTGCAATTCAGCATTTAGCAGGTATGAAAGATTCAAAAATCATTGTAGCGATTAACAAAGATCCTGAAGCACCTATCTTCCAAGTAGCTGATTACGGTATTGTAGCTGATTTATTTGATGCATTGCCTGAACTTGAGGCTAAACTATAAGAGTTTATTCTTTAAAAAAAGTACAATTCAGTCGTATAATAAAACCACTCTTAGTAGTGGTTTTATTTTGTCTAAAATTACTCAATTGATGCTAAATTAGTAGGAACAAACATTATGAGTAACAAATTTTCTAGCCTTGCCGATCTTGCCACCGCTTTTGGTAAAGAGCCATTGCCAACCAATAATGAAGTTAATGATGATAACTTGGTTTACTCGACAAATAGTGGTCGCATCAAACAAAAGACTTCAAACAAGCAAGTTACAGCAAGTGACGGTTTTGCCAAAGTACGCAGAGAAACTAAAGGAAGAAAAGGCAAAGGTGTTGTCATAATAGCAGGCTTAGGGCTTGATGATAGATCACTCAAAGAGCTTGCAAAAAAATTGAAAAAAATATGTGGCAGCGGTGGCACGGTAGTAGATGAAACAATAGAGATACAAGGAGATAAACGAGAGTTGATTAAAGAAACCCTTGAAAAAGAAGGTTTTAAAGTAAAATTTATTGGGGGATAAAGAAGAAAAATAATCAATCTTAACTATAATGAAATATTAGTTTATACTATCTTGAGGCGTCAATGTCGGTAGGAAGCTCACTCGGTTGTGCAAGCACTTTGCCTGAAATAATGCAGGAGAATAGGCTACAGCAATTAAATACACCTTCAGATAATAACATAGTCACTGCCACAGTAGCACAAAGCTCTCGTTTAGATGTCGAACCTGCAAGTGTTGACACTAATAAAATAGAGTCTCCCTCTTCTACAAATCCAATATCATCTGTCAACGCGGTGTCTGCTTCTGAACCCATCTCAAACTCAATCATCGAAGAAACTTTAGCAAACAATAAAAGTACAGCTAATAGCTATAGGTAAGTGGCCAGCTAAATCAAAGCACAATTAGACCAGGCTCACTGATAGACATAAAAGTCTAATTTACTTTCCTATATAAATACTAACACCAAGCAACGGATACGAAACCACTCGTAAATAATTATTGATTGTACGATATTTATCGTACATAGTTTGATTGTATAATTAACAATCAAAGGAAATTACTATGGCTAGAAAAAAACTACGACAAGAAGAAAACATAGAACCAGATATGACTCCCATGTTAGATATTGTATTTATTTTATTGATATTTTTTATCGTCACGACTTCGTTCGTTAAAGAAGAAGGATTAGAAGTTAACAGACCAAAAATGAACAAATCATCAAACGACAATACACCTACAAGGATCGTGCAAATTAGTGAAACAGGAATGGTCACATTTAATGGGAAGCTGGTTGATGTCGAAAGACTTCCAGCGCGCATAGAGAACTTTATAGCAAAAAATAATAGTACTAGTGCTGTTGTTATACCGACTTATGATACTCGTCATGAGGATGTTGTTAGGGTTTTAGATCAAATTAAAACATTCGAACAGCTTACTGTATCTATTGGAAAATGATTATATCTTTTAGCAGAAAGCAAAAAGCCCGACGCTTTCGCATCGGGCTTTTCTAAATAGAAGTTTAATAATGTCCTACTTGACGTGAAGGGATTCACTAATGTCGTGGGTGCATGGATGCACAGGAACGACCTCACATAAAGAGAAGAACACCCACACGCTATCATCCATCCGACGCTACTGTTGACGTGCATGGATGCACTAATGTCGCGGGGCCATGGATGGCAAAGAGCGACCACTTCTGTGCGCTGCGGCAGTATGAACGAATGGAGTCAGGTGGGGTCACAGCGCTATTGTCGCTACTTCCTAAATGACAGATAGCAAAAAGCCCGACGCTTTCGCATCGGGCTTTTCTAAATAAAAGTTTAGCAATGTCCTACTCTCACATGGGAACTCCCACACTACCATCGGCGCTACTGCGTTTCACTTCTGAGTTCGGAATGGAATCAGGTGGGGCCACAGCGCTATTGTCGCTAAACATAAACTTTTTAATCACCAACATTGGTTGATAATTAGCAATCTTGGAAATTTGATATAAACAAAAGAAGTTCAAGTAACACGTAAGTACGTGATATTTACCTTTCGGTAAGTTTGTCAGTCTCATACACGACCTCCATGGATGGAGGAAGTAAGGTATCTGTCTGGAACAGATACGTTAAAACCACTTGGGTGTTGTATGGTTAAGCCTCACGGGCAATTAGTATCAGTTAGCTCAAGGCCTCACAACCCTTACACACCTGACCTATCAACGTTGTAGTCTCCAACGACCCTTTAGGGAGCTTAAAGCTCCAGTGAGAACTCATCTCAAAGCCTGCTTCCCGCTTAGATGCTTTCAGCGGTTATCAGTTCCGAACGTAGCTACCGGGCAATGCCATTGGCATGACAACCCGAACACCAGTGGTTCGTCCACTCCGGTCCTCTCGTACTAGGAGCAGCCCTCTTCAATTCTCAAACGCCCACGGCAGATAGGGACCGAACTGTCTCACGACGTTCTAAACCCAGCTCGCGTACCACTTTAAATGGCGAACAGCCATACCCTTGGGACCGACTTCAGCCCCAGGATGTGATGAGCCGACATCGAGGTGCCAAACACCGCCGTCGATATGAACTCTTGGGCGGTATCAGCCTGTTATCCCCGGAGTACCTTTTATCCGTTGAGCGATGGCCCTTCCATACAGAACCACCGGATCACTATGACCTACTTTCGTACCTGCTCGACGTGTCTGTCTCGCAGTTAAGCTGGCTTATGCCATTGCACTAACCGTATGATGTCCGACCATACTTAGCCAACCTTCGTGCTCCTCCGTTACTCTTTGGGAGGAGACCGCCCCAGTCAAACTACCCACCAGACAGTGTCCCCAAGCCCGATTAGGGCCCTAGGTTAGAACATCACGCATACAAGGGTGGTATTTCAAGGATGACTCCAGCACATCTGGCGACGCACTTTCATAGTCTCCCACCTATCCTACACATGTAGGAGCAATGTTCACTGTCAAGCTATAGTAAAGGTTCACGGGGTCTTTCCGTCTAGCCGCGGGTATACGGCATCTTAACCGCAAATTCAATTTCACTGAGTCTCGGGTGGAGACAGTGTGGCCATGATTACGCCATTCGTGCAGGTCGGAACTTACCCGACAAGGAATTTCGCTACCTTAGGACCGTTATAGTTACGGCCGCCGTTTACCGGGGCTTCGATCATGAGCTTCGTCCGAAAACTAACCCAATCAATTAACCTTCCGGCACCGGGCAGGCGTCACACCGTATACGTCATCTTTCGATTTTGCACAGTGCTGTGTTTTTAATAAACAGTTCCAGCCACCTGGTTACTTCGACTCTCATGTGCTTACGGAGCAAGTCCTTCACACTAGAGAGCGTACCTTCTCCCGAAGTTACGGTACTATTTTGCCTAGTTCCTTCACCCGAGTTCTCTCAAGCGCCTTAGTATTCTCTACCTAACCACCTGTGTCGGTTTGGGGTACGGTTCCTAATTATCTGAAGCTTAGAAGCTTTTCCTGGAAGTATGGCATCAACAACTTCTGCTCCGTAGAGCATCGTCTCGTGTCTCAGAATTGATGGTCCGGATTTACCTAAACCATCTCCCTACGCACTTTCACATGGATAACCAACACCATGCTTGCTTAGCCTGCTCCGTCCCTCCTTCGCAATAATTAGAAGTACAGAAATATTAATCTGTTTCCCATCGACTACGCGTTTCCGCCTCGCCTTAGGGGCCGACTTACCCTGCCCTGATTAACATGGGACAGGAAACCTTGGTCTTTCGGCGGGGGAGTTTTTCACTCCCCTTATCGTTACTCATGTCAGCATTCGCACTTGTGATACCTCCAGCAAACTTCTCAATTCACCTTCAACGGCTTACACAACGCTCCCCTACCACTCAAAATAAATTTTGAATCCGCAGCTTCGGTGACTAGTTTAGCCCCGTTACATCTTCCGCGCAGACCGACTCGACTAGTGAGCTATTACGCTTTCTTTAAAGGATGGCTGCTTCTAAGCCAACCTCCTAGCTGTCTATGCCTTTCCACATCGTTTCCCACTTAACTAGTACTTTGGGACCTTAGCTGGCGGTCTGGGTTGTTTCCCTCTTCACAACGGACGTTAGCACCCGTAGTGTGTCTCCCGCATATCACTCATTGGTATTCGGAGTTTGCAAAGGGTTGGTAAGTCGGGATGACCCCCTAGCCTTAACAGTGCTCTACCCCCAATGGTGTTCGTGCGAGGCTCTACCTAAATAGATTTCGGGGAGAACCAGCTATCTCCCGGCTTGATTAGCCTTTCACTCCGACCCACAAGTCATCACCGCATTTTTCAACATACGTGTGTTCGGTCCTCCAGTTGATGTTACTCAACCTTCAACCTGCCCATGGGTAGATCGCCGGGTTTCGGGTCTATACCTTGCAACTAAACGCGCAGTTAACACTCGCTTTCGCTACGGCTCCCCTAATCGGTTAACCTTGCTACAAAATATAAGTCGCTGACCCATTATACAAAAGGTACGCAGTCACCCTCAAGGGGCTCCCACTGCTTGTACGTATGCGGTTTCAGGTTCTATTTCACTCCCCTCACAGGGGTTCTTTTCGCCTTTCCCTCACGGTACTGGTTCACTATCGGTCAGTTAGTAGTATTTAGCCTTGGAGGATGGTCCCCCCATATTCAGTCAACGTTTCACGTGTGCCGACCTACTCGATTTCACTTAAAGGTTGCTTTAGTGTACGGGACTATCACCCTGTATCGTTGTCCTTTCCAGAACATTCCACTAGCGCCCAATAAGCTTAAGGGCTGATTCGCGTTCGCTCGCCGCTACTAACGAAATCTCGGTTGATTTCTTTTCCTCGGGGTACTTAGATGTTTCAGTTCTCCCGGTTTGCCTCATTAAGCTATGTATTCACTTAATGATACCTATCTTATGATAAGTGGGTTTCCCCATTCGGACATCTTAGACTATAGCGGTTTTTATCACCTTATCTAAGCTTTTCGCAGATTAACACGTCCTTCATCGCCTCTAACTGCCAAGGCATCCACCACATACGCTTAGTCACTTAACCATACAACCCTAAGTAGTTTCGAAAAACTGTTAGTACGCAGTGGTGACTAAACCACCGCAATTGTAAAGTCTGACATTTTCACGTACTCAACAAACCTAAGTTTGTGATGAGTTACTTGATAAAACAATAACTATCGAGTAGATAATTACTGAGTTTTTTCTTTTGGTGATAAACACTCGAGGAGAGTATTTATCACTGATATTTATCTCATTTGTAACGTTTGGCGCGACACCAATGGTTACGACATAAATATCGGTATTTATATCAGCTTTCCAGATTGTTAAAGAACT
>Ga0316205_10003803_pt1 | contig 13864 bp, 11 predicted proteins | sample 3monthpyrite_MG_FD_204941 | JGI IMG/M metagenome (GOLD analysis project Ga0316205, IMG submission 204941) | Microbial mat bacterial communities from mineral coupon in-situ incubated in ocean water Damariscotta River, Maine, United States -... | ecosystem: Environmental > Aquatic > Marine >... | reverse complement strand
GACGGTATAATTTTGCACCTATATCTTTGGCAAACTGGACGACACTTTGCGGCGGCTCAAATTCTGCGCAAACAGCAGCTCGACCCGATTTGAATATACCGGCTTTTTCACGACCAATGGTTTCAACATCGTTACCTAACCAGTCAGTATGATCCAGTCCTACTGATGTCAGCAGGGCAACGTCAGCATCGATAATATTGACCGCATCCAGACGCCCCCCCAGACCTACTTCCAGAATCACCACATCCAGATCTGCTTGTGCAAAACTGTATAATGCCGCCAGTGTGCCAAATTCAAAATAGGTAATAGAAGTGTCTGCGCGCGCAGCATCTACAGCAGCAAAGGCCTTGCATAGTGACTCGTCATCAATAGCTGATGTTTGAATGCGGATACGTTCATTGTAATCAAGTAAATGAGGGGATGTATAACAACCGGTTTTATAGTCAGCCTGGACTAAAATTGATTCCAGCATCGCACAACACGAGCCTTTACCATTGGTGCCAGCAACAGTGATAACAACAGGGCTAAACTCGCCTTTATGCAACCGCTGCCAGACCTGACTGACTCTTTCCAGACCAAGCTCAATTTCGCTTGGGTGCAGTGTTTCCTGCCAGCTTAACCAGTCCTTTAAGTTGTCGAAGCGCAAATGCGGAATAAGCGCGAATTAAGCTGGCTGGTTTTGTAGCATAGACAGCAAACTTGCCAGTCTGTCACGCATATCGCCACGACTGATAATCTGATCGATAGCGCCGTGTTCGAGCAAGAACTCACTGCGCTGAAAACCTTCTGGTAAAGTTTCACGCACGGTCTGCTCGATAACACGAGGGCCGGCAAAACCAATCAGGGCATTAGGCTCAGCAACATTAATATCACCCAGCATTGCCAGGCTGGCAGATACGCCACCCATAGTAGGGTCTGTCATGACAGAAATAAAGGGGATACCCATCTCCGACATACGCGCTAATACTGCGCTGGTTTTAGACATCTGCATCAGCGAGGTCAAGGCCTCCTGCATGCGTGCGCCGCCACTGGCAGAAAAACAAACCAACGGGATTTTTTCCTGAATACAAACATTGGCTGCACGTACAAAGCGCTCACCAACAACTGAACCCATTGAGCCCCCCATATAACCAAACTCAAAGGCTGCCGCAACCAGTGGTCGCATCTTCAATGAACCTTTAATAACAACCAGGGCATCTTTTTCGCCAGTTTTTTTCTGTGCCTGACTAATACGATCTTTGTATTTTTTACTATCGCGGAATTTAAGAATATCAATCGGCTCAATATCACCGCCAATTTCTTCACGGCCCTCAGCATCCAGAAAGATATCCAGACGACGACGCGCACCAATACGAATATGGTGATCACATTTAGGACAAACATCGAGATTTCTTTCAAGTTCGGCGCGATACAAAATTGCATTACATGTATCACACTTGGTCCACAGTCCTTCCGGTACTGTGCGCTTATTAGCATTGCCATCCGTACTGATACGGGAAGGCATTAATTTTGTAAACCAACTCATACGCTAACCACTTTATAATTTAAGTAAATATTTTATTTCTCATCCATCGCTTTACGCATCGATGAAAGTAATTCACATACATCATTAATAATAGCGGCTGTATCGCCATCGTGTGCACATACGCGATTAACGATGGCACTACCAACAACCACAGCATCTGCATGCTCTGCTACATTTGCCGCCTGCTCAGGAGTACCAATACCAAAACCGACGCCGATAGGCAACCCGGTATGCGTTCTGATTTCATCAATCTTGTCGGCTACAGACTGCACCTGCAAATTGGCAGATCCGGTTACACCCTTAACTGAAACGTAATAAACGAATCCACGCGCATCATCACAGATCATCTGAATGCGCTCAGAGGTGCTGGTTGGCGCTATTAAATAAATAGGATCCAGGCCGTTGCTTGCCAATGCCTCATTCAATTCTTTCGATTCTTCTGGTGGAATGTCGACAGTCAATAATCCATCCACACCGGCATCTGCAGCTTGCTGTGCAAATGAATCATAACCCATCACTTCTACCGGATTCAGATAGCCCATCAAGACCACTGCAGTATCAGCATCCTTCTGTCGAAAAGTTCTGACCATATCGAGAACATTATGCAAGGACACATGATGTTCAAGCGCACGCTCGGCAGCCGCTTGTATAACCGGGCCATCTGCCATCGGATCAGAGAAAGGAACACCTAGCTCAAGCAGGTTTGCACCAGCATCAACCATTGCATGCATTAAAGGCACTGTAACTTCCGGGTTTGGATCGCCGGCAGTGATATAAGGTATTAATGCGGTTTTTTGCAGCTCTTTTAAACGCGCAAAACAGGCTTGAATACGACTCATACTTCAATACCTTCAATCGCTGCAACGGTATGGATATCTTTGTCACCACGACCGGATAAATTAATAATAATAATTTGATCTGCAGACATTTGCTTTGCCAGTTTCGCGCCGTAAGCCAGTGCATGACTGGATTCCAGTGCTGGCATAATACCTTCGGTACGTGTCAATATGTGAAATGCTTCCAGTGCTTCGTCATCTGTAACTGCTACATATTGCACACGGCCTGTATCTTTTAACCAGCTATGTTCAGGGCCAACACCTGGGTAATCCAGGCCTGCTGAAATTGAATGCGTCTCTATGATCTGGCCATCCTGATCTTCCATCAAGTAGGTGCGGTTACCGTGTAACACGCCTGGCTTTCCTGCACATAATGGTGCGGCATGACGACCTGTTTCCAGTCCTTCACCGGCAGCTTCTACGCCATAGATAGCAACATCTTTGTCATCAAGAAAAGGATAGAACAGGCCAATGGCATTTGAACCGCCGCCAACACAAGCTACTAAAGCATCTGGAAGACGTCCTTCTGCATCCTGGATTTGCTGGCGTGCTTCCTCACCAATGATAGTTTGAAAATCACGTACCATTTCCGGATACGGATGTGGTCCTGCAACAGTACCAATAATATAGAAGGTCGTATCAATATTGGTTACCCAGTCACGCATGGCTTCATTAAGGGCATCCTTCAGCGTTTTGGAACCGGATTCTACCGAAACAACTTCAGCGCCCAACAAACGCATGCGATAAACATTAATAGCCTGGCGCTTAATATCTTCAGCACCCATATAAACAACACAGTCCATGCCCATACGTGCACAAACAGTGGCCGTTGCCACACCATGTTGACCGGCGCCGGTTTCAGCGATGATACGTTTTTTACCCATACGCTTGGCCAACAGAATCTGGCCTACGGTATTATTAATTTTGTGAGCACCGGTGTGATTAAGATCTTCACGCTTAAGATAAATACGTGCACCACCCAGCTGTTCACTCCAGCTGCGCGCATAATAAAGCGCAGATGGTCGGCCGACAAAATGCTTCAGGTCATCCTTTAACTCGGCAATAAATTCTGCATCAGTGCGATACTTCTCGTACGCCTCGCGCAATTTCGTCAATGGTGCCATCAATGTTTCAGAAACAAACATGCCACCGTGCATACCAAAATGACCGCGGTCATCCGGCATTTCGCTGAAGGCTACAGTTGAATCACCTTGCTGTTCAATACTAGACACTACTTACTCCCTGGATAAAAGCAGTAACCCTGTCTTTATCCTTTATACCTTTATCACGTTCAACACCACTACTGACATCAACGGCGTAAGGTCTGACACTATCAATCGCCTGCGCTATATTGCTGGCGTCCAACCCACCCGCAAGAATCAGCGGCTTGGGTAAATCCGACGGGATTAAATCCCAGTTAAATACTTCGCCGGTACCTCCAGGGGTATCCGCACGATAACTATCCACTAAAATCGCGGAAGCTCTTGGATACTGATCACAGACTTTATGCAAATCCACGCCATCGCGCATGCTAACGGCCTTTATAAAAGGCTTGTTATAAATATCGCAATGTTCAGTAGGTTCCGTTCCATGAAACTGAATCAAGTCAATATTAACCTGAGCCAGAACTTGCTGAATAAAATCTGCTGGCGCGTCAACAAACAAGGCCACCACTGTTACAAACGGTGGCAAGGCCCAGGTAATTTCCTGCGCCTGCTGAATGGAGACCGAACGTGGACTTTTGTCATAAAACACAAGGCCAATCGCGTCAGCACCCACGCGAGCTACTGCTACAGCGTCATCAGCACTGGTTATCCCACAGATTTTAACACGAGTACGCAACAAATAGACCTTATTTCAATGAAATTAACCGATCTTCAGCACAAATCATCATATTCATGGTCATTCATGCAATATAAGCGGATATGATAACAGCAAATTACCTCAGGCTGATAGCCAGATTAAGCAAAACAAGGGGGGTTCGGGGGTTCGGGGATAGCAAATTGATCGGGATATTCCACTGAAACCAGGTACAAACCCTGAGCTGCAGCTGTTGCGGCTGCAATCGAACGATCTTTGGCCTCAAGAAGTTCGCTGATCCAGCCGGGCTGCTGCTCTCCTTCCCCTATTACCAATAAACTCCCGACAATGTTTCGCACCATATGGTGTAAGAATGCATTGGCAATTACATCGATAATAATATAATCACCCTGACGCTTGATATCGAGACTGTGGATTGTCCGCACAGGAGACTTTGCCTGACAAGCCAGAGCCCTGAAAGAAGTGTAGTCATTTTCGCCAAGAAAAAGCTGTGCCGCAGTATGCATACGTTTTTCATCCAACGGATGATGATGCCAGCAAACGCGGTGCTGGTGAATAGCGGAACGTGTGGCACGATTCATAATCACGTAACGATAACTGCGAGACAAAGCACCAAAGCGCGCATGAAAATCTTCATTTGTTTCTTTTATCCAGCCAACATTGATATCACGGGGCAAATTAGAATTACAGCCCAGCAACCATGATCTATCTGTACGCTCTACTTCGGTATCAAAATGAACAACCTGACCTAATGCATGCACACCGGTGTCAGTACGACCAGCACAACTGACATGCACCGGTTCATTAGCAACAAAAGATAGAGCCTTTTCAAGCTCTCCTTGCACAGTTCGACCTTCATCCTGTGACTGCCATCCACAGAATTCAGTACCGTCGTATTCTATTCCTGCTGCTATGCGCATGTTGGGGGCCTGGTATTGCTAAGTCGTTAATTGCATCTATTGTATATGAAAATATTACTTATGTACCGTGGGTAGGCTAAGGTGAAGGGCGTTAAAAAAGCCGCCCGAAGGCGGCTTTTTATCTAATAGGCAAAAGTCCTATTTGATTTGCGAGATCAATTCTTCGGCTTCGCTCTTCTGGCTGTCGTTACCTTCCTCAACAACTTCGTCGAGAATGCTTCGAGCGCCTTCAGGGTCACCCATATCAATGTAGGCACGAGCCAGATCAAGCTTGGTTCCAACCTCATCAATGTCTGCCAGTGCACCTTCATCAAGGTCAATGTCGCTGCTATCAACAGTCATAGTAGCCGTTGCTTCTGCAGTATCACCAAGATCAAACTCACTAGCCAGGTCAGGTACTTCTATTTCCTGGGTAATCTCATTGGTGCCGGTAGGTGCGTCAAACTCAAGAGTCGCTTCATCACCCTGATCTGCATCAAATTCCAGCGTGCTATCTACGCCGCTTAAATCAGGCTTATCAAACTCCTGAGTAGGCTCATCCTCGGTTATATCGAGCAAGGCATCCAGCTCCTGAGTAACCTCATTACCCTTTTCAACATCCTCATTGAGGACATCAGCAATGCCTTCAAGCTCAGTCGTAATTTCCATAGTAGGATCATCTGAAGTGGTACCCATCAAATCATCGAGATCAAGGTCAAGACCATCATCTGACTCAACAATAGGCTCTGGTTCCACATCAGCACCCAGACTATCCAGCTGCTCTTCAAACTCACCCAGATCAAAGTCCATCAGATCCGTGTCTTCCTCGGCAAGCTCCTGCACATTGTCTTCTACTGCAGCAATACGGGTTACATCACCATCACTAAACAAGGAATTGCCAGGACATAGGTCATTACCCATCTCAACAACCTTACTCCAGGTCTCTGCATCAGGCTTGTTAAGCAAATCTTCATGGAATACTGCAGATTCAGACTCAAACATATCTTTGTTTTTGGCTGAATAATAAATTTCCAGTAATTTTAAACGTAAATCATTACGCTCGGGCTCATTCGCTATTGCGCCCTTAATCATATTTTCAGCAGGACCAAAACGACCATATGCAAGGAATACATCAGCTTCAGTCAAGGGATCAGACTCACCACCCTCGGCCTCCAGCTCACTCATGTCACTCATGACCATGTCGCTGAGAAATGCGGTATCGATTGTATCGTCTTCATCAGCAGCAGCCGCAACATCCGGAGTTGCCCTGATTGTTTCGTCTACATCAACTGTTTCAAAGAATTTCTCGGTACGATTCTCATCAGTACCTTCAGGTTCCTGATCAAAAGCAGGGAAACCGGAACCATGAGACTGCAAAATACTTTCTTCAAATTGATCTTCGCCGCGGCGTTTTCTGATACCCATCACAATCAGGATCAAAACTACCAGACCAACAACACCACCCACTATATAGGCTATCATCGGATTGCTATCAACAAAGCCCATGACCTCATCCATGATACCTGTCTCTTTCATGGCGGGCTTAGAGGTAGCTGCAGGTTCTGTCTTAAATGGTTTTGCAGGCAAACCTGTCTTTGGCAACTTAGTCAAATCAACCGGTTCAAAACCTGTTACTACATGCTGGTTAACCGGGCTACCTGGAGCGGCTGGTACTGCCTCAACTACTACTTTAGGTGTCTTTGGTACTTCAACAACAGGAACTTCTGGTTGTTCGGGCTCCATTGCTACATCAGGCGTAGGTGTAGCAGGAACTTCAGGAATAACGGGGGTTTCTGGCACAGGCTCTGGGGCTACTTCCGGCTCTTTACCAGCTTGTGCAAGTTTTCTTTCCAGCTCGGCTAGACGTTGCGACTTTAGCTGCAATTCTCTTCTTGAATTCTCGATCAGCTCCTGCTGCTCGGATAGTCTTAATCTTAACTCTGAGTTTTCCTGACGTTGTGCCTCGGCAGCTTCACGAGCCAACATTGCTTCACGATGCGATTCTCCATTACCACCAGAAGCTCCAGATGCTGATGAACTACCGCTTGAGTCTTTCTTTGGCGGCAAAATTTCAAGTCGACCGCTTGATGCAGTGCTTGAAGAGCGCCCACGATTACGCCACTCACTTGTCTGTTGCCTTAATTCTGCCAACGCCTGCGAACGTGACATACTCACCATGCTATCGCGATCCGGAATATCCAGGTCATATCCCGCCTTAAGACGATTAACGTTCTGCTTAATAAACGCATTTGGATTAGCGCGTAAAATTGCCATCATAGCCTGTTCAACAGAAACCTGCCCGTCAGGTACAACCTGCTTGGCTATTTTCCACGCAGTATCCCTGCGCTGAGTCCTATACGTATCACCTACAAAACCACCAGTACTGGCTGATTGCTCAGATTCCTGTGATCCATATAATGGTGGCAATGGTGCTTTTGTTTGTTTTGCAGGAGCAGAAGCCGCTGATGATGTTTGACTAACAGTTGACTGTGTTTTAACGCCTGATGAACGCACCAGGCTTGGAGGATCTACCAATGCAGCGTACTCACGCAAAACACGCCCACCCGCCCAGTTAACCTCAATCAAAAAATTAAGGAATGGTTCACGGTAACCAGCACGCGTCGTCACATCAATAAAGTAACGACCATTTTTCTGTACTAATTTGAATTTTAATGTTCTTAGAACATCAGAGTATTCCAGACCCAATCGTTCAAATGCTTCAGGTGGAGCGAGGTTAATACGCAGTCCGTCAGCTTCACCTCGCTTGGACGAAATAACATCAATCTGTGCCCGTAGAGGTTGATTGAGGAAGGAATTCAGCTGAATTTCGCCTAAACCAAGAGCTTGTACCAAGCCTGGTAAAGTTGCTGCCAGCCAAACCATAACAAAGGCCAATTTACGAACCATGCTTACTCCCTTTAGTGGTCACACTTTCTATAATTTAAAGTCATAACAAAACGTTACAAACAATATTCTAGAATAATCTTTAACAATATGCGACTAATCCATGACTATACTATAGATTAGAATATCTGTTTTACCAAAAATTGCACTCTTTGAATACTATTTATTTATAATTCATTCACTTAAGCTTATCGACCATAGAGTGAAATTCTACAACCCTGATTTGCACTTTTTTGCTTATAAATGACATTTATTTCAACAATCGGGTGTTGATGTCTGAATAACAAAGTTTAGCGAAAGTAAAGTGCTTTGATTTGTGTATCATAGTCACACCCAACGGCCACAATTTACCATCAGGTGAAAACATCTAAGCTGCTGTTTTTAATATTATTTTAGTCTTCTATCAAGATGCGCAGCATTCTACGTAAGGGCTCAGCAGCTCCCCATAACAGCTGATCGCCAACCGTAAAGGCATTGAGAAAATCAGCACCCATAGACATTTTTCTTAAACGACCAACAGGAATAGATAACGTGCCGGTAACCTTGGCAGGAGTCAGTTCCTGCATAGTAATATCTCGATCGTTAGCAATGACCTTTGACCAAGGGTTGGCCTGATCCAGCATGTCATGGATCTCATCCAATGGAATATCACGTTTGAGCTTGATGGTCAGCGCCTGACTATGACAACGCATGGCGCCAATGCGCACACAGGTTCCGTCGATATTAACTGGGTTATCTGTACGACCAAGAATTTTATTAGTCTCGGCCTGCGCTTTCCATTCTTCCTTGCTCTGACCATTTTCAAGCTGCTTATCAATATAGGGTATAAGGCTACCAGCTAGTGGCACGCCGAAATTATCACTGGGATAACTATCGCTGCGAATAAACTCTGCTACCTGTCGATCCAGTTCGAGAATAGCGCTGGATGGATTATCAAGTAAATCACTAACAGAATCACGAACACTACCCATTTGACGAATCAACTCACGCATATTCTGCGCGCCAGCACCAGAAGCCGCCTGATAAGTCATGGCACTCAGCCATTCCACTTCATCCTGTTGAAACAATCCACCCAAAGCCATCAACATCAGGCTTACTGTGCAATTGCCACCCACAAAAGTCTTGCCACCTTGATGCAGGGCATCTTTAATCACGCCTTGATTAACCGGATCTAGAACAATAATACTATCGGATTCCATGCGCAGAGTAGATGCTGCATCAATCCAGTAACCCTGCCAACCGGCCTTACGTAATTGCGGGTAAATTTCACTGGTATAGCCTCCACCCTGACAAGAGATAATAATATCCATGGCCTTAAGTTGATCAACATCCATCGCATCTTGCAGCAGCGGAATATCTTTACCAATGTCAGGACCCTGCTGACCTTGCTGAGATGTTGTGAATAACACCGGCTCGATCAAATCAAAATCTTTCTCTGCCTGCATGCGCTGCATCAGTACAGAACCGACCATTCCACGCCAACCTACTAAACCTGTTTTTTTCATATCTGCTTCCACATCTATTCTTTCAAGGCAGCAATAACGGCATCGCCCATTGCTGCAGTACCAATTTCCTCAGCGCCTGCAGACATAATATCGGCAGTACGTAGCCCCAGGTCCAATACCTTCTCTACCGCGGTATCAATAAGCGCCGCCATTTCAGGCTGGTTCAAGCTGTAACGCAACATCATAGAAACCGACAGGATAGTTGCTAATGGATTAGCCACGCCTTTGCCGGCAATATCAGGTGCTGAACCATGAATAGGCTCATACATACCTTTACTGTTTATATCCAGAGAAGCTGAAGGCAACATACCTATTGACCCGGTCAACATCGCTGCGGCATCAGATAAAATATCACCAAACATATTTGTAGTGACCATGACATCAAACTGTTTCGGCCATTTAACTAACTGCATTGCAGCATTGTCTACATACATATGTGACAACTCTACTTGCGGATATTCACAGGACAAACCCATCATCACTTCACGCCATAACTCGGTACACTCCAGTACGTTAGCCTTATCCACTGAACATAAGCGCTTGTCACGTTTCATTGCAGTCTCAAAAGCTACACGACCGATACGTTCAATTTCAGACTCACTGTAAACCAGTGTGTTATAGCCCTGACGCTCACCATTATCGAGTGTTCTGACACCACGAGGTTGACCAAAATAAATTCCACCCGTTAACTCACGCACAATCATTATATCCAGCCCGGAAACCACGTCAGCTTTCAGTGATGAGGCATCAGCCAGTTGCGGATATAAAATGGCCGGACGTAAATTGGCAAATAACTCGAGGCCGGCACGTATGCCCAGCAAACCTTTTTCAGGGCGCACCGAAATATCCAGTGACTCCCATTGGGTACCACCGACCGCACCAAGCAGAATTGCATCCGCTTCTCGTGCCAGGTCCATAGTGACATCAGGTAATGGTGTGCCATGTTCATCGTAGGCACTACCACCGATCAGGCCTTGTTCGATTTCGACGTTCAAGCCATGCTCTGAGCGCAGGAATTCCAGTACTTTGATAGCCTCGGCTACAATTTCCTGGCCTATGCCGTCACCGGGTAAACTTAGTATTTTGTTAGTCATTTTATTTCACCAATTTTAAAATTTGTTTTGTATTGCAGGCTGGCCCATGCATTTTTTCTAAGAACCAAACAACCACGGAGCTGCTTGCCTACGATTTTTTTCGTAGGCCTTAATCTCATCCGTATGCTGCAATGTTAAACCGATATCATCCAGTCCATTAATCAGACAATGCTTGCGGAACTCATCAACATCAAATGCGATAGTTTCGCCATTGACACGAGTAATGGTTTGCAGCTCAAGATCAACCGTCAGTTGATAACCAGGCTCAGCTTCTACTTCATTAAACAACTCATCCACTATCGTTTCATCAAGCACGATTGGCAAGATGCCATTCTTGAATGAATTGTTAAAAAAGATATCCGCAAAGCTCGGGGCAATAATGACCCTGAAACCATAATCTTCCAATGCCCAGGGCGCATGCTCGCGTGATGAACCACAACCGAAGTTCTTACGCGCCAGTAAAATTTGACCACCCTGATAGCGAGACTGATTAAGAACAAAATCAGGATTCAGTTGCCGCGTACTGTTATCCATACCCGGCTCGCCATGATCCAGATAACGCCATTCATCAAATAGATTCGGGCCAAAACCGGAACGTTTGATCGACTTAAGAAATTGTTTTGGAATGATCGCATCGGTATCGACATTAGCGCGATCCATTGGCACGACCAATCCTTTTAATGTTTTGAATTTATCCATGGTGTCTGTCTCTTTTTAGATTAATCAAATATCCCTCACATCAACAAAGTGCCCGGTAACCGCAGCCGCTGCTGCCATTGCCGGACTAACCAGATGCGTTCTGCCGCCCTGCCCTTGTCGTCCTTCAAAGTTACGGTTTGACGTAGATGCACAACGCTCACCTGGTTCAAGACGATCGGCATTCATGGCCAGACACATAGAACAACCTGGTTCACGCCATTCAAATCCTGCATCGACAAAAATCTTGTCCAGACCTTCTTGTTCAGCCTGCTGCTTAACCAGACCTGAACCTGGCACCACCAATGCCAGTTTGATGTTACTTGCAACCTTGCGCCCTTTGGCAACGGCTGCTGCTGCACGTAAGTCTTCAATACGCGAGTTGGTGCACGAACCGATAAAAACCTTGTCCGGGAAAATTTCGTTTATCGGAGTATTGGCCTCAAGCCCCATATATTCCAGTGCGCGCTGCATTCCTTCCTGCTTTACCGAATCGCTTTCCTGAGCCGGATCTGGCACACGATCACCAACCGGAACGACCATTTCAGGTGATGTACCCCAGGTAACCTGTGGCTGAATATCACTTACATTTATTTCCACTTCAGCATCAAACACTGCCGCAGCATCACTATGCAAAGTTTGCCAATAAACGACAGCCTTATCCCAATCGGCCCCCGTTGGCGCAAAAGGTCGACCCTGAACATATTCAATCGTCTTGGCATCAACCGCAACCATTCCTGCGCGCGCTCCGGCTTCAATCGCCATGTTGCAAAGACTCATGCGACCTTCAAGTGACAAACCTTCTATTGCCTGTCCCGCAAACTCGATCGCATAACCGGTACCACCGGCAGTACCGATTTTGCCAATAATAGCTAGCGCAATATCCTTACCGGTAATATCATCAGTAAGCTCACCTTTAACCACGATGCGCATGTTTCTGGATTTTTTCTGAATCAGACACTGTGTTGCCAAAACATGCTCCACTTCAGATGTCCCTATGCCAAAGGCCAGGGCTCCAAAAGCACCATGAGTAGATGTATGTGAGTCACCGCAAACCACGGTCATTCCAGGCAGGGTTGCACCTTGCTCAGGACCTATGACATGCACAATACCCTGGCGAATATCATCCATGCGGAATTCATTAATTCCAAATTCATCACAGTTATTGTCCAGCGTCTCAACCTGGATACGCGCCACCTCCTCAGTAATGCCCTGGCTACGATCTGTCGTTGGCACATTATGATCCGGGCTGGCTACTACTGAATCCTTACGCCACAGTGGACGCCCGGCAATACGCAAGCCTTCAAAAGCCTGTGGCGACGTCACCTCATGAACCAAATGACGATCAATATAAAGCAATGCCGTGCCGTCATCATCCTGCCTAACGACATGGTCATCCCAAAGCTTGTCATAGAGTGTTTTTGCAGTCATATCCAACTCCTTGCTCAATTATTGAAGCAATAATAGGCTACGAATTAATATTACTCAAATTCATTATTTTCATATAAACTATTCCTATTAGTTATAGCTAGATTGGACAAATCAATGGACCCGGATCATTTAAGAGCTTTTATTCATGTTGCCGAACACGGATCATTTTCGCGTGCGGCCAGCACACTATTTATTACCCAACCTGCGGTTAGCAAGCGCATATCCTGCCTGGAAGCTGAGCTCAATACGGCTTTGTTTGATCGCATCGGCCACAAAATAATGCTCACTGCTGCTGGTGATACATTGCTTCCACGTGCACGGCGTATTCTGCTCGACATCGATGACAGTAAACGAGCTGTAGCCAATCTCAGCGATGATATTGCCGGGCCCTTGCAACTGGGTACCAGTCACCATATCGGGTTACACAGACTGCCTCCTGTGTTGAAACAATTTACACAAAGCTATCCCCAGGTATTGCTTAATATACAGTTTATGGATTCTGAAGAGGCTTGCAGTAGTGTTATTCATGGCGACCTCGAATTAGGCATTGTTACCCTGCCTCTTGCACCAGACCGGGAACTGAAGTTAATTTCCATATGGGATGATCCCCTGATTATAGTCGCCAACAAGGAACACGCCCTGGCCAAACAGAAAAACATTAGCGTGGAATCACTAGCGCAGTACAATGCCATACTTCCTGCGACAGGAACTTTTACGCGTGAAGTATTGGAGCAGACCATTAAGCCCTTGGGCCTGAAATTACAGGTAAGTATGTCTACAAATTATCTTGAAACTATCAGCATGCTTGTAACCGTAGGATTGGGTTGGAGTGTATTGCCACGTACTATGCTTGACAATAACCTGGTAGAGATCAAAGTTAAGGGAATAGATATGCATCGATCACTGGGGGTAGTTTTTCATACCGAGCGTACTCTCTCAAATGCAGCGCAGGAATTAATCCGAACACTGGAAGACAACTATGTACGATAAAGATGATAACGAAAAAATAATTTATCCCCGGCAAGAGCGCTGGATAAAATACATTACTTATACTTTATTTCTATTGTTGATCTATCTGGTTACCAGTACGCTACAATTTGTTATCAAAGCCGAATCCACGTATGGCAAGATTGTAAGTGTTAGCAAGAACTGG